>OKSB01002258.1_pt1 | contig 17545 bp, 15 predicted proteins | sample 1601171 | NCBI WGS metagenome assembly OKSB01 (sample SAMEA3541496, study PRJEB24748) | human gut metagenome | biome: human gut; feature: human-associated habitat; material: faeces | place: China | collected 2012 | reverse complement strand
AGCGCGACCGTGCTGCTCGACCGCGAGCTGGCGCTGCCGCTGCTGCGCCGCGCGGTCGTGAAGCCCGGCCCCGCCGCGATGGAGTTCGTTAAGGCCGCCGCCGAGGACGCTTACGACCGCCTGATCTACCCCTCGCTTGAGCGCGAGATGCGCGCGGCGCTGACGGACAAGGCCAGCGAGGGCGCGATCAAAATGTTCGCTCTCAACCTCAAGCCGCTTTTGATGCAGCCGCCGGTCAAGGGCCATGTGACGATGGGCCTCGACCCCGGCTATGCCCACGGCTGCAAGGTCGCGGTCATTGACGCGACCGGCAAGGTGCTCGACACCACGGTGGTCTACCCCACCTACGGCGAACGGCAGAAGAACGAAGCCATCACGAAGCTCGCGCAGCTCGTCAAAAAGCACGGCGTGGAGCACATCGCTATCGGCAACGGCACGGCGAGCCGCGAGACCGAGCAGATGACCGTTGAGCTCATTCACAAGGTCGGCGGAGGCCTCAGCTACATGATCGTGAGCGAGGCGGGCGCGTCGGTCTACTCCGCAAGCAAGCTCGCCGCGGAGGAATTTCCGCAGTTCGACGTCAACCTCCGCTCTGCCGTGTCCATCGCCAGAAGATTGCAGGACCCGCTGGCGGAGCTGGTGAAGATCGACCCCAAGGCCATCGGCGTGGGGCAGTATCAGCACGATATGCCGCAAAAGGAGCTGGACGCGAGCCTGAACGCCGTGGTCGAGGACTGCGTCAATGCCGTCGGCGTGGACCTCAACACCGCCTCCCCCTCGCTGCTCACGCGCGTGGCGGGGCTCAACGGGACCATCGCCAAGAACATCGTCGCCTTCCGCGAGGAGAACGGTGTGTTCACCACGCGCCGTCAGCTTCTGAAGGTCGCCAAGCTCGGCCCCAAGGCCTTTGAGCAGTGCGCGGGCTTTCTGCGCGTGCCGGAGAGCAAAAACGTGCTCGACAACACCGGCGTCCACCCCGAAAGCTACGACGCCGCCAAGGGGCTGCTTGAGCTGCTGGGCGCGACGCCGAAGGACGCGCGCGACCTCCCCGCAAGGCTCAATGCCTACGGCGCGGAAAAGGCCGCCGAGGCGCTCGGCGTTGGTGTGCCGACGCTGCGCGATATTGCAAAAGAGCTTTCAAAGCCGGGGCGCGACCCGCGCGACGAGCTGCCCGCGCCCATCCTGCGCACGGATGTGCTGGACATCAAGGACTTAAAGCCCGGCATGGTGCTCACCGGCACGGTGCGCAACGTCATCGACTTCGGCGTGTTCGTGGATATCGGCGTGCATCAGGACGGTCTGGTCCACATTTCGCAGGTGTGCAATAAGTTTATCAAGCACCCGAGCGAGGCCGTCGCCGTCGGCGACGTGGTGAAGGTCGTGGTGCTCGACGTGGACGAAAAGAAGCACCGTATTTCTCTCTCCATGAAGCAGGTCCCCGAAGAATAAAGGAAGCGCGCGGTACGGCCGCGCGCTTCCTTTATTCCTGCTCCAGCTCGTCCTTTCCGATCGCCATGTCCTTCCACTGCTCGGGCAGGGCGTGGGAGATGAGCGGAAAGACATTCTCCGTGTCCGCCGTCGGCTGGATGTTGTAGGTGCCGTACTTGTTCACCAGGTCGGCACAGCTCTCCGGCTGACCGAACACCGGGTCGGCAAACGGCGCGTCGGGAAAGGGATAGTGCCTGCGCTCCTTCTCTTCCTTGCTCATAAAAAAGATCACCTCCGGGCTATCTTGCCCGCAGGTGATCCCTTTTATGTTTTATCCGTGCAGCGTCGGCGGGTACACGCCCGCGTCATGCAGCGCCTTGAGCGCCGCGGCGACCGCGTCCTTATCCTCGTGATAGGTCATGCCGAACCATTTCGCGTCGGAGTGCAGCACGCTGACGCGCAGCTGGCCCTTTTCGATCAGCTCGCCGACCATGCTCGGCAGCAGGCATTCCTTCTTGAGCTCGCCCGCCGGGAGCGCGTGGAGAAAGGCGTTGAAATACTCCTCCAGCTTCGTGAAGATCCACGGCGTGAAGCCCCAGAAATTCATAGACACCGGCGTATCGGGCGCGTAGACGTCGCCCTCCGGATTTTTGTCCACGTCGCGGATGGTACCGTCGGGAAAAACTGTGAGCTTGAAGGTCTCCACAACCCGGTCGAGCTTCCCGTCCGTCACATGGCACACGCCGCGCGTCACGCTGCCGTGTTCACTGACGGTCTTATCCAGGCGGTAGCCGACCATGGTCGCCTCGCCCTCGGCCTTGAGCCTCCCAAGCTCCTCGTAGATCACGCGGAAGGCGTCCACACCATAGTAATCGTCGGCGTTGATGACGATAAACGGCTCGCTGACGCAGCTCCGCGCACAGAGCACGGCGTGCCCCGTGCCGAAGGGCTTGGTGCGCTCCGTCGGAATGGAATAGAATGCCGGCACGCTGGAAAAGTCCTGATAGGCATAGCAGACCTCGACCGGCGATCCGTCCGCCGCCGTCATGCCGGCGACACGCCTGCCGCAGAGCGTCTCCACCAGCTCACGCATTTCGGGCTTGATGATGAACACCACCTTGGTAAAGCCCGCGCGGATCGCATCGTAGATGGAGTATTCCATCAAAATTTCGCCGTCGGGACCGATGCCGTCCACCTGCTTGCTGCCGCCGTAGCGCGAGCCCATGCCCGCCGCCATAATGACCAATGCCGCCTTCATCGCCGTTCCTCCTCGTGCGTTGAGATTTTCTTTATCATAGCCCATTTGTCCTCGGTTTTCAACTTCTTTTCCGTCGAAGCCTTGTTTTTTGGCGGCGAACTGCTATACTGTCTGCGTAAATAAAATTTTTTGAGGTACAGAGCGATGGAAACCTTTCTTCACGCCGTTGCATCCGTCACCATTATCCTGCTGCTGACGGCGACCGGCTACTTCTGCGCGGTCAAGGGCTGGATGACCGTGCAGGTCAAGACCTTCATCAGCCGCTATCTGATGACCGTCGGCATTCCCGTCATGCTGATCTACGGGATGCAGAACAATCTCACGCGCGCGGACGTGCTCGCCGCGCCGCGCCTGCTGCTTATTCCGCTGCTCGTCATTCCATGCTGCGTTGTGCTGAGCCTGCTGACGGGCCGCCTGATGAAGCTGCCGCACCGCCAGCTCGGCGTTTTTGTGATGATGGCTGCCATGGGCAACACCATCTTTATCGGCCTTGCCATGTGCATAGAGCTGTTCGGCGACATTGCAACGCCGTATGTCATGCTCTTCTATCTTGTCAGCAGCTGCTTTACGCAGCTCATCGGCATCCCGCTGGTACGCTGGTCGGGCGAAGCCGGCGGCTTCTCCATGCAGATGGTGTGGAAATTCCTGCGCGCGCCGACGGTCATTTCCGTCTTTCTCAGTCTCCTGCTGGTCGGACTGGACATCCATCTCCCGAGCCTTGTGATGAGCTACGCGAAATACATCAACAACACCGTCACACCGCTGGCGCTGCTGCTGACGGGCTGCATCATCCACGAGATCGGGCTGCGCAGCCTGCGCCTGACACCCACGCTCGGCGTGATGATGGTCTTCCGCTTTGTCATCTCACCGGCGCTGGGCGCTGCCCTCTGCGCGCTGCTCGGCATCGACGGTCTGGTGCGCAGCGTATATGTCGTGGAGTTGGCCATGCCGGTCGTGACGCAGACGGTCGTCGCCGCGGCGGAATACGGCGCGGACGAGCAGCTGGCCGCGCAGGGCGCGGCGATCTCCACCCTCGCCTGCTTCGTGGTGACGCCGGTGCTGATGCTGCTGCTTTGAATCCTGCACATAGTGAGAAAACGAGAGCCGGAAACCGCAGCTTCGCGGTTTTCGGCTCCCTCTTTTTTCAATTCTCCGCCTTCTCCGTCGATTTTTCCGACGCGCGCTCGGGCAGCGCGATGAGCACCGCCATCACCAGAATGGCAGCAAAGCCGAGAAGATCCTGCCACGCGAAGCTCGTGTGCAGCCAGAGCGCCGCGCACAGCGTCGCGCTGACCGGCTCGGTGCAGGCGAGCAGGCTTGCGCGCACGCCGCCGACGTCGCTCACGCCCTGCAGATAAAGCGTGAATGCAAGCGCCGTGCCGACAACGGAGATCTCCAGCGTGCCGAGTGCCACCGCGGCGTTGAGCGCGACCGGGATCCGCCACGCCTGCGTGAGCACGAGCAGCACCACGCCGCCGATGAACATCCCGCAGCCCGTGCAGACGCTCACGGGATAGCGCCGAAGCAGATCGCCCGGCAGGAGCGTATAGAGCATCAGCGACACCGCCGCGCACAGGCCCCAAAAGAGCGCCTGCGGCGAGAGCGCGAGCGCGGTCAGGCTGCCGTGAGTCGCAAGCAAAAAAGCGCCGAGGAGCGCGAGCACGAGCGCAGCGCCCTCGCGCCGCGTCGGCAGGCGGCGCGCGCGCAGGCACACCCAAAGCAAAATGAGTGCCTGTCCCATATACTGCAGCACCGTGGCGGTCGCGCTGTTGGAGTAACGGATGGCGGCGAGGTAGGTATATTGGCAGGTCATCAGTCCGCCGACGGAGAAGAGCACGAGCCGCAGCGCGTCGCGCCGGTCCGACCAGATGGCCCGAAGCTGCGGGCGGTGCCTTACGAGCGCGACGCCGAGCAGCACCGCGTCGGCCAGAAACATCCGCACCACGGTCAGCCAGCCGCTGTCCACACCCTGACAGGTGAAGAGATACTGTCCCACCGTGCCGGACGCGCCCCAGCACACGCCGCCGAGCGCCGCGCACAAAAAGCCGCGCAGCGTCCTCTTTTTTTCGCCCATACACGCCCTCCCGCGATCATTTTTGCCCATTGTAGCAGACCGTGCGCCGCTTTTCAAGCGCCGTGCGCGTCTTTGCACATATTCGCTCCCCGCGGTGCATAGATTGAAGCAACTCGAATAGGGAGTGTTTCATTCATGAAGGGTAATATTGAAGAGCGGGCCTGCGATCTGGCAGTTTACATCATAGAAAACCGCACCACGGTGCGCGCCGCAGCCAAGAAGTTCGGTGTCAGTAAATCGACCGTCCACAAGGACATTCAGGACCGGCTTCCGCAGATCAACCACAGCCTCTACCTTCAGGTCAAGGAGATCCTTGAGATCAACAAAGCCCAGCGGCACATCCGCGGCGGCATCGCCACGAGAAAAAAATATAAGGGAGCTTGAAACTTTTTCCTCTGAATTTCGTCAAATAAAAGCAGAAACCGATCAAACACCGCACGGCCGGCCGGCCTTTTTCCTCCGCCGGCCGCGCAAGCTCTTTTTCCCTCTTGTAGTTTGTTGACATAATGAGTATAATGGCAGTATTCCCCTGTTTTCGACAATAACGGAAAGGACCGTATCCCGCCATGCAGAAAAAAAATCCCGCGAAGCGCCGCCCCGAGCGCCTTGTGGTCACACTGTTATCCCTGCTCTTTTTATCGACCGCCGTGTTTGCGACGGTCAAATATGTCTTTCGCGCGCCCGAGCTTGACACGGACAAGCCTGTTGTAACGCCGGACGGCACGGCAAGCGCGGACGTCGACCGGACCGACACGGACGAGCCCGACGCTCCGGGCCGCACACGCCGCGAATACTGCTACAACATTCTCGTCTCCGGGCTTGACGACGACAACGGCGGCAGCGACACGAACATCCTCGTCCGCTTCGACGTGCCGAACAAGCGCATCGACCTTGTGAGTCTTCCTCGCGATACGCTGCTGCACAATGAATACCGCAATAACAAGCTCAACTTCGCCTACGCCAAGGGCGGCACGGAGCTGCTGATGGAGCAGATCGAAAACCTGCTCGGCATACCGGTTGATTTCTATGTCACGGTCAATCTCAAGGGCTTCATCGCGCTGGTCGATCAGATCGACGGCGTGGATTTTGACATTCCCATCAACATGGATTATGACGACCCCTATCAGGACCTGCACATTCACTTCACCAAAGGCCCGCGCCATCTCAACGGGCAAGAGGCGATGGAGGTCGTCCGCTTCCGCCACAACAACGACGGCACCGGCTACGGCACGGAGGACATCGGCCGCATCGGCACCCAGCAGGCCTTCCTCAAGGCGGTCGCCAAGCAGCTGCTGCAGATCGGCAACGTCAAGAACATCCCCGCGCTGGTGGATATTTTCTACACCTACGTCAAGACCGACCTCACGACCGGCAACCTCGTCTGGTTGGGCAATGAAGCCCTCAACATCGGCACCGAAAACATCCACTTTGCCACCCTCCCCGGCGACGGCTCCGGCTATTACAACAAGCAGTCGGTCTATGTGCTCGATGCACAGGCCACCTGCGACTTGGTCAACGAGGCCCTCAATCCCTACAATGGGGCGCTCACGCTGGAGGACATGGATATCCTCGTCCCCTGACGAGATAAGGAGCAAGCACCATGAAAAAACGGCTTTTGCTTTTCCTCTGCATCTTTACCCTGCTGCTCTCCACCGCCGCGCAGGCGGAGGACGTGACAGCGGACGTCCCCGCGCCCGCTCCTTCGGCGGAGAAGGCGGACACGCTCTCCCCCTTTGCGCGCACGCGAAGCTACGACGGGCGCTTCACGGATGTGGACGCCTCGGCGTGGTATCACGACGCCGTCGCTGCACTGTACGAATACGGTCTGACCGAGGGCGTGAGCAGCAGCGCTTACGCGCCGGAGGGGAGCGTCACCATTGCCGAGCTGGTGACCTTTGCCGCGCGTCTGCACGCGCTTGAACGCGGTGCGGTGATCCCCGCGGCAGCAGCCGGCGAGGCTTGGTACCAGCCCTATGTGCGCTATCTCAAGGCTGAGAAATGCCTCGGCGACGAGCTTGACGGCCACTATCCGGAGGCCGCGACACGCGCGCAGATGGCAGGCGTGCTGGCCCCCGCGCTCAGCGCGGAGTGCTACGACGAGCGCAACGCCGAGGCCGTGACCGTCGGCTATGCCTCGCACCGCCGCATCACCGATGTGGACGATTACACGCCCTATCAGAGCGATATTCTCCGGCTCTACAAATGGGGCATCGTGGGCGGCGTGGACGAAGACGGCTCCTTCCATCCGAATGATACGCTCAAGCGCAGCGAGCTCGCGGCGCTGGTCGTGCGCATGGTCGAGCCGTCCGCGCGCCTGACGCTCTCGTGGCAAAATCTTTCCTATCGCTCCGCCGCCGGTACGACCTGGGGCGACCTGATCGCGGCGCCTGCCGAGGTCTCCACCGCGCCGGCAGCCGACGACGCCAACGCCATCGACGCGCTGATCCGAAAGATGCTCCACGACGGCGCCGACAGCATCACTCTGCAATACAACCGTACGCTGACCAACGAGGAGGTCACAAAGCTCACCCGCGCTTTTACGGTCGGCGTCAAGCGCCATTGCGAGCAGATGTACAACTCCACCTCCTGCCGCAGCTATTCCTCCGGCAAGGTGCTGCTGACCTTCTCCTCGACAGCCTGTGACGGCGCGCAGCTCAAAAAATACCGTGAGGAGACGCTCGCCCGCGCAATTCTCGTCCACGACGCGCTGTGGGAGAGCGGCTATCTGACGGGCGACATGACACAGTATGAGCTGGCGCGGGCCTACTACGTCTGGCTGTGCAACAACTGTGTCTACGATGAGGGGACCGTCTCCAGCAGTTCTCTGAGCCATCTGGCCTATAGCGCGCTGGTGGACGGCGTAGCCGTCTGCGACGGCTACACGGGAGCATACGACCTTCTGCTGCGGCTCGAGGGCATCGAGTGTACCGCGCTTATGAACGCCGACCACATCTGGACCGTCGCGGAGCTCGACGGCAAGACCTATCACATCGACACGACCTGGGGCGATCAGGGAACGCGCGTGGACATGAGCTTCTTCGGCATGACCGAGGCGCAATCCCGTACCAAGCATGCATGGTAAACGGAAGCGACGGATAAAAAGCAGCGGCTGCATCGCAGCCGCTGCTTTTTTGCTGTGTTGATGGATTCTCAGCGCTGGCCCTTGTCGTAGGGGATGCCCTCCGCCTTGGGAGCGCGGGAACGCTTGGAGGTGAACGCCAGCACGATGAGAGAGATGATATAAGGCATCATGTTGTACACCGGACTGGGAATGTTCATCGCCGTGAGGAAGCCAAAGCCCATGTAGACATTCGAGAGCGCGCGGAACAGGCCGAAGAGGAGCGCCGCGAGCGCGATGCGCTGGGGCTTCCACTGTCCGAAGATCATGACCGCGAGGGACAGGAAGCCGAAGCCTGCCACGCCGTACTCAAAGCGCCACTCGGAAACACCGGCAGTAATGAACACGATGCCGCCGATGCCGCCGAGGAAGCCGGAGATCAGCACACCCGCCCAGCGCATCTTGTAGACGTTGATGCCCACGCTGTCCGCCGCCTGCGGATGCTCGCCGCACGCCATCAGGCGCAGGCCGAAGCGGGTCTTATAGAGCAGGACGTAGGACGCGGCGAGCAGCAGCGCGGTCACGAGCATGAACCAGCTGAACTCGAACGAGCCGAGATTGACGGTGAACGCCTTCTTCGCACCGGCATACTGCACGATGGAGGAAACGTCGTCGGGATTCGCCGCGGTGTTGATGGCCTTGACGATGACCGTCGCACCCGCGGTGCCGAGCAGATTCAGCGCGGTGCCGACAAGCGTCTGGTCCGCCTTGAAGTTGATGCAGGCCACGGCCAGCAGACAGGAATAGATCATGCCGACCAACGCCGAAATAGCCAGAACGCCGAGGATCATCACGATGGCGGGCACATTGGGCGAAATGTAGCGCATCGCCAGCGCGCCGCCGAGGGCGCCCATGATCATAATGCCCTCAAGGCCGAGGTTGATGACGCCGGAGTGCTCCGCGAAGCAGCCGCCGAGGGCGACCAGGATCAGCACGGAAGCAAAGATCAGGGTGTATTGCAGCAGCAGTACCATTACTGATCGCCTCCTTTCCCGGCCTCGGCCCGGGCCTGCGCTTCGGCTGCCCTGGCCTTCAATGCCGCCTTCTCCTCACGCTTGGCCGCGTAGGAATTCATCGCGTGCTTCATGAACAGCACGAAGCCGCAGAGATAGATGATGAGCGCCGAGATCAGATCGGAGATCTGCGCGCAGTACATGGACTTATCCACATACGCGCCGCCCGCCGTGATGTGCTGGATAAAGAACGAGGCGAGCACGGTGCCGATGGGGTTCAATCCGCCGAGGAAGGCCGCGGCGATGCCGTTGAAGCCCATCGCAGGGACGGAGGAGGTGGAGCACTGCCACTGCTCATAGCCGGTGAGGTAGAGCATCGCCGCGCCCATGCCGGCGAGCGCGCCGGAGATCATGAGGCTGAGGATGATGTTGCGCTTTTCCGCCATGCCGCAGTATTTGGCGGCATTCTTGTTGTAGCCGGTGGCCTTGAGCTCATAGCCGAACTTCGTCTTTTCCAGCACGACCCACACGAGGATCGCCATCAGCACGGACAGCGGGATCGCGAGACCGACGTACTGGTTGTTGTTGAACAGCGCGCCGAGCCCCAGCGAGGGCAGCACGGCAGATTCGTTGATGTGTGCGAGCACCTTGGTGTAGGGGCTGGCGTCCTCCTTCACCGTGGTGAGGAGCATATTGGTCAGATACAGCACGATCCAGTTGAGCATGATGCCGGAAATGACCTCGTTGACGTTGCAGTAGGACTTGAGCAGGCCGGAAATGCCGCCGAGGATCGCGCCGCCGAGGATGGCGAGCAGCATACACGGAAGCCAGCTCCAGCCGAGGCCGAGCGCCGCGTACAGGCTCAGCGCCACGCCGGCGCAGTACTGTCCGGCTGCACCGATGTTAAAGAGGCCCACCTTGTAGGCAAACAGGATCGCCAGCGCGCACATCAGCAGCGGCGCGGTCTTGACGAGCGTATTGCCGAAATATTTCAGCTGTGAGGCGGGGCGGTTGTAGGTCATAAAGTTCTTGATGACCGTAAGAATGGCCTCGCCCGCACCCGCGGGATTGATGAGCAGCAGCACAAGGTAGCCGAGGAACAGTCCCAGCACGATGCACAGGAGGGAGGCCAGCAGCGACTGGAAGCCGCCGCTTTTGAAAATATTCTTTTTCATGCCTTCACCTCATCTCTCTTCGCGCCTGCCATGTAGAGGCCCAGCTCCTCCTGCGTGGTCTTTTTCGGGTCGAGCTCACCGACAATCTCGCCCTCGTACATCACGAGGATGCGGTCGGGCACGTCCATGACCTCGTCCAGCTCCAGACTCACGAGCAGAACCGCCTTGCCCTCGTCGCGCTGCGCGACGAGCTGGCGGTGGATGTATTCGATGGCGCCGACGTCCAGACCGCGGGTCGGCTGCACGGCGACGAGCAGCTCGGGATCCTTGTCGATCTCGCGGGCGACGATGGCCTTCTGCTGGTTGCCGCCGGACATGCTGCGGGCAATGGTGATCGGGCCCTGACCGGAACGGACATCGTACTGATCGATGAGCTTTTCGGCGTAGGTGCGGATGTTCCTGCGGCGCAGGAAGCCCGCCTTGTCGGTGAACTCCGGCTCAAAGTAGCGCTGGAGCACCATGTTGTCCTCGAGCGAATAGTCGAGCACAAGGCCGTGCTTGTGCCGGTCCTCGGGGATGTGGCTCATGCCCATCACGCTGCGCTGGCGGATGGACGCATGGGTGATGTCCTTACCGCAGAGCTTGACGGAGCCGGAAACGAGCGGCTCCAGGCCGGTCAGACCGTAGACGAACTCCGTCTGGCCGTTGCCGTCGATGCCGGCAAGGCAGACGATCTCGCCGCGGCGGACCTTGAGCGAAACGTTCTTGACGGCATTGTTCTTGTGGAGCTTGGAGGCCATGGTCATGCCCTCCACCTCAAGCACGTCCTCGCCGGGCTCGGACGGCTTCTTGTCCACATGGAAGCTGACGCTGCGGCCGACCATCATCGCCGACAGCTCCTCCATCGTGGTGTTGGCCGTTTCGACCGTGCCGATGTACTTGCCCTTGCGCAGCACCGAGCAGCGGTCCGCGACCGCCATGATCTCGGCGAGCTTGTGGGAGATGAAGAGGATGCTCTTGCCCTCGGCGGCGAGGTTGCGCATGATCTGCATGAGCTCGTCGATCTCCTGCGGGGTGAGGACGGCGGTCGGCTCGTCGAAGATCAGGATCTCGTTTTCGCGGTAGAGCATCTTGAGGATCTCGGTGCGCTGCTGCATACCGACGGTGATGTCCTCAATGAGCGCGTCGGGGTCAACGTGCAGGCCGTACTTCTCGCTCAGGGCGAGGACCTTTTCGCGGGCCTCGGCCTTTTGCAGAAAGCCGTGCTTCGTGGGCTCCACGCCCATGATGATGTTGTCGAGCACGGTGAAGCATTCCACCAGCTTGAAGTGCTGGTGGACCATGCCGATGCCGAGCGCGTTGGCATCGTTCGGGTCCTTGATGGACACGACCTGTCCATCCTTTTTGATGACGCCCTCCTCGGGCTGGTACAGACCGAAGAGCACGCTCATGAGCGTGGACTTGCCCGCGCCATTTTCGCCCAGCAGGGCATGGATCTCGCCCTTTTTGAGCTGAAGCGTAATGTTGTCGTTGGCGATAATACCGGGGAATCGTTTGGTGATGTTGAGCATCTCAATGGCATACGGTGATCCCAAGATGTTTCGCCCTCCTTCCGTTTTGATGGCCCGCCGCGTTGGGGATGTGCGGGGACGGAAACCATGAATATCTTACAGTATACTATACCCGCTTCCATAAAGCAAAGTCAATTTGGCAAAATCGTATGATTTTTTCGTTTTTCGGCAAAAAAAGAGAGACGGGCGGCTGCCCGTCTCTCCGTATGTACTTGCGATAAAGCGCTTAGCCCTTGATGGAGCCCTGATCGTCGACCGTGATGACGGTGGCGAAGTCGGCAGCACTAACATCGCTGCTGGTGTTGTTGCTGACGGTGATCTTGCCGTCGAACATATCCTTCACCATGGCCTTATAGTCGTCCTGCGTGAAGCTGTCGGACCACTGGGTGCCGTCGCCCATGGGGATCTGGACGTAGTTCGCCTCGGGATCGGTGCCGGAGACAAGACCCAGCGTCTCGATCTTGCCGACGTACTTCTCCCAGTTGCCGTTGACGATGACATCGGTGAGGGTATCGTAGGTCGCGGGATAGAGGCCCTTCATGGCGGAGGTGACGGTCATGCCGTCCACGCCGGCATACTTGGCGATGACACCCGCCTGATCGACGTCAACGCCGATGACCTTGGCGCCCACCTTCTTGGCAGCGTCAACCGCGGAGGTGTAGATGCCGCCGCCGCAGGCGAAGACGACCTCGGTGCCGCCCTGATACCAGGTATCCATCACAGCGGTGATGTCGGCGTCGCCGAAGAACTGGCCGCCGTAGATGTAGTTGACCTTGACATCGGTGAGGCCCAGATCGGCGGCAGCGGCGTCAACGCCCTGCACGAAGCCGTAGCCGTAACGGACGACCGCGGGAACGGACATGCCGCCGAGGAAGCCGAGGTTCTTGTAGCCGAGCTTTACAGCCGCGTAACCGGCCATGTAGCCGCACAGTTCTTCCTGATAAACAGCGCAGTAGACGTTGCTCATGTCAACGTACTTGTTGAGGTCCCAATTCTCGGGGGTGTAGTCGTAAGTTTCGCCGGCCTTGGCAACGGCGGTCTCGAGCAGGTCGCCGGCGGCGACGTCGAGCGCGATGAACTTCACGTCGGGGAATTCGGGAGCGGCCTCAACGATGGCGCCGCCGAAGGCATAGCCGGGCATGACGATGACGTTGAAGCCTTCGTCAACGGCCTTTTCGATCATGGCGACACGGTCGGCGGTGTTATCGCCGGCGGGCCTGAAGTAGCTGAACTCGATGCTGTTGTCCTCGGCAAACGCCTTGCAGGCCTCATAGGTGGTCTGGTTGAAGGACTGGTCGGTGATGTCACCGTAGTCGGTGATCATGGCGACCTTGTACTCGACCTTAGTCTGGGGATCGTCGGGCGTATCGGGCGTGTCGGGGGTGGGGTCCTTCTGACCGCAGGCTACGAGTGCAAGAACCATAGCGAGGGAGAGAAGCAGAGCAAAAAACTTCTTCATAGTGCAAACCTTCCTTACAATTTTTTGAAATCATATCACGGACATGACTTCGAGCGTATTATAGCAAGGTTTTTTCAAAAGGGCAAGTCATATTTGCTGAAAAGTGTGAATTTTTGGCAAAAGCTTCATGGTGAAAGCGCACAAAGAGAGACCGCAGACGCGGTCTCTCTTTGCTCAGTATTGGAAAATGCTGCCGCCGACGAACTCGCGCACGATGGAGTCGCGCGGGACGTAATCGGTTTTGAGCGGCGGGACGGAGTTGACGACCTCGAAGAGGTCGGTCAGCCCGTGCTCGTCGATGAAGGCGTCGTCAAGCTGGGTGTAGAACTCGGGGATCTCCTTGAGATAGCGCGCGAGGATGCACGGCTCGTAGTCGTGGAAGGTGTCGATGTGGATGCCCGCGTTTGGCTTATTGGGCATGATATAGTTCCGCTCGCCGCGGTCCACGCTCTCGGCGCGCTCGACCGTCTGGCGCAGGGAGTGCCCGCGGCCCTGATAGTCGCGGATCATGCGGCGCGCCACGCGCAGCTGCTCGGGACGGACGATCTTATCGTGCGTGGTGATGATGCGCGTGCGGGGCGCGACGTAAACGCCGGTCGCCATGTCGCGCACGCGGTCGAAGATCAGCGGGTTGAGCATGTGGATGCCCTCGGCGATGATAACGGCGTCGCGGTCGCCCTGCATCTTGAACCAGCTGCCGGTGGTGCCGCTCTTGAAATCATAGATGGGCAGCTCGACCTCCTCGCCGTCGGACAGGCGGTGGATGCAGTCGATGAGCAGGTCGCGGTTCACGCACAGGGGGGATTCCCAGTCCGTCAGCTCCGGCGGACGGTCGGCGAGCGGCAGGAAGAAATTATCCATGCTCAGCAGGCACACCTTTACGCCGAGGTTTTCCAGGTACGCCTTCAGGCGCATGGCGGTGGTGGTCTTGCCGCTGCCGCTCGGGCCGGTCAGGCAGACGAGCGGCTTTTTGCTCTTGTTCATCAGGATGCTCGCCGCGGCGGCGCTGATCTTGTCGTGAAAGACCTCCTCGCAGCGCAGGACAAAGCGCGTGTCGTCGCGCATGGCCTCGGTGATGTTTTCAATGTCGATGACTCGCATGGGGAAAACGCTCCTTATTCTTTGTTCTCCATCTTGACCGCGACCTCGAGCGCGATCTTCATCATGTTGGTGAAGGTCGTCTGACGGTCATCGGCGGAAAGCTCCTTGCCGGTGACGAGGTTATCGGAGATGGAGCAGATGGCAAGCGCGCGCTTGCCGGCGTAGGCGGCGGTGCAGTAGAGGCCCGCCGCCTCCATCTCGACTGCGAGAATGCCCATCTTGCCGAAGCGGGCGTTTCGGCCCGCCGCGTCATAGAAGGTGTCGGAGGAATAGAGATTGCCGACGGGCATCTTGACGCCCAGCTCGTTCGCGCTCTCGACTGCGGCGGCGAGCAGGTCATAATTGCAGATGGGAGCGTAGGTGGCGCCCAGCTCATACTGGTCGGCAAAGCTGGAGTTGGTGCAGGCGCCCATGCCGGCGCACACGCTGCCGAGCTCCATGTCCGCGCGCATTGCGCCCGCGGAGCCGACGCGGATGATGTTCTCCACGCCGTAGTGGGTGTAGAGCTCGTTGGAGTAGATGGCGATGGACGGGATGCCCATGCCGCTCGCCATCACGCTCACGCGCACGCCCTTGTAGGTGCCGGTGTAGCCCTGTACACCGCGGACGTTGTTGACAAGCTGCGGATTTTCCAGAAAGGTCTCCGCGATGAACTTCGCGCGGAGGGGGTCGCCGGGCATGAGCACGGTCTTGGCGAAATCGCCGTTTTGGGCATTGTTATGAGGGGTTGGCATGGCTTATTCTCCTTTCTCCATCGCCTTGACGGCCTTAACGATGCGGGAGGTGCCGAGGCGGTCCGCGCCGAGCTTGAGGAAGTCCTCGGCGTCCTGCAGATTGGCGATGCCGCCGGCGGCCTTGATCTTCTTGCCGTTGGTCATGTGCGCGGCCATGAGGGCGACATCCTCGCGTGTCGCGCCGCCCCCGCCGAAGCCGGTGGAGGTCTTGATATAGTCCGCCGCGGAGTTGGACACGACCTCGCAGAGCTTGATCTTCTCCTCGTCCGTGAGCATACAGGTCTCGATGATGACCTTGAGGATGTTGCCGTGGCAGGAGATCTTTACGGAATTGATCTCCTGCAAGATTTTATCGTACTGGCCTTCCTTGACCCAGCCGAGGTTGATGACCATGTCGATCTCGGTCGCGCCGTCGGCTACGGCGGACTCAGCCTCCATGCACTTGATGCCGCTGGGAACGTAGCCGTTGGGGAAGCCGATGACCGTGCACACGGGCAGCTGACCGAAGCCGTAGTGCTGCTGCTCGGCGATGTAGTGCGCGGCGTGGGCGACGTAGGTCTGCGGGATGCAGACGCTCGCGCAGCCGTACTTGATGCCGTCGTCGCAGATCTGGCGGATCTCCTCCCATGTGGCGGTGGGGGCGAGCAGGGTATGGTCAACGTGACGGAGAATTTCTTTCACATCCATAGTATATGATATCCTTTCCAAGAAAAATAGATTCCGCAAAGGGGAATGATTTCCTGTTTATCAGTGTAGCACAGTGACTGCAAAAAAGCAAGCGCGCCCCATTCGGTCACATGGCCGCGTGTGTCGGGCCGCACGGTGCAGCGAGATAAGAAGGCGGCCCTTATGGGCGCAGAAGAAAAAGGAGACCTCAAAAGAGGTCCCCTTTTCATTTTCAGAAATCGGCAGATGCTTCTCAGCACTTCTCGAACACGGTGGCAACGCCCTGGCCGCCGCCGATGCAGAGGGTGGCAAGACCCTTCTTGGCCTCGGGACGCTTGAGCATCTCGTGCAGGAGGGTGACGATGATGCGCGCGCCGGAGCAGCCGACGGGGTGACCGATGGAGATGGCGCCGCCGTTGACGTTGACCTTGCTCATGTCGAAGTGCAGCTCACGCGCGACGGCAATGGACTGCGCGGCGAAGGCTTCGTTGGCCTCGACGAGGTCGATGTCGTCGATGGTCACGCCGGCCTTGGCCATGGCCTGACGGGAGGCGGGAACGGGACCGACGCCCATGATCTTGGGATCGACGCCGCCCTGGCCCCAGCCGATGAGCTTCGCCATGGGCTTGAGGTTATACTTCTTGACGGCCTCGCCGGAGGCGAGAACGATGGCGGCAGCGCCGTCGTTGATGCCGGAGGCGTTGCCGGCGGTCACGCGCTGAACGTGCTTGCGGGTATCCGCCTCATGGATCTCGGTGGGCTGGAAGGTGTGGACGACCTGGTCCTCAACGCCCTCGGGGCCGACCGGGAACGCGCCCTTGAGCTTGGCAAGACCCTCGGGCGTGGAGCCGGCGCGGGGGAACTCATCCTTCTTGAACTCGACGATCTCCTTCTTGACCTTGACAGGAACGGGAACGATCTCGGCATCAAAGCGGCCGGAAGCCTGCGCGGCCTCGGTCTTCTGCTGGGAGGCAGCGCCGAAGGCGTCAAGCTCCTCGCGGGTGATGCCCCAAACGTCGCAGATGTTCTCGGCGGTGGTGCCCATGTGGTAGTTGTTGTAGGCGTCCCACAGGCCGTCCTTGATCATGGTGTCCACGACCTTCTTGTCCCCCATCCGGGCGCCCCAGCGCTCGTCAGGCAGGGCGAAGGGGGCCTGGGACATGCTCTCGGTGCCGCCGGCCACGATGACGTCGGCGTCGCCGGCCAGGATGGCCCGGGCGGCCTCCATGACGGTCTTCATGCCGGAGCCGCAGACCATATTCACGGTAAAGGCGGGCACGCTGTAGGGGATGCCGGCCTTGACCATGACCTGACGGGCCACGTTCTGGCCCAGCCCGGCGGTCAGCACGCCGCCGAAGATGACCTCGTCCACGTTCTCAGGGGCGACGCCAGAGCGCTTCAGGGCCTCCTTCACCACGATGGAGCCCATCTCCACGGCGGAGACATCCTTCAGGCTCCCGCCGAAGGAACCGACTGCAGTGCGGCAGCAGTTGACGATATAAATGTCTTTCATGTATGTGCCCTCCATTTTCGTTTGAATTGTAGCTCCCCTTGCGGGGGTTCTGCTGATTGTCATTATATCCGATGTTTCCGTAAAAAGCAACGGTGCTTTTGGCAAGTTTACAGCAAAACCGCCTGACCGGGCATTCTTTGTGCAAACCTGCAAAAGCGGGGTGCACGCCCTGCGCAAAACTGGGAATTTTTCACGATTCCACTGAAAAATGGGCCCTGCGTTCCCCCTCAGCCCTGGGCGGGGGCGGCGGCCTGGAAGTCCTGGACCAGCCGGGAGGCCAGCTTCAGGGTATCCTCTCCCTTCCGCACCTTCAGGGCCAGATAGGGCTTCTCCCCGGCGGAGAAGAGGAGCCGCCCCCGGTAGGCGCTCCCCCCGCACAGGGCGGAGACCCGGCCAAAGTCCACCTCCCGGAGGGTAAAGAGCAGGCTCTCCCCCTTCTGGGCGATCTCGGAGAAGCCGCATTCGGCGGCGGCGGCGCGGAGGAGGGCCACCGAGATCAGGTTGTTCACCGTCCGGGGCGGGTCGCCGTAGCGGTCCACCAGCTCATCCACCAGG
>OKSB01002253.1_pt1 | contig 17563 bp, 14 predicted proteins | sample 1601171 | NCBI WGS metagenome assembly OKSB01 (sample SAMEA3541496, study PRJEB24748) | human gut metagenome | biome: human gut; feature: human-associated habitat; material: faeces | place: China | collected 2012 | reverse complement strand
TGTTGCTCAGGTACTTAAAAAAAATATTTTATAATAGTGTTGCGGAATTAAGGGTATACTGTTAAAGAAATGAAAGTATGATTTTCTTCTCTGCCTGATGCAGTATTTTTGCGCCGATTGCATTTATAGGGTAAACACGTGTTAAAAGAGAGAATGGAAGAACAGGAATTGGCAGAACGCTGTAGGCAAGGAGACAATCTTGCCCGCAAAGAACTGTATGAGCGCTATGCGGGACGCATGCTCAGCGTATGCCTCCGTTATGCAGGTGACCGGGAGACTGCCCAAGACCTGATGCATGACGGTTTTCTGAAACTTTTTGATTCTTTCGATAAGTTCACTTGGCGGGGAGAGGGTTCTCTGCGGGCATGGATGGAACGCGTAATGGTGAATACGGTGTTGCAGTATTTGCGGAAAAATGATGTGATGAATCAGTCATCGGCCTTGGAGAATGCACCCGAAGCTTATGAGGAACCGGAAGGTTCGTCAATAGATGTCATTCCTCAAAAGGTACTAATGCAGTTTATCAGTGAATTGCCTGCCGGCTATCGTACCGTATTCAACTTATATATTTTTGAAGAGAAATCCCATAAGGAGATTGCTCGACTATTGGGAATTAATGAAAAATCCTCTGCCTCGCAGTTGACGCGTGCTAAAGCGACTTTAGCGGCAAAAGTACGTGAGTGGATGAAAAGAAATGATTAAATGAAGGAATGTATGGAAGATGAATTGTGGTTGAAAAAGATAAAGGACAAGCTGGAAGACTATTCCGAACCGCTGCCGGTTGCCGGATGGGAGCGGTTGGAGAAGGAATTGTCCGTTTCCGGAGCTCCGATAACCGGACCGCATAGGATGATACCTTTCCGTCGCTGGGCGGTGGCCGCGGCAGCTGTGTTGCTGGTGGCGGTTTCGTCCGTCAGTCTGTGGCTGTTGCAGAGTCCGGTAGGGAATGAAATGCGGCATACGTCAGTGCCCGCTTTGGCTGTGGCTCCGGACGTCTTGCCGGAACAGACAGTACCTGCCATACGGACTAATTCCATAGAGCCTGCTTATCGGGCACATGGAAATGCATCGGCGCCCAATAAGGAGGCAAGTCACCCTTTGGTTGCACAACATATCAGAATATCGGTTGGCGAAGAACAGCAGGAGGAAATGCTGCCGGTTGAAACTGCAGATGAGGTTGTCGGTATTGGACAGCAGGCGGAAGAACCGGTAGTGGAAGATACGGACCATGAAACTACAATGCAGGCCGAGGAACCGGAGACAAGGGAAGACCGCTATCGTCCGTCAGGCCGGGACAAACTGCATCTTCCGGAAAAAAACAGTTCTGGTAGGGATGCTAAAGGATGGGCGGTTGGCTTGTCCGTAGGAAATACGGGAGGTTTTTCATTGGCGAATGAAGGGGAAGCGAATGTGATGTCGGACTACATGCCTGGAAGTCCTATTTATGGCGGTAACGTAGATTTATCCTCTACGGCCAATGGCATTGTTACTATTCCCGACGGGCAGGAACTGGTTTTTAAGGATGGTATGCCCTATCTGCAAAGACGCGAAAAGAAAATTGCGGATATAGACCATAAACAACCGCTCAGTTTCGGTGTTTCGGTGCGGAAAAACTTGGCGAAGGGTTTCTCTGTGGAAAGCGGGCTGACGTATACCTATCTTGCTTCTGACGTAAGGTATGAGGGCAGCTCGGAAAAGATAAGCCAGAAGCTGCATTATATTGGCATTCCGGTACGGGCCAACTGGAACTTTGTGGATGCAAAGAACTTTACGATGTACGTTTCGGCGGGGGGTGCCATTGAAAAATGTGTGTATGGCAAGATTGGTACTGAGAGTGAGACTGTGAAACCGGTACAGCTTTCTGTCATGGGTGCTGTCGGTGCCCAGTATAACATAAGCAATAGGGTGGGCCTGTATGTGGAACCGGGAGTATCTTATTTCTTTGATGACGGTTCGTCGATACAGACTATACGCAAGGAGAACCCGTGTAACTTTACGTTGCAGGCCGGTATACGTCTTACTTATTGATAGCAGGACAGACATGTTTTTGTCCACTTTCTTGTAGATTCAGAATTTTCTTAATAACTTTCGGCCGTGTTTCTTCGTTGGTGGATGAAGGGACACGGTTTTTTATTGATTGAGAAGAAAGAAAGTAGGTCGGGACATGCCCGGCAATATAACAAACACGTAGTAAAATAGACAAAATGAAGATTAAAAAGAAAGTAGCCTTAAGCGGGCTATTGCTTTGTTGTGCAATCACGGCAAAAGCACAAGTGTGTATTACTCCCCAGGTGGAGCAGCGTGCCAGGGAGTTGGTTTCTCAAATGACGCTGGAAGAAAAAATCGATTACATTTCCGGTCCCAAATCTTTTTATATCCGGGCTGTACCCCGGCTTGGCATACCCGAAATCAGGATGGCCGATGGTCCGCAAGGCATACGTAACAATACTCAAAGTACCTTGTATCCTTGTGGCATCTTGTCGGCTTCGACATGGAACCGTAAGTTGGCTAGAGAGCTGGGACATGGTTTGGCCCGGGATGCAAAGGCCCGTGGGGTAAGTATTCTGTTGGGGCCTGGAGTCAATATCTACCGCTCTCCTCTATGCGGGCGAAACTATGAGTATTTTGGTGAAGACCCTTATTTGACGGGCGAAACTGCTAAAGAATATATCTTGGGAGTGCAGGAAGAGGGAGTTATGGCTACGGTGAAGCATTTTGCGGCCAATAACCAGGAGTGGAGCAGACATCATGCCAGCTCAGATGTGGATGAGCGCACGCTGCAGGAAATTTATTTTCCCGCGTTCCGAAAAGCTGTGCAGGAAGCAGGAGTAGGGGCGGTTATGGATAGCTATAATCCGCTGAACGGGGTACATGCCACCGAAAACAGCTGGCTGAACATTGATGTACTGCGCAAACAGTGGGGATTTAAAGGTATCCTGATGTCTGACTGGACATCTGTATATTCCGGTGTGGGAGCCGCTAATGGAGGGTTGGATTTGGAAATGCCCGTCGGTAAATTCATGACCAGGGAAATTCTTATTCCGGCAATAGAGAATGGTATCGTGAAGGAAGAGACCATTGACGCCAAAGTCCGGCATATACTCCAGACATTGATTGCTTTTGGAGCACTTGATACTCCGAGAGAAGATAAATCTATCGATAAAGACAATGCACAGTCTAAGGAAATTGCACTTGACTTGGCGAGAGAAGGAGTAGTCTTATTGAAAAATGACAACGGTACGTTGCCTTACCGGAACGGTAGAACATTGGTAATCGGGCCTAATGCCGATATTATTCCCACAGGAGGAGGAAGCGGATTTGTCACCCCTTATTCGGTAGTGTCACTCTATGAAGGTATGGTTCAGTTGAAGGGCGGCAGACAGATAGAGCTGCTGTCTGACAGCATTCTTTATAAGGATATGTCCCAACAGATTTATACGGATGGCAGTTTTACGCAAAACGGTTTTAAGGGCGAATATTATAATACTCGTAATCTTACCGGAGAACTCTTTCAAGCTGCCATAGAGCCTGCCATAGACCATGCCTGGAAATACGGTACACCGTTCGACGGCATGCCGGTAGATCAGTTTTCTGCCCGTTGGACGGGAGTTTACAAGGCTGACAAGGATGGAACTGTCAAGTTCCAGCTGGCTGGCGATGACGGATACCGTCTGTTTGTAAACGATAAGCTGATTACCGGAGATTGGGGGAACCATTCATTCAGTACCCGCAGTGCATTTATGCAGGTCAGTGCAGGGGAGATATACCGGTTGCGTATTGAATATTTTGATAATGTGGGTGAGGCGACTGTCAGTTTCCAGGCAGGAATGATGGATGAGGAGCGTTTGGCCTCTTCACTGAAGCATGCCAGGAATGTTATTGTATGTGCCGGGTTCAACAGCAGTACAGAAGGTGAAGGGTTCGACCGTCCGTTTGCATTGTCATACGGGCAGGAATATCTCATTAATAAAGTGGCTTCACTTCATGATAATGTGGCTGTGGTGGTGAATGCCGGAGGTGGAATAGATTTCCGCAATTGGGGGCAGAGTGTACAAGCTATTTTGATGGCATGGTATCCGGGGCAGGAGGGTGGAAAGGCCCTTGCCGAAATCATTACGGGCAAGCTTTCGCCAAGTGGCAAACTACCAGTCAGCATCGAGGAAAAATGGGAAGATAATCCGGTATATGGTAATTATTATGACAATCGCAATGTACCTCATAAACGGGTGCAGTATGCCGAAGGTGTTTTCGTAGGTTATAGGGGATATGACCGGAACGGAAAGCAGCCGCTCTATCCTTTCGGGTATGGACTGTCATACAGTAGTTTTGAATATAGTAATCTGAGTGTTGAGAAGACGGGGGGAAGCCGGGTTACGGTAAGCTTTGACATCAAGAATACCGGAAAGATGGATGCTGCGGAAGCGGCTCAGGTATATGTGCGGGATGTGGAATGTTCTGTTCCGCGTCCGTTGAAGGAGTTGAAAGGCTACGATAAGGTTTACTTGAAGAAGGGTGAAACCAAGCGCGTTCGGATATTGCTGGATGAGGAAGCCTTTGCCTACTATGATGTGGAATCACATCGGTTTGTAGTGGAAAAGGGGACTTTTGAGATTCTGGCAGGTCCTTCTTCAGCTGATTTACCATTGAAGGCAACTGTTGTTTTATGATAAAATAAATATCAAAACAAGAATGGCAGTATGAAAAAGATAATAATACTGATGGTTTGTCTGTGGGGACTTGGTAACACCTTTACCTCGGCACAAACTACGGAGAAGGAGAAATTCATCTCAAGCTTGATGAAGCAGATGACGCTGGATGAAAAGATAGGCCAGCTTGCACAATGCACCTACCGAGGGAATTTTACCGGACCCGACGGTGGAAATATTCCTAAAGAAGAGTATGTCCGGCAAGGCAGAATAGGCTCTATGCTGAATGTGATAGGAGTAAAGGATATACGCCGTTATCAAGAGCTTGCTTTGCAATCGCGTTTGCGCATTCCTTTAATTTTCGGACTGGATGTTATCCACGGCTATCGTACCGGATTTCCGCTTCCGCTTGCCGAGGCTGCAAGTTTCGATTTGGCCATGATTGAGGAAGCTGCACGCTACAATGCTTTGGAAAGTGCCGCCGATGGTTTGAACTGGGTTTTTGCCCCGATGGTGGATATTTCGTGGGACGCACGTTGGGGACGCGTCATGGAAGGGGCCGGTGAGGACCCTTATTATGGTTCTCGGGTAGCGGAGGCGCGTGTCAGAGGCTTGCAAGGAGACGATTTGGCAGACACGACGACTGTCATGGCATGTATGAAACATTTTGCCGGATATGGTGCACCGATAGCAGGAAAGGAGTATAATAGTGTGGATATGTCAATGGGCCACTTTGCCAATTTTTATATGCCTCCCTATAAGGCGGCCATAAAGGTAGGAGCAGCTACCGTGATGAGTGCTTTCAATGATTTTAATAATATTCCTTGTACTGCCAATGATTTCTTGCTCAACCGGCTATTGAGAGAGCAGTGGGGATTTAAGGGATTTGTTGTGTCCGATTATAATTCGGTAGAGGAATTGGTGAACCACCGTTATGCTGTTGACAAGAAAGATGCCGCAGCCAAAGCGCTGAATGCTGGTCTGGACATGGAGATGGTAAGTACCTGCTACTTGACTTATCTGAAGGAGCTTGTTCAAGAAGGGAAAGTAAAGGAGAGTGTGCTTGATGATGCAGTACGGTGTATATTGGAGAAGAAATATGAGTTGGGATTGTTTGAGGACCCTTTTCGCTACTGTAATCCGGAAAGAGCGGCCAGAATACTCAATGCGCCCGAAGTCCGTAATGCTTCGCTCCGTATGGCCGAGCGTTCCGTTGTATTGCTGGAGAATAGGGAATCTGTGCTTCCGTTGACGGCACAGACGAGGAAGATAGCCTTGATAGGAGGACTCTCAAAATCCCAGTACGATATGGCAGGTGCTTGGGCTGCCACTACGGACCGGAACAAAGTGGTGACCTTATATGATGCATTGGTCCGGAAAGGACTGGAGGTGAGCTATGCTGAAGGCTATGATATGAAGAGCAATCAGTTGACCGGATTGCAGGAAGCATTACAGGCTGCTGAGGCTTCGGATGTCATTGTTGTGGCGGTAGGCGAGAGATTCGGTCAGAGTGGCGAGAAGGCTTCCAAAGTGAATATAGCCATACCCGAGGGGCAGCAGAAGCTGGTGTCGGAACTGGCAAAGACTGGAAAACCTGTCATTGCTCTTGTCATGTGTGGGCGTCCGGTAATCTTCAATGAGATAAGGGAACATGCTGATGCGGTACTGTGTACTTGGTGGCTGGGAAGTGAGGCCGGCAATGCCATATGCAATGTGTTGTGGGGAGAGTATAATCCTTCGGCTAAATTGCCCATGACATTTCCTGCACACGTAGGACAGATTCCCATTTATTATCAGAATAAGAGCACCGGCCGCCCTACCGCATTGAAACAGACCTATAAGGCATCTTATATCGATGCTTCCACTGAGCCTGCCTATCCTTTCGGATATGGGCTTTCGTACACGGATTTTGGATATTCTGATTTGAAACTGCTGCCGGGCAAGGCTGCAGGCGTCCATACGGAGGTGTCGGTAAAAGTGACTAATACCGGTAAGTGTGCAGGAGAGGAAGTAGTTCAATTGTATGTGCAGGATAAGGTAGCCTCTGTTACGCGTCCGATAAAGGAATTGAAGGGCTTCAGGAAAATTCATCTGAATGTGGGTGAAAGCAAAACTGTAGCTTTTCAGATAACTGACGATGCACTGGGATTCTATGACAATGAGATGAATTATATGGTAGAACCTGGTGATTTCGTCTTTATGGTGGGTGGCAGTAGTGATGATGTACAGCAGATTACCTATAACTTGAAAGAATAGGATTCTTACCCTATAAATGAAAAGCAAGGCTGTCTGGAATCATATCCGGACAGCCTTGCTTTTCTGTTTTAGTTGGTTATCACATTCGTGAAATACTCTTTGAACAGTTTTTCTGCCCGTTCCAGTTGTTCCGGAGTATTTTCCTTCACTTCTTTCAATTTGTAATCCCATCCCATGGCTTCGTATTTGTGAACACCCAGACGGTGATAAGGAAGTATTTCCACCCGTTGTATCTGCTGGTATTTGCCAAGACTTTCACCCAGCAGGCGGGTGTCTTCTTCCGAATCGCTGTAACCGGGGACCAGTACATAGCGCAGCCAGAAGGGGTGTTCATGTTCTTCGAGCCAGGCAGCGGTGCGGAGTGTCTGTTCGTTGCTTCGTCCCGTCAGCGTACGGTGGCGTTCGGGATTGAATTGCTTGATGTCCAGCAGCACGAGGTCAGTCAGACTAAAGAGCTCTTCCACCTTTTCATTCCAGATGCCTCCGTTACTGTCCAGACAGATATGGATGCCGTTCGCCTTCAGCTCCTTGAAAAGAGGAATCAGCGCTTCTGCTTGCAGGGTAGGCTCACCGCCGGAGAAAGTAATACCTCCTTTCTTCCCGAAGAATGCCTTTTGGCTGATAGCCATTTGCAGAATCTCTTCCGGAGTGGTGGGAGTGCCTCCTTTTACATCAATCGTATCCGGATTGGCACAATACAGACAACGGAATGGACATCCTTGCAGGAAAACGACGAGCCGGAGACCCGGCCCGTCGAATGTTCCCATACTTTCGTAGGAGTGTACGTTTATCATATTACATTCTTTCGTGGAAACTACGGCTGATAACCTCTAACTGATGCTCGCGGCTCAGCTTCACGAAATTCACAGCATAGCCGGAAACACGAATTGTGAGTTGCGGATACTTCTCCGGATGTTCCATGGCATCTTCCAGCATTTCACGGTTCAGCACGTTTACGTTCAGGTGGTGTGCACCTTTAGTAAAGTAACCGTCCATCATTGTTACCAGGTTTTCAACACGATCTTCCGGTGTCGGACCGAGAGATTTCGGGACGATAGAGAATGTATTACTGATACCGTCCTGTGAGTCACGATAACGCAACTTGGCTACGGAGCTCAGTGATGCGATGGCACCGTTCTTATCGCGTCCGTGCATCGGGTTGGCACCCGGGGCGAAAGCTACACCTTTGGCACGTCCGTCAGGAGTAGCACCTGTTTTCTTACCGTACATTACATTAGAAGTAATCGTCAGCAATGAAAGAGTAGGACGGGCATTCTTGTAAACGGGCAACTTTTTCAGTTCTTCGCTGAAATAATATACCAAGTCTACCCCAAGGTGGTCCACACGGTCGTCATTATTACCGAAACATGGGAATGTACCGTCGATATCGAAACCTTCCGTTAAGCCGATGTCGTTGCGACGGGCTGTAACCTTTGCATTCTTGATGGCTGACAGTGAGTCGATGGCAATGGAAAGACCGGCTACACCATAAGCCAGATTGATGCGTGGATTCGTATCGATAAATGCCATCTGAGCCTTTTCGTAATAATACTTATCGTGCATGAAGTGGATGATGTTCATTGCCTCGTTGTAGACACGGGCAATTTCGGTCAGAACTTTCTTATAGTTCGACATTACTTCCTCGAACTTCAATGTTTCACCGGTCAATACGGGAATACCTTTTACCATGACAGTACCGGTATTTTCGCAACGTCCGCCGTTGATGGCAAGCAACAAGGCTTTTGCCAGGTTGGCACGTGCCCCGAAGAACTGTATCTGCTTGCCGATAGCCTGATAGGATACACAACATGCGATACCATAGTCGTCGCAGTTACGTACTTCGCGCATCAGGTTATCATTTTCGTATTGGATGGAGCTGGTGTCTACGGATACTTGTGCGCAGAATTCCTTGAAACCTTCAGGGAGTTCAGGTCCCCAAAGTATGGTCAGGTTCGGTTCGGGAGAAGGACCGAGGTTATACAGTGTTTGCAGGAAGCGGAAGGAAGTCTTTGTTACCTTCACACGTCCGTCGTTGAAACGTCCGCCAATGGCTTCCGTTACCCAGGTCGGGTCTCCGGCAAAGATATCGTTGTATGACTGCATACGCAGATGGCGCACCATGCGGAGTTTGATAACGAACTGGTCGATCAGCTCCTGGGCAAATGTTTCACTGATTTTACCGTGTGCCAGGTCATATTCAATAAAGATGTCGAGGAACGAAGAAACGTTACCCAGAGACATAGCTGCACCGTCTTGTTCTTTTACAGCGGCCAGATAAGCCATGTACACCCATTGTACAGCTTCCTGTGCGGAAGTAGCCGGGCGACTAAGATCGAGTCCGTAATATTCGCCCATTATCTTAATATCTTTCAAAGCCTTGATCTGCTCTGCCACTTCTTCACGCAGGCGAATGCGGTCATCAGTCATCGGACCGGTCAGATTGTGCAAATCTTCCATTTTGGCTTCGATGAGGCGGTCGATACCGTAAAGTGCCAGACGACGGTAATCACCGATGATACGTCCGCGGGCATAGTTATCGGGAAGTCCGGTGAGGAAACCCAATGAACGGAATGAGCGGATCTCTTCAGTATATACGTCGAATACGCCGTCATTGTGTGTCTTGCGATAATGGGTAAAGATATCCTTTACTTTATCATCTACTTCTACACCGTTTTCGCGGCAAGCTTTAGTTACTACATTGATGCCACCAAACGGTTTGATAGCGCGTTTCAATAGCTCATCTGTCTGCAAACCAACGATAAGTTCATTCTCCTTATCTATATAGCCAGCCTGATGTGAAGTAATAGTTGATACAGTGTGGGGGTCGAGAGAACGTACTCCGTTGTTAGCTCTTTCTTCTTCGAGTGCTTTGAGGCAAAGCTCCCAAATATGTTTGGTACGTTCGGTAGGTCCTTGCAGGAAAGAAGCGTCTCCAGTATAAGGCGCGATGTTTTTACTCACGAAATCACTGACATTGATTTCTTTGCTCCAAAGCCCGTCGATAAAGGTTTTGTTCAATTCCATAATATTCATTTTGTTAGTGGGTAATGGTTGTTATCCTAATAAGGACTGCAAAATTACTATCTTTTTTCCACATAGCAGTGCATGAATACTCGGTTTTTATGTTGTACGACATAAAATAACTATTGTTAGGTATAGGAGTTACCGGTAAAGTCGGCTTTTTTGTGTTCATTACCTGCACTCTTTTACTAATTTATTGGTAAATGGTAGGTTGATAGCGAAGTTGATACTTTTCTGTTATTTTACAAAATATACATATGGATTATTTCAGGCATAGGGCTGCGTCAACTGCGCTGCGATTATAAAATATCGTAGAAATAATATTTTTGTGCTGAAATATTTGTGATATCAAAAAAGAATAGTACTTTTGCATCGCTTTAAGAGAAAAGCACTTCTTGAAAGAGAAGTTTTTGGAGAGGTGGCAGAGTGGTCGATTGCGGCGGTCTTGAAAACCGTTGTACTGCGAGGTACCCGGGGTTCGAATCCCTGTCTCTCCGCAATAAAGGGTGTAAATCAAGCATTTGCGAGATTTACACCCTTTTTTACACCCAAGAATGTAAAATTGGGTGTTTTTGTATTTTTTAAGATTCTTCAAAAGAATGTCAATTACAAAGCGATTGGTATTTCTATGGACTGGCAGAATGAACCTTTATGACGAAAAATATAGTTATTCAAAAAAATAAATATCTTAAATATGGAATTCATTTGCCAAATATGAAATTTCTATTCATATATTCCTCTTTTGTAATTCATTAGATATTGGGTAAAAGTCTTGCCTGTTTCTTTTTTGAAAAAACGCATGAGGTGACTGGGGTCGGAAAAGTGGAACTCGTCTGCCAGTTGGCTCACATTCAGATTGGAGAACAGTAGCTCATTTTTCAGCTCTTCCAAAAGACGTTGCTTGAGTAAGTGAATGGCTGATACACCAAATTGCGCCATGACAGAATTATTCAAGGTGATACGACTTACCCGAAGCATATCAGCATATTCTTGAACGCGCTGTGTCGTTCGGATATGTTTTTCGAGTAAGTCCTTGAATTTGAATGCGTAATTGTTTTTTGGCACTTCGACAGGTAGACGATAAGTTTGAGCGTATGCCCGGTTGATAATTACCAGTAGATAATAAAGCACTGACACAATGAGGTTGTAAGTGTCTACCACAGGATGTTGTAGTTCTTGTTTTATCTTTTTTAAGAGGCGCATATATTCCGTCAGCTCCTCCGGCTCGGCAAACAAGTAGGGCGGTGTATCAGTCTGATAATAATACAACAGCCGATATACGAAGAACTTGTCAGCAATGAACGTGCGCATAAAGTCTTCGCGGAAAATAAGAAAAGTGTAATCTAGTTCTACCTCGTTCACGTGCCATTCCTGTTGCTGGTGCGGCGACAAAAGCAGCACCATACCATCCCGTAACTCCACTTTTCGGAAGTTCAGCAACAAATATCCATTGGCACGACGAAAGAAATAGAAGCTGAAAAAATCTGTCTTAAACGCCTTATGCTCGGTCAAGACACCACAGATGTCCTTGCTTTCGCCTGTGTTAATGTAGAAGTCTACGCCACATTGCGTTTTATTGAACGGAACGCTTACAAGTCTTTCGGGATTGATTATAGCTTTCATCACTCTTGTTTTTTGCTTTCTGCAAATATACATCATTCTTTTATCAAAATGGCATATATTCCTGTTTTTAAGGCATAGAGACATTGGGATATCCTTTCGAACTTTGTACCCGAAAAATAATACAAAACATAACATCATGAACGAAAAAGCAATTATTCGGTTGGTACGCAGTGCCACCTTGAAAATCAACTATGCAGGACATACCATTCTTATTGACCCCGTATTTGCCGACAAAGGAACCCTGCAATCAGCTCTCGGTGTATATAAGAATCCGAGGGTACATCTCGTAATGCCTATTAGCGACATTACTGAAGGTGTTGATATGGTACTGCTCACCCACAACCACATCGACCATTACGAACCAAGTGTAAAGCAGCATTTGCCGAAAGACATTCCTTTCTACACCCAGCCACAAGATAAGGCCGCCATCCTGAAAGATGGTTTCTCAAATGTAGAAGCGATTGAAGAGAGCATAACCTTAGGTCATCTGACCATCCACCGTGCTATTGGCCATCACGGTTTCGGTCAGATAGGCCAGATGATGGGACCTGTTTCGGGCTATGTGCTGATGTCCGAAGGGCTTCCGACTATTTATATCATGGGCGATTGCAAATGGGAAGAATGTACTCTTGCTACCGTGGAAAAGTATCGTCCTAATTATATTGTGGTGAACAGTGGCGGTGCGGTATTCCCCGAATTCTCTAAGACGGACGGTTGTATCATCCCCAATGAACAGGAAGTAATGGCGATGCTTGACACACTCCCCCCACACATCAAGCTGATTACCGTACACATGGATGCCATCGATCATTGCCAGACCACCCGTGCCATCCTTCGCAACGAAGCTCGCCATCACGGGACGGATATGAGCCGACTGATTATACCGGAAGACGGAGAAAGCATAACACTTAAATAACTGTATAAACAATCATTTCAAAATATTAGAAAGATGAAAAAGATTAGGAAAATCGCGGTAGAACAGAATTTCGCCGCGATCAGTGTCGGTAAGTTGAATGAACTGAATGAATACGAACTTCAGCTTGGCCCGGATGTGAAAATTCCCGGAAAAGTATTCTGCAGCACCGCTCTCGGAACTACGGGAAGCGAGTTTTCTTTCCAGTCATTCGCCCCGGGTACAGAAACCGGATTTCTGCATAGTCACAAGAGTCATGAGGAACTTTATTTTTTCCTCTCCGGTAAAGGTGAATTTCAAGTAGACGGAACAGTGTTCCCAGTGGAAGAAGGTAGCGTTGTCAGGGTATCTCCTGCAGGAAAACGAAGTGTCCGTAACAACGGAACGACTCCGCTCCTCATGCTCTGCATACAATATTGCAGCAATACATTCTCACAGGAGGATGCCACTGACGGAATCATACTGAAAGAACCGGTAAAATGGAAAGTCTCTCCGAAATGATTCTAAAAAGGAACTCTAAGCAGATGACTATCTGTATAAAATCCCTGATAAAGAATATGAACATAGTGGTAGGCTGCTCCATCGGGTGCAGCTACTGCTATGCCCGTAACAACTGCCGCCGTTTCCATATTACGGACGACTTCTCCGTACCGGAATATATGGTGCGAAAGCTGCGTATCATCGACACGCCCAAGCCTCACGTATGGCTGATGACCGGAATGAGCGATTTCTCCGATTGGAAGCCTGAATGGAATGCGGAAATATTCAGACGAATGAAAAGCAATCCGCAACACGCTTATATATTCCTTACGAAATGTCCGGACAAGATCAGTTTCTCTACAGATGACGAGAATGTATGGATGGGCGTGACCGTCACGCGCAATTCCGAAAAAAAGCGGCTAGACGATTTGAAAAGAAATATCAAGGCCAAGCACTACCATGTCACTTTCGAACCTATTTTCGATGAAATCGGCGATATAGATTTCGAGGGTATCGACTGGATTGTCATAGGTACGGAGACCGGACATCGGAAAGGCAAAGTGGATTCCCGTCCCGAATGGGTGCTTCACATTGCCGACCAAGCCCAAACACAGGGCGTCCCCGTGTTTATGAAAGAGGATTTGCTGCCTATAATGGGCGAAGAAAGGATGATTCAGGAACTGCCGGAACAATTTACAAAACGCTTACAATGAATACCGAAATAATCAAAGAAATAGACGTACAGAGCGTTATGACCAAATCCTCACTGCCGGTCGGAGGATATTCGGTCAACCCTTACGTGGGCTGTCCCCACGCCTGTAAGTATTGCTACGCATCGTTTATGAAACGATTCACCGGGCATACAGAACCGTGGGGTGCATTTCTGGACGTGAAGAACTGGAAACCGATAGCCAATCCGCACAAATATGACGGAGAGCGCATTGTGATAGGTTCCGTGACGGATGGTTACAACCCGTATGAGGAGCAATTTTGCCGTACCCACAGGCTGCTCGAAGAGCTGCGTGGGAGCAACGCCGAGATTATGATATGCACTAAGTCCGACCTTGTCCTGCGCGACCTCGACCTGTTGAAGCGTTTTCCCAAAGTAACGGTGTCATGGTCGGTCAATACGCTTGACGAGCGTTTTCGTACGGATATGGACAATGCCGTGAGCATAGAACGTCGTCTGAACGCAATGCGTCAGGTCTATGAGGCGGGCATCCGTACCGTGTGTTTTGTATCGCCCATATTCCCCGGAATAACCGATATGAAGGCGATTATCGAGAAAGTGAAAGGATATGCCGATTTGATATGGCTCGAAAACCTGAATCTGCGCGGGCAGTTCAAGGGAGGGATAATGACGTATATCCGTGAGAAGCATCCCGACCTCTTTCCGTTATACGAAGAAATATACAACAAAAAGAGGCTTGATTACTGGCAGGCATTGGAACAGGACATTTCCCAATACGCCAAGGCACAGGGGTTTCCATATAGAATAAATGATTTGCCTTACGGGCGCTCGGAAAAAGGCAAGCCGGTTATCGTAAATTATTTCTACCACGAAAAGATACGATTGACTAAATGAGGGAAAGATATTGACAATATGGTATATTAATAGTGAATAAGATATTCTTTTATTGCTTATTTTACTTTAGAATAGTTAGACAACTTAGATTTTGTACTATATATTACGATAGAAGTACAATCCATGATGAATTGTACTTCTCTATATTACATCCTGAATCCTCTGGATTTTTGTTCTTTCTGCACTGAGTTACGCAGATGCTGCTGTAACTTCTCCCATTGTTCTTTGAACCATTCGCTGATTGGCTGTTGGTTTATAGTCAGCATCAATTTATTCTTATCGATCGGGCTTCGTTCAATTTTGAAAATTACATTTTTTGTTTCAAATCTCTGTCTATATTCTTCGGAATAGATTTTTCCACTACATCTGAGAGCTTCCTTTTTGTATAAAAGAGAATCAACCATCCCCTTGGTAAAACCAGTGACATAGCATAATTTTTCCATTCTCAGCATTTCTTTGAGTAATGGGAACCAGCATAATGCCTTTTCAAGCAGGGTGTTTAGCCGTGATATTTCTTTGTCTTTAGCTTCAATCTCTTTATTATGTATTCCTTGAAGATTGCGTATTTGTCTGCCGTGCTGTTCCTGCATTTGTTGCATCTGAATTTTTAATTCATCAGTAGCTTTGTCCCGGTTGGCAATCTCCTGATGTAGCTGCTCGATGTTATGTTCCAGTTCTTTCAACTTACCGCTTCCGAAAAGAGAACCTACGCTGCTGGTTATGGCAGTGGCTACATCGGTAGCTGCACTTTTGAGTTTGTCTGTACGTATCTCAGCTTTTACCTGTTTGAGTTCCTGTTCGGCAAGGCTTACCTGTTGCTCCTTGTGTCGCTTGGTTTCTTCTATACGTTGCAGTTCGGCTTTCTGTTTCTCGATGATGAAATCGCTTCGCTCCAAATGCTCCTTGCCTGTAATGGTTTTGGATTTTCCACGTTCCATAAATAGGATGTCGGATGCCAAGGTCTGCATTTCCATCATATCATTGTCATTGAGCTTTCGGCTCTTGCCTGTGTTGTGGTTCATCCAGTCGAAAACGATATGAGCATGATAATTTGGCTTGAACCATTTTTTACCTACTTGGAAACTTTCCTTGTCCTCTGCATTAGGCTGTCCGTTCAGCCAATGCCCTTCATCTTTGTGCAGGAAGATTTGAAGCGGAGTGATGCCCCAGCGTCTTTGGCATTCTTCGCCAAATTTCTTTACGTCTGCCAGTGTGGTGTCCGGTTTGATGAGCAACACACCCTCACGGATAGGCGAGCATCCTGCCACTTTTATGATTTTTCCGTTCTTCCCTTTGCGCTCACGCTCTTTCTCCTGCATGGCACGACCTGTCTTCTCCTTTACCATCCGTTTGATGTTGTCGTAGTGCGTCTGCAAATTCGAATTGCCGAAGTCCGGGTTTACCCACTGCTCGTTGTCGGCAGAGAGTTCGGACACAATGTAGATTCTGGACTCTCCGATATTACGCATATACTCGGCAGTCCTCCTGTTGTGAGCCTCGCTTGATTTGGTGTTGCAAGGTTTGATATGTATGCTTGATTTTATTGCCATACTACTATTCAGATTTATTGTTTACGATAGATTGTTTTGTTCGCTTTCGCAGAGGGGTTCTTAGGGGTGCAACCCATAAGCGGAGTTTCCAAAGAGAGGGTCACTCTTTGGTCTGGGTTCTCAGGGGAGAAACGCCCTGAGTGGGTCATTAGGGCAAAGCCCTAATCCCCTCGGGAGAGCCCACAACTACGAAAGCGAAGCGTGTAGTTATAGTGGGCTATAACCGAAAGCCGTTTTTCTTTTTCGGTGGTCGGCTGTGCGTTTCCTTTGCAGACCGGACTTGCCTGTTTCTTTCAGTCTGTTTCTGTAAGTATTCGTTCAAGTCCTTGCATCCGCTGTAGGTCTGCGAAGCATCACGGATATATAAGTCCCTGCCGTATTCCATACGGATTTGTTGGAGTGCTTCCATCCCTGTACGGTCATTGTCAAAGAAACAATGGATTCGCTCGTAGTTCCCCAAAGGATAGAGGGCTTTGGAAACATTGGCTACGGAGTTCAGCACCATATAATCTTGCCTGTCCAGTTCGGGATATTTCGGGCAATTCTCCAATCTCAAAGTAAGGAATGAAAGATAGTCCATAAAACCTTCGAACACATAACACGTTTCCCTTGCTGTCCCCGATTGTCTGATGTGGGATATTTCCTTTGGGGCAATACAGCCTTTGAAATATCTGTTGCGGATTTCATACCCACCCGATACATTAGGAAAGGCGATGGCGAAATACCGTTTGCCGTTATGGGTGAAGTGCGCTTCACTGCATTCTCTTTTCGCCAGTGCAATGTTTATTCCCCTTTCCTGCAAGTAGGTGAGCAGGAAAGGAGAAGAAAGCGGCACAATCTCCAGTTGTTGAAAACTTGGCTCGGAAGATGACTGCTTGCCAAAAGAAAAAGATACGGGACGAATACGGGGTGTCTGTTCTTCGATTCTTTGCAGGAGAAATGGCACATGGTCGGAACAATAAAGTTCCTGTGCCAGTGCGATGATATTCCCACCCTTGCCGAGTGCAAAATCATACCATTGGTTGCGTTCGGTATTCACCTTGAACGAGGCTTCCGTTTCTTCCCTTAGCGGTGATTTGTACCACAGGTTTATCCCTTGCTGTTTGACGGGAGAAAAGCCCAGACTGTGCAGATAATCTGCTATCTTGATTTGTTTCGCTGTCTGTATATCCATAAAATGAAAGGTTTAATGATAATTGAATTGGTTTATTTCTCTTTTCGCCCGTACCTCTTTATGAAGTACGGTCTATAATCACTTCACTTTATTTTCGTATATATAGAGTACGGTAATAAAGTGAAGCGGTTTTACCACATTCCGCAACCACTTCGCTTTATCCCTAATATATAGACCCTCGGAATAAAGTGAAGCGATTGCAAGGTGTGGGTTAATAGTGGAAGTCGGGCATGAACGTGTACTTTCTGCCGTTCTCCTGCACTATCATCCGTTTGTTCCGAAGCATGGTGTTGAGCGATACCGACTTTTTATGGT
>OKSB01002244.1_pt1 | contig 17619 bp, 15 predicted proteins | sample 1601171 | NCBI WGS metagenome assembly OKSB01 (sample SAMEA3541496, study PRJEB24748) | human gut metagenome | biome: human gut; feature: human-associated habitat; material: faeces | place: China | collected 2012 | reverse complement strand
GGGAAACTGATAAGTTTGCTTTCGAAGCCTGAAATTCTCAGATTCAGCCGCGAAAACGGCGGAGAACGCTATGTGAAGCATTTTGATGCGTGGCAGCATTTGGTTGTGATGCTCTACGCCGTCATCAGGCGTTTCGACTCCCTCCGCGAGATAACGGACTCCATGTATCCCGAGGCCCGTAAGCTCGCCCACTTGGGAATAAACATGATGCCTCGCCGCAGCACGCTCTCCGACGCCAACGCCCGCAGGCCGGAAAAGGTGTTTGAGCTTATATACCACAGCCTGTACGACAGATACAAGGCCGAGCTTTCCTCGGACAGCCGGAAGCGTCAGGTTCCCGCGTGGCTGCACCGGCTTCAGATCATCGACTCAACGACGATAACGCTGTTCTCCAACCTGGCATTCAAAGGTGTGGGGCGGCATCCGAAGGCCGGAAAGAAGAAAGGCGGGATGAAAGTGCACATGAACATCCATGCCAACGAGTGTGTGCCGTCAGATATCCGCTTCACCTCCGCCGCTACCCACGACAGTTTCATGCTCACACCCTCCAATTATTCCGACGGCGACATAATCGCAATGGACAGGGCATACGTCGATTATGCAAAGTTTGAGGAACTTCCCCGCCGTGGCGTCGTATATGTCACGAAGATGAAGAAAAACCTTGTATATGAGACCCTTTCCGACACAATGTAGATGCTTCCGTGCGGTCTTATGGAAACGAGAATTCAGGAAGTGGAGTTCACGAAACACGTCAGGGACGGCGGGGACATTGTACACAGGGCGAGGGTAATCACCTGTGCCGATACCAACGGCAAGAAGCCGAAGACCGTGTCACTGTTGACAAACGACATGGAGACTGACGCGGCCGACATAATAGCCATATACCGCAAAAGATGGGAGATTGAACTGCTTTTCAAACAGTTGAAACAGAACTTTCCTCTGAGATATTTTTATGGGGAAAATGCCAATGCCATAAAGATACAGGTGTGGGTTACGCTCATTGCCAATCTTCTTCTCATGGCCGTGCAGAAACGCATCAGACGCGCGTGGAGCTTCTCCGGGCTGGCGACTATGGTCAGAATCATGCTGATGTATTACGTCAACTGTTACACTTTCTTTGAAAACCCCGAAAAAGACTGGTCTAAAATGATTGCGGAGGCAAAAGAAACGCCTCCCGAACCGTCTCTTTTTGACTGACGGGGGCTTACTTTTTCAAAAATATATCCGCAGTGCCTGTTTATCGAAACTGCGGACACATAAATAATGGTCTGTATGATTTTAGCGGACAGTAATAATTCAAAAAATATGCGAGATACTGTGGATGAACAATATCTCGCAAAAATGGGCTTTTTAAGGAACGACTATTTATTATCTTTATTTGTCATTTTTTTTACTTTTCTGCATAAAAAAACAACCCAGCTTGTAGTAAATTTTTCAAACTCCTCTACAATTTCTTCAGCAATATATGTATTAAATTTATCTTTTGATAATTCATGTTCTGTTTTTATTGTATTCCATGCCTTTTTCTTTATTCTATTTTCCAATTTTGTAGGTAAGTTTTGTTGAGTTATACCCATATATTCTTTAGTTAAACACTCAAAATTCTTATCTATTTTTGTGATTGATTGTTCCATGCGTTTTAAAGTTAAATAATCCCATAATAAACGTAACAAAATCAACACAACCCCACCTATACATGAAAAAATAGTAAAAACTGTAATATATGTTCTAGATAAATATTCACCTAAATTGATAATATATTTACAACAAAATGTATTGACTAATATATGAAAATGGAAGTATATAATTATAAAAACAAATAAGCATATTGATGTCAAATATGTATGAAAAATTTTAGCTTTAATAAAAACTATTGATAAAATCAAATAAATACAAACAATAATATTGGTTATCTGAAGTGCTTGATAGCTATCAATGTATTTTTCTTTTGATTCTATACCTATATATGCCAATATAAATACAGAATAAAAGAAGCTTAAAGAAGCGATGTTTTTAATTGTAGGTAAAATATTTTCCCATTTAACACCAACATATTCTTCACCATCAACAACTTTATCTGTCGGTAAAAAATTCAAATACTTCATAGTGAAGTTTGAATAAAGTTCTTTTATTTTATTCCTATATGTTGAAAATGGAGATTTTTGCAAAAGCCCCTCATAAAAGAACAACAAGCAAATACCCGCCCATAATTGAATGAGCGAGGCAAATTCTGACAGATATAAACATTCATTACTCATTATATAATAGATGCATTACTAAATGCATTATCAAATAAATCTATCAGAATTTTACAATTTTGTGGATTGTTGAATGAACCAAAAGCTTTGTAGTTAACAGGATCATACTCTAAACGAAATTTATTTGTATCAAAAACCGCGAAATTGCAATGATTATTTCCTAAAGTTTTGAAAATTAACTCTTTATCTGTTTCTGAAACTTTTTTATACAAAATAGTATCATTATTACGCTTACTTTTTTCCTCTTTTAATAGTAAAAGAGGTTCCATGTCTCTATAAGTATCATCTTCAACAAGAACTTTCAATTCTTTTTTCCCATCATTTAGATACCCTTTTAATTCTGAAAAATAAGGTTGAGTCATTATCAAATCCGGCTTAAAACCTTCACAAAATATTCTTATTTCATTTTGAGTATTTTTGAATAATATAGCCATAAGAATTGAAGCGAAGTCTTTTCCTCCATTAGAAAATACTTCAGTAGAATTATTTTTAGCTAAAGACTCTAAATATAACCGATACTTTTTGAGTATGATATCATTAGATTCACACATAATTAATGTCATCTATAATTAAGGTTTTGCAAAGATACAATTTTTATTTCTATTATATATACATAATACATAAAACTTTGTTATATTATAATATATTTATTTCCAAAACACCAAGTTCTTCTTCCCCTCATCCCATTCCCACCTTACGATATATTCATTTACTTCCGTGGTCTTGTAGATAACCACAGTTCCTTGTGAAAGTTCTGCATCTTTGACTATCTCACACTTATCAGTGAGATAAGACATAACTTCACCCCATATCTCGGAATTGAAGTCTGCCGTATAGGAAATGTCGGATGTTCCAAAGTATTCTTTAAGTATTTCTCGGAGTTCGTGATTTCCTATTTTATCCGCGAGACACGAGCCTATGGGATGAAGTTCTACGGTTTCTGTGAGAGGTTGCATATTCTATTGGATTTATAGAATATTTATCAATTTTCAAGTTGAACAAATAACCAGCCTGCGTAATTATAATTTGAGATATTTATATTTCTATTATTTTCTACTGATTTAGCTGTTGCAGTGAAATTTACTATTCCTGTTGGAGCCCAACTATCACCAAATGTAAAATTAAACGTTACAATACAATCCATAAATGGTGGTTCACTACCTTCTCGTGGTATTTGTACATAAGCTGTTCCATTTTGTGTAGTATCAAATAATGGTATTGGCGTAGAAAATATGGAATTAACATAAAAGAATAACATTCCATTAATTGCGACAAAATGACTATTTTCTTTCCATCTGCCACTATATGTACCACTTTGATTATTTATATCTGAAAAACCTACAAAATGTCCAAGTCCACATATTTCTTCATATGTCAGTAATGCGTTTTCCGAATTTTTTGCCATAATGTGTGTAATGTAATTTGTGTGTATGTAAAAATATAAATCGAGATATTGAAATTATACAGAAGGACCAAATATCCAACTTCTACATTCAAAGAAAAAATGCACGCTCTAATGAAAATTTAACATTTGAAATGCAAATTTCGTGAAGTTCCAAGTATAATTCATTGAGAATGGAATATAACAAGTGCAAAGCACTTTAATTCCATTGAAAATATAAAAAATCGAGAACTCACAATGACAACATTCCACACATTACTTCAGATGATGGATACGCTGCATACCGAAGAGGATTGCAGGGTATATCTGGAGAATGTGCGTTGGAATGGAAAGCCGATTTGCCCACACTGCGGCTCTATTTCCGAAAACCACTACAAACTTACACAAAACGGAGAGTTCAAAGGACTATACAAGTGTCGTGATTGCGGAAAACGTTTTACCGTGCGTCAAGGAACTATGTTTGAGGGGTCAAATCTCCCACTTAAGAAATGGTTTTATGCGATATATCTGTTCCTCTCACACAAACGAGGAATAAGCAGTTGTCAGTTGGCGAAAGACATCGGCGTAACACAAAAGACTGCATGGTTCATGCTCCACCGCATCCGCCATAACGTAAGGGATGATGACGCAGATTTTAACGACATGACACAAGTCGATGAAACCTATGTGGGTGGAAAGACCCAACGGAATAGAGGCGGACAAGGACGTAGCACGAAACAGAAAACTCCAGTCATGGGATTGTTGTCTGACGGGAAGGTGTACGCCCGTGTCATCAAAAACGCAAGTTCAAAAGTGCTTCTCGGAATTATAGATGAATTGGTACGCAAAGGGTCTACCGTCATCACGGATAAATGGAAAGGATACAACAAGGTAAAAGAGCGTTACATTCATGAAGTGGTAGAACATAACCTTAAGGAATATGTAAATGCGGATGGTTTCCATACTAACTCAATAGAGGGATTTTGGAGCCAGCTCAAACGTGGTATCATCGGCATCTATTTCTTGGTAAGTCCGAAGCACTTACAGAATTATTGCAAGGAGTTCGTATTCCGTTACAACACGAGAAAGCAATCTGATGCAGACCGTTTCAATGAGTTCTTGGGAAGTTTCACGGAACGTCTATACTATGGTGAACTTCTGATGAAACCCGAGTGGAGGATTGTTTAGTGGTATAATTTATCAACAAACAAAAAGAACTCCACCTGTCGGAGCGGATGGAGTTCTAAATTGATTAGAACAAAATATTAAACATTTGTTCTATTAGCTCTTTAATAAACATTCTTATTAAGAGACTTTTTAATTTCTCTTTGGTAATTCTTTTCATAACTTTTAAAGTTTATGTTATACATTACCGAATAGAGATTATTAAAACGGATGGTTTGGAAATCTATGATTTTTTAGCCATCCTTTTGCATTATACAAAATCCACCTACCGAATTTGCAAAATTTGGGAGTGGATGACGTTAAATAATCTAAAAGCCCTACCGTGTTGTGGTACACGGTAGGATTTTTTATGCTTCTTGATAAAGAAAATAAATCGGCAGTCTGCGAATTGTCTTGAATTTCTTTGGTATGTTCAGTCTTTTTACCTATTTTTGTAAACGAGAACTGGAAAATATGTGTTCAACTTTCAAAAAAGGAGGTTACGAAACAGACATAACAAAGAATAAAAGACATATTGCAAGCGACTTGTAGACAAGTTATTTGGCTTTAGTAAATCTGGTAAATTGAAAATAGCCCCGAATAATAAGTCGAAAGGTGAGTTTGTACCCTGCAAAGGGCGCAGACTGCTTTTCCTTATTTGGGCTAAAGGTTTTACCAGAACCTACTAAAGCAGATGAGCGAAAAGACAAGGCTGTGTCCTTTTTTCTTTTGCTCCGTTTGCAGGAAACTACAATCAAGTACAATCCCCCCTAAACACGCCCAAGTAATATGGATTTCAAGTTAGAATACATGGAACGTCTGTTTGCCAAGATAAGCAAGAAAAAGACGGAGTCCTACGTAATAAGCCGGATATGGCATCAGTTGGATGACGACCGTGTTAAGTTTGTCATTCAACAGTACATCAGAAGAACACAAGACAAGTATGCGCTTGCAGACTTGTACCTCCCTCAACTAAACATTTTCATAGAAATCAACGAGCCTTATCATAAGGACAAGAACGGTGTCCTACGAGAAATAGACAAAATCCGTAATGAGGAAATTCTAAATGTCACCCACTCCAAACCGATTGTCATAGATTGTGATTGTGACATAACGGAAATACACCGACAAGTTACGGATGTCGTGAACCTCATAAGGCAGCGCATTTCAGAACTCGGTGATAATTTCAAGCCGTGGGATGAGGCAAATACCCTCACCGTGGAATATCACCGCAACAAAGGCTATCTTAAAGTAGAGGACAACGAATGCTTGCGTACTACAGAAGACGTGGCTGCAGTGTTTGGAACAAAACCAAAACACCGTGGTTTCCTGCGTGCATCAGGTGTCGCAATACCGAATAAGAAGAATGAAATAGTTTGGTGGCCGAACACGGAACATCGCATTTGGTGCAACCAGCTTTCGGAAGACGGAATGTACATTTATGAATATCCTAAGGCAGAAGACAAGCGTGCGGAACATTTGAAACATTGGCTTTCTGCTCCCGAAGAAACTCGCATTACATTCTTGCGCTACAAGGATGATTTAGGTTTCTGTTTCTACCGTTTTGTGGGTGTGTTCCGTCTTGACAAGGAAAAATCTCTCCAAGAGAATAAATGTGTTTGGGAACGTATCTCGGACACTTATCAACTTAATGTTTAACTTAAAAAAATTATGTAATTATGCCAGCGTACAAATTAACAGCGCCAAGACAATTAGGTGAAGTTCCAAAGGGATTTGTGTTACAAGTTGCATCAAGAAGGTCTCCTACTCCTGACTCAACAGATGTAGAACGTGCTTTAAGAGCAGCAGGGTTTACTGATAATAATACATTAAGCTATAAAGCTTCAGGAAATTGGAAAGTCGAAAAACAATAACACAATATCCAAACAAGGTTTGGAAAGAAAAGTAGGCAGGTTTGTTCTGAACTCAATTTTTGGAAACAAAAAGAAATGACTTGAATGAAAAATGTGGAGGTGTGATAAAAAGACATCTCCACATTTTTATTCTGAATACTAATTTGAAGAAATAAGGTATAATTTATTGGTAAGGCAATAAAAAATCTCGGCTATTTGTGGTAGCCGAGAATGATAAGAAATTCTGTTTTATTAACTTATTACAACAGAAATAAAGCTCACAATTCTGATAAGATACCAGAAAACTCGCAAGGTGAAAAGGATACAACGGAGCACCTTCCCAAAATCTATCTTATTATTTTTCATAACTTTATGACTGATAATATGACATCAGCATAAATATGTATCATGCAACTTTTCTGTATTGACAAGTTTTTGTGAACAGAAGTTAAATTGTTGGCTTGCTAAAAGGGCGGAATTTCATTATGAAATTCCGCCCTTGATTTTTATGTATGATTATCTTATTAAACAGAATAAACTGTAATTATACAAAATCCTTTGTACAATAAAGTATATAGTTGCGAATCTTTATTATTGTTGAATGTCCCATATTATGTGGTTATCAATGTATTAGAAAACAAACAACTCATTTTTTATGCAAAAACTGGAACATTAAACTGGACACCCTATTTGTTTTACTTCCATAATTGATGATTTTAGAATTATATCGAACTCCGTTAATCTGTATAAAATGGTATTTATATAGATTTATTTCGAGTATACAAAGTATGTTTATTGTGAATAAATTCCCTTGTGCAAGCATCAAAGATATAGTCAGATTCTACGCGAATCCTCCAATTGTGATTATAAGCGATGAAGAAGTAATAATTGCATAGACAGGTTGTGAAGGACATTTTTCACCACAATATAAAGGTTGAGGTTTAGTTGCATGTGTATCATGCATATAGATAAAACTTAATGTGAGGATATTCACATAGTCCATAATACACTTTTTCTTGGGGAAATTTTGCATTGCTTCTAGAATTTCTTTAGCAGAATTAAAAAGTTCTGTTGTGTCAAAATAATAGGTAATAAATGGACTAAAATTCAGGCTAATCGACTACATTGTAAAATAAAGCAAATATCGCTCCATAATATTTAAACCCTTTCCGTGTGATATATAATGTATTGTCCTCTTTGGTAAAAAGGCCTTCACAGAGTGCAAACTGAATCTCTTTGCGAAAGAGTGAACCGGCATCAAATCCAATTATTTTACTCAAACCTTGCAATGAGAGAGAGCCGCTATATGCGGATATGGATATGAATTTGGCCAAACGTTCTTTGGTAGAGAGTTTGTATGTGTATTCTTCTGGAAAGCTGTCTCTGTTTAAATAGATGGAAGGATTTTTAGATAATTTTCCGATGTTATATGACAAACCATGTTTGCTCATGCTCTGAGCCGAAATGCCAAAACCTTTATATGCCATCCAACATCCGATGGCGTAGATATGATGACATGCCAAAGTCATTCCTATCCAAAGAAAATGTGTTTGGTCCAAAACGTCCATGATACCCCATTCTGTGTATGCTTTGCCACAATGTGCTGTATATGTTATAAAGTTGAAACTTATCTACTGAATGATGCCCAATCATGTTGGGGCGCAACTCGTAGAGTGTTATTTGTTCTGGATGCAGCATTTGTAGAACAGCGATGTCTCTTTTTATGGATTTTTCATTTTGTCCATCTAATCCATACATCATATCTAGATTAATCTTTTCAATACCGCATTCATGAATGACATCCATCCAGTGTTGCATTTCTTCAATTTGGGCATTTCGGCGATGATAGTCTGCCAATAATTTAGAATCTGTTGTCTGTACTCCCAAAGATATGCGTTTAATACCACTTTGGGCTATTCTGCGAATTTTATTAATCGTAAGCGTCTGGAAAGTTGCTTCTATGCTTGGTTCAAAATCCGCAGTCCGATTCAGTCTATTGACAGTATTGTCATAGATGTCCATCAATAAGTGAAAACAGGATTCATCCAAACTGGTAGGAGTTCCTCCACCAATATCAAACCCATATAAGCTGATGTGCTTGTGCCTTGATATAAACCTATCTATGTCGCTTTTAATGGTTCTTAAATATTTCTTTTGAATCTCTGCTGATGGCAACGGCATCCGGCAGTATTCGCAAAAAGAACAGAGTTGTTTGCAGAATGGTATATGAATATAGAAAGCTAGTTCACGCTCATCATCGAATGATAAACTTTTATGAACTCTGAATGCATCCCAATCCTTCACACGCAACGGATAGGATGTATTCAACAAATCATTCTCTTTCAGTCGCTCAAGCAAATTTTCTAAATCTTCCATATTTAAAAGATGATATTGTCATCATGAAATCCTTGGCGTAGGAATGTACCGTCGTAAAGCAGCGATGACTCGCAATACTTGAAATTTATATAGTTCCTCATATATATTTCAAGTATCTTCCCGTCATAATTATAAAGGTAGTTGCTGCATTTGCAATCTTCTCCACGATTTCTCGATTCTGTAAAATACAAATGGGGGATTCGCTCCCAATTTATGTCAGAAAAATCTATGTAATGGTCAATGCAATAATCGTTAGTCTTCATCAATGCAACGAATCCAAGTCTTGGCAGAGATAATTCTATAGCAAATTGCATCATTCTCTCAACACTGTCTTCATCGTCAATATATCCTTTGATTAGATTGCAACTTGCATTTACTTTATCTAAATTGATTTCTGAAAAATCAAAAGGATTGTCCGGTATTGGCTTTCCGTATAGTTCGGACAATTTATCTCTATTATAATGATGAAGAGATATGGATATGGAATTCCATCGGGAATGGCGCATTAAATCCTTCGATTCGGGAAGCAGTCCATTCGTGTTCAAGTGGACATGTATCCCTTGGAATTCATCACAATCTAATAATAAAAGGATGTCGTTCACCAAACCTGGTACAATAGAAGGTTCGCCACCTGTTATATTTATACGGTTCACCAGAATGTTATTCGTCTGTAGCTTCCTTATTATGTCAGATAATTTTTCCAGATTAAATATTCCAGGAGTACACGATTTATCGGCGTTAGAGCAGAATCTACAATGAGCATTACATGCGTCTGTGACTTTTACAAATAAATTCACAGACGGTGCAATAGGACTCGGTTTGGACGAGCCTATTGCACAACCTTTATCTTTGATCTTTATAGATTTACCGAATAATGTGAAAAGCATACTTAATCTTGTTGATTTTTCATTACTTTTTTAATGAATAACACTTTTTCTTCATCACTGTCAAATGAAATGAGTCCGCTCCACCAATCAAAAACTGGTAAAGTATAATCGGACTTTGGTATAATATATCGCGAAATCTTTATGTAATTTTTGTCCTTTTCGAGAAGTTGCAAGGCTAAATGAAATTCGTATTCATTTGGAACGCTATGGGGGCCTTTCCCTTCTCCACACGAACGGATAAATTTACGGTTTGTAATCCTGACATAAACTGGTCCGGTACCTACCTTTTTAGGGAAATATACTTCCGGGTGACAAGGACCATCGCTTTCATAATCATGTCTTATCACGGCTTCCAATCCATATTTTCTTATTCCACGCTCATGCCTGTCAAACATCACTTCCATTATTTTGGCATTGTCAAGGACACCCGACGAGGAGATTTCATCCCAATGTTCTTGTAAAGCAATACTGAAGAAATGGGTTGGATATCCAGATTCAATACTGAAAAAATAGGGGGAGTTGTTGGGACTACAATGGCTAAAAGAGGTTACTTTTAATTCCTGTAAATCATTTCTTACCTGTTCTACAGTCTTATAACGACGGAATGTATTCAAATAGGATATTAGGTTACAAAGCCTTTCTTTGCAATATGACAGATATGCTTTATCGTATGACTCAATGAAGATGTTGTTATCGAAAATCCTTTTCCTTAATGCATTGGCATTTAGAATGCCTTGCTTGAATAATTCAAAATTCCTCGCATATAGCTCGCTATATAGTATTCGTATTGCAAGAAAGGCAATTTCATCTCCTCCCTTGCAGAATCTGTCAAAATAATGGGCCAAAGAAGCTAAAGCACTTTCTGCATTTGTAAAGTGTTCCTTCTTATTTAGCTCAACCAGAACATCCGCTAAGGTTTTTGTAATTCCATGTGCGTGTGTGAGTAAATCGTGATATAAACCGTTTTGCAATTCAAGGATATCACAAAACGATTTGGGCAATATGATATTCTTTATACCACGAGCCTCAGAGAACAACGGGGCGATTTCTTCATCCTTAAAACTGGCTATGCCACAGCCGATGCGTGTAACATAGAAGACAAGGTTCTGATGTTCCTTTGCAAATCGGATGAAATCATCCACATACGGCTTTATCGTTTCTACTCCTCCTTGCATGGTTGGGATGGCATAACTTTGTCCTTGCAGGCCTACACCTTGCCCCATTATGGCTCCAAACCGGTTAACGGCAACTCTTGCTGCCCCGCCAGCGTGAATCCCGCGCAAGTTACTGCCGAATACGAAAATTTCATCATATTTCAGTCTGCCAATTTTATCCGGAGTGAATGCGGGGCGATAATTTGTTGATGCGACTGTCACACGACTATTCCGGAGAATATAATTGCATAAACAAGGGCGCATATCGTCATCTGCATACAGATCTTCTACCAATCTGTTGAACTCTCTGCCCATCGTGGCATAATTGGTATTTGCACAGCCTGAGAAATCGCGGAAAATAGGATATTTCTGCTGCCAGTGTTCTATGTGGGCATTCATCCTGTCAGGATTTGAATCTTTGTAGCGCATCTCGAACAAAGATTCCAAAAGTGCGGAACCATATCGAAATAACGAAAACCGCATGTCATCTTCTCGCACCACGTCTTCCACAGCATTCTTGCTGTATAGGTATTGCGCTCCACAAGCGGTTATTGAATAGTCGCGCAATACCAAATCGGCAAATGTCGCAATCTTCTGTTCCAATCCAAGCAATAACGCTTCGCTTGAAGTGCCTTCCCAATAGGTCCTTGGGTTATCATCGGGCATCATGGTCTTGAAGCATAATGAGTGTGCATACTTTTCCTCGAACCCGTCAACAACTTGCAGCAGATCGGTGTCATCATGAAATCTTTTCCTGCACTCGTTGTTAATTTCAAGTGGAACCGTATAGTAACAGGCTGCAATGGCTCCGGCCATACAGGCAATGGTGTCTGAATCCCCTCCTATGGAAACGGCCAATCTTATGACTTCTTCAAAGCTGTTTCCTTCCAGAAAGGCGATGATGGCTTCCGGCACGCTGCCTTGGCAGGAGACGTCAAATGTATAAGTCTTGCGTATATCATTGATAGACCTGTCAAGGTTGTAACCGAACTTTCTTGTTATATACTTTTTGATAAATGATTTGGTCAAGCCTTCTTTGGCCAAGAACACTGATGTGGCAATCGCTTGTGCCCCCTTTATTCCTTCAGGATGGTTATGGGTGACTTCTGCACTGATTTTGGCCAGTTCAAGGGCTTCGGAAAGTTCTTTCGCGTATAAGCCGACAGGACTGACCCGCATTGCCGAACCATTTCCCCAACTATTATAGGGCAGGGAATTCTGGGAAAACAACCATCTTTTAAAGTTTTCTCCATATCCTCGGTCAGGATGGGAGCGGCCAAACTTTTGCATGTTTTCTACCAGTGTGTGCTTGGAATGTTCCGAGTCCTCTACTAACCATTTAGCAACGGCGATGGTCATCACGGAATCATCCGTGAAGCGACTATCCTTACTGAACAGGTTAAAATCCGTCCTTTTTACGTTGTGGAACTCATAGATTGAGCCTATGATGTCTCCAATAATAGCTCCTAACATAATTCTATTTAATAAAATGTAAAGCTGCAAGAATCATTATTCCAACAATAATAATCCATCGATTGATATTGATGGATTTGGAAAGGGATTCATAGTGTGTGGTAACTGTATTTTTAACATCATCTATTGAAATTTTTATATCGCTACAAGTTTTTTTAATGTTGTCGCATGTTTTCGTGAGACTATCCAGTTTTTGAATAATTATTTCTGCTTTTGCTATCGAATCATCTATCTTTTGGCAAAATTCCCTATGGCGTTCATCCATCTGTCGAGCGACCCCATCTGTATAACCTTTGACCGTAACAGGCAGTTCTGTAATCCTCCCGATTATATTTGATAAGGCTTGGTCTTGATTCTCTTTGGACCTGTTGAATACCGTTGCCAACTCAATAAGTATGTCTTTGATTGTATTTATCTCAGACATAGAGGAGTTGAACACATCACGTAGTGTAATCAATTCATCGACACGTTCTGTGAAAATTATGTTTTGTTCCGAGAATCTGTTTAAAGCATCGTTCGTAGAGGATTTGAATTCTGCGGATATAGTATCACATGATGTTTTCAGTACAGCAAAAGTATCTTGTGCTCTAGTAGAGAAACCATCCTGTGACAGCTTCAGTTGTTCTTCCCAGTCCTGAATATCACTACGGAGTTCAGTAATAGATTCTATGTAGTCTCTTACGATTTGCCTCAAATTATTGCTGGCATTTACTGTATTCTCAACCTGCTCCCTGGCAGAATCTAAGTTTTGAAGATTCTTTTCCAGTCGTTCTAAAGCGGTGTTAATGTCGTATGGCATAGTTTATCAATTTAGATATTTGTTTGTAAATTCGTTTATTTTCTCGTCATAGATGAAAATAGTAATTGTCTTTTTCCCATTTTCTATCAGTTTGTCTTTGATGAAGTCATCATCGTCTCGAACTTTAGCGACAAGGTGATTGTTAAATGTGTCAATGTACTCCCATACTTTAGAGTTGACATTATGGTATAGTGCCATAAAACCTTCAATATAATTGTTGTAAGCATTTGACTTTAGAGTTTCGTTGTTACCTGCGCCAAGAACAGTTATACAATATACAAGCAAAAGCTGTAGTGCTGCATTGTCTGGATGTGCTCTTAAACAGAGCAATGTTGCTCCGTAGAGATGTTTAATATTGTCGATTTCACTTCCGGAATTATCTTTTTCAGGATTGATGATATCAATGTACTTTTGGACGACATCAAACCCATCCTTACCCTCAATATCAGTATCATCTTTTAAGGAGCAAGGTTTGCCATCTACTTGATAACCTGTCCTAGCGTATTTTGAATGGAAATAGAGGTGGATAAACTCCTTCAACCATTCATCATTACCATTCAACTGTCTTTCCATAATGCTATCCTCACAGGCAATTCTCATATCTTCTATCGCACGATACCTCTTTTTTTCAAGATTTTCATATACGAAAGCCGTTAGATAACCTAAACACTTATCTAAGTAATTACGCCCTTCTTGCTTGTCAATCTCATTTACTTTCTTCTGTGCTTGTTCAGTCGAATAATACTTACAGAAGAATTCAAGCATATTCTGTTTGAACTCTTCATTTGTACGCTTGTGTATTTTCAGCTCATAAGTCTGTGATAAATAATCAATAGTAACATCATCTACAAGACCTATACAACATAAACGATATATAGCCTTGTCTGTATCATCCTTATCTCGCTTCTTACAGAAAGCCATTCTCAATTTGCGATACACATCTCTGTCTGCATGATGTCTTAACCACGCACTGTCCCCTGAGCATTTTGCGATTTTAGCGATAAGCTGTTCAAAATCATCAATTTTCTTTAAATCCAGTTTGCCATATCTGCCTTCATTGATGTCAGCCCATCCCTGAACCTGAGATATTTTGGAGATTTCCTCCTTAATAGACTTTTCAAATCCTTCAGGGTCTTGTTTTATATTATTCTCCCATGATACCACAACACTGGCATTGCCATCTTCATCTGCATTAGCCATCGCTTTATAAATACCTTCAACGATGTTATCCTCTCCTTCAAGCGGTTTAAGCAGATAGGCCGGTGTATGTTCTGGATAACTACTGAGAATGTTGATAAGTGAGCCTGAGATATATGAACATAGATTGTTATCAAAATCTGTGTACCTATAAGTTGGAGTTAATGTGTCCAGGAATATATACCCATATTGTTTATTGTTGTCATTTTCTGAAAAAATAGTAATACTTTTTTTCTGTACAGAAACTTTTAAGCATACATCTTCATTGCCAGTTAAATCCCTCAGTTTGCCTTGTACCTCAATCAAACGCGTTGACTTTGCATTCATTATGCGGTCGGTCAATTCAACAAGAATAACCTTTTCCTTAAACAATCCTCTGAAAGAATTGTTATGGAACCACAAATTGATGTCCTTATCTATATTTTCAAGAAAACCTTGTTTACGAATAATATCAATAATCCTGTTTATCTGTTCTTCTGTCGCTCCATTATGCTGGCATAAATCTCGTATATCATCAGCTAGAATAAACTTGTTGATATAACGCTCAAGCCACACAGGGTCATCCTGTCCCATCAAATAGCGGATATCATTGATTTTATCAATTGTTAATTCTATATATTCTGTGGGGTCAAAAAGAACATAGGAAATCGCGTGTTTTTTGTCACGACCACCACGTCCTGCTTCCTGAACATAGCTTTCGATAGACGAAGGATGATTGACATGGATTGTATATCGAATATTGGGCTTGTCAATACCCATACCAAATGCTTTGGTAGCAACCATCACGCTTTGCTCATTCTCATTAAATAATTTCATGTCTCCAGATGGATGGTCGCCTCCAACAAAAGTTCCAATTACCAATTCTTGCTCATTGACCCGCAATTCTGTAGATATACCTGTGCGAGTTCCCCAAACATTATCCTCAACTCCGAATGTTCCATGAGCATGAGGACAGAATATTATTCCGGCATTGGGATAGTGTTGGGTACTATCTGAAGCAAAGAAGCAATCCGATTCGAAGCCAGGAATATGTGCAATCTGTGTTTCCGTTGTCTCATTTTGGTTAAGCAGCGCAATATCCGATGGTATCTCATGAAGAAGAGAATACATCCTGTTTTTCTTTTCTGTTGCAACAATGTCCTTTAGTTCCCAATCAGACTTAGCCTTTAGCACATACTGCTCTGATGGCTCTCTTAGCTCATCAAAGTTTGACCGCACCTCTACAATTCGATAAGTTAGCTCAGGGCGAACATCTGATTCCGGTCTAACTATCGTCTCACTATCAATGGTAAGGTTACCTCCAAGAGTCAACTCACGCTCTACATCAGCAAGCACATCAAAAGAGGCTGTAGCTGTAAGTCCTATGATTGAAAGTGGACGTTGTGATTTTGTATGCATGAAGTTAATCATGTTTCTCCCAAGATGTAAGTATGAAGTACGGAAATCATGTCCCCATTCTGAGACACAATGAACCTCATCAATAATGCCATATGAAAAATACACATGATTTTTTTCCGTCATTGTTAATAAACTCGTACGGAAGTTTTCCATCATAAACCGTTCCGGCGATAGAAACATGAACAAAACGGAACCATTTTGAAGCAAATTCAGTTTTTTCGCTTTTTCTTTGCCATCCATTCCACTATTAACGCAGTCGCAGGTATCAATACGAGCTTTGCGCAGACCTCGTACTTGGTCAACCATAAGTGACACTAGAGGGTCAACAATAATGGAAACTCCTGGCTGTAAAATACAAGAAAGTTGATATGTCAATGATTTACCTCCACCCGTCGGCAACAATCCTATGGTTGTCTTATCTGCCAACGTATGGCTGAGTATTGGCAACTGTCCTGGGCGGAATGATGGTTTACGAAAAATGTCGCGAAGAAAATATGTTAGGATTTCCTTGCGTTCTTTAATGACCATATAGGAACCCGTTCCATCTTTCTGGACAAGTGGAGGATATTGAATATTCTCTGCCGTGTAAACCATTCGTTCACGTTTTCTGTAATGAGAAGAACGAATCACATAAACAGTACCGGCATCAACATTTAGAGGCAGAGCATCAATGTTATCGCGCAAAAGTATGGAAATGTCCATACAAAGGTCGAAATGCGTCTCTGGCATATTTGTTGACACTGTATACCCTAAATGTAAGGGGGAATTCTTAAACTCTTCTGTAGAGACTATACACAAATTGATTGGTGGGAATGATTCTTCGCATCCAGCCAACGAACATATCTGCTTATATTTTTCCTTTAGATCTGTAATGGCCATTGCTGCACAAGGAACGTCGCGTTCTATGATAGTGATGTTCCATTCTTCGGCATCTGTTTTAAGGACTCCAGCCATCATTGCCTCAATCATCAATCGTTCTACACGCGCAATGGCAAGTGGAGCAAGAACGATTTGTAATGCATCGAGCCAAGAACCAGACAATTTTTTCCCGTAGTTTCCTTTGAGAGTTGCAAGATATTTTATAGAAGCAGCATCCGTTTCCCAATTATTCATGAAAGCCATATTGTTAAGCTGTTCTATGCGATAGGTGTCCCATCCTCCTTGTAAAGCCATCTTGTCACGGCGTTCGTCATTCAGGCGGGAAAAAATATTGGAATGGTAGCGTCTGCCATCCATTTCAAGAATGAAACCAGTTCGAGCATCATCATAAGGGATTTCTAAAGCAAAATCAACTCTTTGGTCTTTACTGAATTGCCTGTCTGGAATGTCAACAATAGAAGACAAAGGTCTTTGTGGTTCAAACACCTGAATAAGATATTCACTTTGTGTCCCTCTGAGATAACGATCAATGAATACCTTTTCAAAAGAACTTTCAAGCATATCCCCATTGTAGAAGTCTACATTAAAGCGTGGATCTATGACATGTAAAGCTTCATAGATTTCTTGAACACTAAGCTTGTGGGTGGATTTATATTCAACAAGAGCATCCTTATCAGGCTTAGTTGAAATATTGTATGTATCTGAAAAAAAGTTTTCTAAAAACAAAGGTGCTTTAGTAGGCAAACCACGAGAAATGATATTGGCAAGAACTGCAAGTTTTGAATCATTGACTATATTAT
>OKSB01002233.1_pt1 | contig 17696 bp, 14 predicted proteins | sample 1601171 | NCBI WGS metagenome assembly OKSB01 (sample SAMEA3541496, study PRJEB24748) | human gut metagenome | biome: human gut; feature: human-associated habitat; material: faeces | place: China | collected 2012 | reverse complement strand
TGACGCCGCCGTAAGAGCGCACCAGTTCCCACAGTCCGTCAAAAGAAATTTCCGTGGCATTTATCAGAAGGTTGGGCTCTGTGCCGCACACCTGATCCTGTTCATTGTATATCTGCTGCTTACCGAAAATGGCTTCGTTATTAGGAAACCGTATCAGCTTCCCATAGACATAGGAATCAAAACAGAGCGCCGCCTCCAGATTGGGAAACAGGCACACTGCATGGACTTCCTCAGACGTATTGATTTCCATGCCCGGCACTGCCAGCACGCCGTATTCCCTGGCCGCAGCCATGAAGGCAGGACAGTTGCGGCAGGTATTATGGTCGGTCAGGGCCACGGCCTCCAGCCCCTTAAGGGCAGCCATGCCTGCAATATTGGCAGGCGTCATATCATCATCCCCGCAGGGCGACAGACAGGAATGGATATGAAGGTCATAGGTCAGGCCCGTCATTGCCGCGGACCACCTGCCCCAGGAGTGTCATCCGAAGACGCGCAGGCCACGGCCTCTCCATCCGGGCAGTCATTGCCCAGCAGCCCATATATCTTAAGGGCCGCCTCAAAGATAGGCATATCCGTGGACATCACGGTTATCTCCTGGTCCGCCGCCTTCTTCTTTGCCACCTCATCCAGGACCGCTCCTTCCGCCAGGATCACGCAGGCCGCATCCGTCAGCGTGGGCGGAACCGTCACGGCGGCGGGGACGCTGATCGCCGGCGATCCCGACGCCCACGACACCGTCAGCTTCACTCCCTTCACGGCTCAGGCGGGGCTGTACGGCACGCTCACCCTCAACGCCGACGGAACCTATGCCTATACCCTGAACAGCGGCCTCAGCGCCGTGCGGCAACTGAGCATAGGGGATACGCTTCAGGACGTGTTCCTGTGCCAGGCCCAGGATCAGTACGGCCTCACGGGAAGCGGCACCCTGACCGTCACCATCAACGGCGGCAACGAAGCGCCAACCGTGGCCGCCGCGACCATCAGAAGCCCCTAGGACTCTTGCGGCAGGCGCTTCTTGCCTTTGCGGGCGCGGTTTCTAAAGTTCTCGACGGCCTCTTCCATGCCCAGAGGTACATAGGTGAGCTCATCGAGGTTTTCGGGCAGGTAGCAGGCAAGGCTTTGCTCCTGCGCGCGGCCCGCCGCGAGCTGTTCATTGCTGGGCTGCGCGCCGGGTGTGGCGCAAATGCCATAGACGACGGCACCCATCTCGCGCGTGCGGCATTCGTACTCGGTCTCGGGATGCTCGGGATGGTCGCGGCGGACGTCGTCGCTTACCCAAAGCGTGTCGTAGCCGGCCGCGGCAAACTGCCCCAGGGCGTAGTCGCGCAATGGCTTACTGTCGGTTCGCAGTGTGACGGTGGCGCCGGCTGAAAAGAGCGGGCGGTAGAGCATCAGATGGTCGACATGGACGAGTCGTTTTTTGGCGTACTTGGCCTTGGGCTGCGGCGTGGGAAAGTTAATGGTAATGGCATCGAGCTCGCCTGCGGCAAACAGCTGCGGCAGCGATGCGGCGCCTCGGGGCAGGACGAGTGCGTTGGACAGCTCCTGCTCGCAGATTTTCTGTGCGGCATAGGCGATGCAGATGGGCTCCTGGTCCATACCGATAAAGAGGGTGTTTGGCTCGTGGGCCGCGCGCTCTACAAGGTACGTTCCCTTGCCACAGCCAAGATCCAGGTGAAGGTGTTCGAAGGGCTTGCTGCCAACTGGCGCGCAAGCCTCGCGCCAATCTCCGACATAGGCCTCGGGGTTCGTCTCAATCGCATCGGCGTAGCGCTCCAGGCGCTCCTCGAGCACAAAGTTCTTAGGCGTGCGAACGTGGACGGCTCCCATGAGGCTCCTTGATCATGAGTATGGAACGCATGGCAGCACGTTCCATCAATGGGTTGAAAAGGGTGGGGCATAGCTTGCCCGAAAGTTGCGGTGCGGCTCGGCGGCAAGTCGCCGATGCCTACAGGCGCTTGAGAATCACGTAACGGTTGAGCTCGCCGCTGCGACCGTCGGCATGGAAGCGCTCAAGCTCGCGCACGGGGACCTCGCCGCTCTTGTAGAATGTGCGCACGCCGCGCACCAGGTCGGTGATCTGCTGATCGTCAAAGTGATGGCAATAGCGGTAGGCGTGGCGGTCGTTTTGCCAGCCAATGAGGTGGTCGCCGGCTTCAAACTGCGCGGAATCGTAACTTTCAAACGGCGGGGTGAGCTCGGCGCGGGCTTCGGCGCGAACGGCCTTGCGCGCCATGCGCTCGTCGTTCATAAACTCCCAAAAGCTGATGGCGATGATGCCGCCTGGGCGCGTCTGGCGCACCAGGGCGTCGAGCACGCGTACGCGGTACTCGCACGACGGCACGTGGTGCATAAAGCCAAAGCAGACCGAGATGTCGGCGAGCGGGGCGTCGAAAAGCACGTCGGGTGTCTCGGCGGGGTTGAGCTTCATGAGGGCATCGAGTACGTCGAGTTCCTGGAAGTGCAGGTTGGGAATGCGCAGGGCGTGACCGTGCGCATCGATAGCCAAATCCTGACACGAGTCAACACCATAGAACTCAAACGGGCAACTGGCGTCTGCCGAGGGGTTTGCGCCGTCGACGCCCTTGGCGGAAAGTGCGCCGCCGGCGGCAAAGTTCTCGAATCGCATGTTGCCGCAGGCAAGATCGAAGACGCGGACGGGATGCTCGATCGTGGCGACGTCGAGCTGCTCGAGCGCTATGTCCATGGTGCGTACCCAGCCGGGCCACGGTGCCTGGCGCGTATCGGAGAAGGAGGCGGAGTGCTCGCGATAGAACGTATTGTTGAGCTGAATGAGCGATGAGGCGAAATCGCGGTTCACGGCGCGGAACTCCCTCCGTTGGCGGTGCGGAATAAACAGTACGACCATACTACCGTTAACGCCGCAACGGGGACAACCGAGCTGCGGGTCATTGCTTTGTTTGGACACATTTCCGCAGCTCATATATGCCCGCAACCGCCGGTTGTCAAAAATCTCACTAGAATAGGTGGCATGCTTTTGGCGGTGGCGGATAGATTTTTAACTGTGCAAGGCGCCTTAAGAACAAAAACGGTCCGGCGGCACGGCTGGCATCGCATAGGAGGAACCATGAATGTAGAAACTGCGCAGCGGCTCGCCGACCTTCGTCGCAGCAAGGGTTTTAGCCAAGAAGGGCTGGCGCGAAAGCTGGGGCTGTCGCGCCAGGCGGTCAGTAAATGGGAGCGTGCGGAGAGCTCGCCCGATACCGAGAACCTGATCTCGCTCGCAAAACTCTATGGCGTGAGTTTGGATGAGCTCCTTAATCCGAGCGATGAGATCGAGGACGATATCGAGTTTGAGAACGAGGACCGCGCCCGTCAGCGCGAGGCCGAGGCAGCGGAGCGCGCCCGTACCCATGAGGCAGCGGCACGTGCTACCGAGGCGGCAACACAGGCGAGTGATGCCGCCGCCAAGGCGGCGCAAGCGGCAAGCTGGAGCGCGCAGGCCGCCAATGCCGCTACGGCGCAGGTGACGAGTGGCGGCGCAGCTGGCTCGACTCCGGTGAAAGGTCCGTTCCAGTCGTTTCCGTATTGGGCCGTGTGCTGGCTGCTGTTCTTTTTGCTGATGTTCCTGTTTGGTGGCTCCTTTGCCGCGCTGATCTTCTTTACAATCCCCATCTATCACTGGGTGGCGCGTGCGCTCGATGGCGATTGGGCACGCGGGGATATTCAGGTTGGTCCGGCGCCGGAGGCGGCTAAGGCTCAGGATGTTTCCGCTGCGGTTGATACTGACGTGGCTTCCTCGACCGCCGCTGAGCCGAGCGCCAAAGAAGGTGATGAATGATGAAGCTCTCGCATGAGTCCAAGGTCCGCCTGGGCGTCGGTATCGGAGCGTTCGTGCTCATCATCGGGCTTATCTTTGGCACTTCGCGGATATTGTTTCATTTTGATGGCCCGTGGGATCTCGGCGATATTGCATCCGGTTTGTCCGGTATGGACGATGTGGTTGACGGGGACGATTCTTTGGATGGCGGTAACTATTCCGCTCAGTCTCGGCAGCTTTCGAGCGAAACGTTTGATGCCGACTCATTCCAGTCCCTTGACCTGGATGTGACATCGGGTGAGGTTGAGATCAAGTGCGTTTCCGGCGGGCAGGTGCGTGTCATCGAGAGCGGTCGTGTTGCAAAGGGGGTAGCTACCTACGATGCTGCCACTCAGAATCTGGCCGAGGTTAAGGGTTCTGCGCTCAAGATTCGCCAGTTCGATTGCGATGACGAGCGCGCCATTGACCGCACGGTTACCGTCGAACTGCCGCGCGAAGTTGCCGATAACATGGTGGGCATTACAGCGAATGTAGGATCGGGCGATCTGACGGTCACGGACATTGCGTGTCATGACCTCAACTTGACTTTGGACTCGGGAGACATCGAGTTTGCGGGCACCGTAACCGACACCTTGGATGCCGAGGTCGGTTCGGGCGATGTGGCGTTCGAGCTCTACCAGGCCCCCGCGAAGTCGATGGACGTAAGCGTGGGCTCGGGCGATGTGGAGATATCGGTTCCGAACTCTACGGGCTTTAAGGCGAGCCTCACCGTGGGCAGCGGTGACTTTGAGAGCGATTTCCTTCCGCTTGGCTACGATGGCGAGACCATATTGAATGCTGAATTCGACAACGGTGACAAGTCTGCAACGTATCGTTTTAAGGTCGGTTCGGGCGACATGTCGTTCGAATCGGTGTGACATGCGGTTTTCGGAGATCGGTGCATATAGGCATGCTCTTTGATGGAGGCGCCGGGGCCGTGACTGGCTCCGGCGCCTTTGCCTTTACAATGGGGGCATGGAACAGATTATTTTGAACATACTCGAGGCTCTGCGTCGCGGCGAGACCGTGGACGACAAGGCACTCGTCAAGCTGATACATGCCGAGGCGCGCCGTGAGGGCGCCGACAAACGCGATTTGGCCAAGCGCCGCCTGCTGCCGTTTTACCAGCGGGTGAAGCGCGAGGAGCCGGCTCGTTGGGCTGGATGGAATGTCGATGCCGATCTGGAACGCCAACTGCTGCAGGTGCTGCGTATGAAGCCGCGCCGAACGGCCTCGGGCGTGGCGACCATTACCGTCATCACCAAGCCCTGGCCATGCTCGGGCGATTGCCTGTTTTGCCCCAACGATCTGCGCATGCCCAAAAGCTACCTGCACGCCGAGCCGGCGTGCGCCCGTGCGGAGCAAAACTGCTTCGATCCGTATCTGCAGGTGAGCGCCCGTTTGACGGCGCTTTCGCAGATGGGGCATGCGACCGACAAGATCGAGCTCATCGTGCTCGGCGGTACCTGGAGCGACTATTCGCAAGGGTATCAGGCATGGTTTATGTCGGAGCTCTTCCGTGCGCTCAATGATGATGCGGTGGCGGGCGTGGCGGCAAACCCCATGTTGGCGCGTCCGGGCATCAGCCGTGCCGAGGCGGGGCGCCTGCTCGATGACGCTCCCGCCGATGCCCTGCCGCCGGTGGTAACAGAGCGCCGCGAGCGCTATCGGGCTGCCGGCATTGCGACAGACGAGGCCAAGCTCGCTGCCGGCGTTGCCGACGAGCAGGAGCGTGTGGATGTTGCCGTGGGCGGCTATAACCGCGCGGTGCGTCGTCTGTACGGCCCCGGTACGCCGTGGGGCGAGGTCACCGAGTGGCAGACGGCAACGATGGAGGAGCTCGAGCGTCAGCAGCGCATCAACGAGACGGCGAAGCATCGCGTGGTGGGACTCGTTATCGAGACGCGCCCCGATGCCGTAACGCCGCAGGCCCTCACGCTTATCCGCCGTCTGGGCTGCACCAAGATTCAGATGGGTATCCAGAGCCTCGACCAGCATTTGCTCGATATCAACGAGCGTCGCATTTCGGTGGCGCAGATCGAGCGGGCGTTTTCGCTTGCGCGCCTGTTTGGCTTTAAGATCCACGCGCATTTTATGCTCAACTTGCTGGGCGCCACGCCCGAGGGGGACAAGCGCGACTACGAGCGCTTTATGACCGAAGGGGCCTTTATGCCCGACGAGGTCAAGGTTTACCCGTGTGCGCTCATCGAGGGCTCGCGTCTGGTGGGCTGCTATGAGCGTGGCGAGTGGCGCCCCTATACCGAGGACGAGCTGCTCGATGTGCTGGCCGACGACATCGTGGTGACGCCGGCGTTCTGCCGCATCAGCCGTATGATTCGCGACTTTAGCTCCGACGACATCATGGTGGGCAACAAGAAGCCCAACCTACGTCAGCTCGTCGAGAACCGCCTGGCTGCTCGGGGTGACGGTGCGACGGTGCGTGAGATTCGCTATCGCGAGATCAGCACGGCGGGTGCCGACCTGGACGAGTTGACCCTTGATGAGGAAGTGGCGTACGAGACGCCGGTGACTTACGAGCACTTTTTGCAATGGGTGACGCCGCGGGGCAAGATCGCGGGCTTTTTGCGGTTGTCGCTGCCCGATCGCGCTTTTGTTGCCGCGCATGTGGACGAGCTGCCGACGACGCCGGACGAGGCGATGATTCGCGAGGTGCACGTGTACGGTATGGCGGCGCGCGTGGGCGACCAGGGTCAGGCGGCGCAGCACCATGGATTGGGACGTTTGCTCGTGGAGCGTGCGTGCCAGATAGCTCGGGATGCCGGTTATACGCACATCAACGTGATCAGCGCGATTGGTACGCGCGAGTACTATCGCCATCTTGGGTTTTATGACCATGGACTCTATCTGCAGAAGGAGCTCTAGATGAACAAGCCAAGTGTTTCTGCCGGCGTCGTTGCCGGCGTTGCCCTGGGAGCCGCGGCGCTTGGTGCGGCCGCCGTCGCTGTTCGCGCTGCCTGTTTGCAGGTCGCGAGGACCCGCAACGGGCTGGCGCGGGTGAAGCGCATGCACAATGAGGGCGGTGACGAGGTCCGTGTGCTCGTGCAGGGCGGCGTCTACCAAAGCGCGAGCTATGTTGGCGATCGTTGGGCGGAGCCGGCCTTTGCGTACTATCGTGCATTTGACGATGTGTTTGAGGCCGAGGATGCAATGCGCGACGCTTATGGTCACGGCATCGACCGCATGCTTATGCTCGGCGGCGGTGGGTTTTCCTATCCCAAGTTTGCACTGTTGTCGCATGAGGGCTTGCGTATGGACGTCATCGAGTATGACGGAGAGATAACGCGCTTGGCGCGCCGTTGGTTCTATCTGGATGAACTGGAGCACACGGTGGGCGATCGCCTGCGGGTGATTACCGCCGAGGCTCGCTCGTATCTGGGTGTGACGAGCGTGGGCCATCGTCGCTACGACGTCGTTGTGAGCGACTGCTTTGGCGGTGCCGAGCCTGTGCGCGAGCTGGCGACCGTTGAGGCGCTGCGCCTGGTGCGGGGCAGCCTGAATGCCGGCGGCATCTACGTTGCCAATATCGTGAGCGCAAACGAGGGGAGCGATGTGACGTTCCTGCGCGATTGCGTTGCCACGGCACTTGAGGTGTTCAACCGCGCTTGGGTGGCGCCTTGTGGCGATACGGAGTTCGGCGGCGAGGAGAACTACCTGCTCATCGCCAGCGACGGCGACTACGCCTTTGCCGAAGCCGTGCCCTTCGACACCGACTTCCTCGGCACCGTCCTTCACGACAAGTAAGTCTCCCCGTCCCAAAAAAGACTGGTCTTAGGCGTGGTCGCGCCAGCCGAGAACGCGCTGCTTCATACCCTCGATGTCGAGCACGCCTTCGGCAAAGCCCTTGCGCACGAGCTCTTCGGGAACAAACTCGTCGTAGCGGTCAAAGTAAGGCACCTCGCCAGGATAGACGAGCTCGATGGGATCGAAGTCCTTTTCGGCCTCGGCGGCGAGCACCTCAAAGAACGTCTCCTCGTCGGCCTTCATCTTAAACTGCATAAAGTACGGGCGTGACGGATCGAGCCCGCGAAGGCCCAGCTCCGCGGCACATTTAATCTTGAGCATGCGCTCGAGCGCCAAAAAGGCGTAGCTGCCCAGCCAGGGGAAGAGCACCCAGGTATCGCCGCCCAGGTTAATGAGCGGCTTGGTTCCCGCCCCCGAAATCTCGGCGGTATGACGAGCCTGCGCCAAGCGGGCCCGTGCGTTACCCATAAGGTACGGATATGTCGCGTGCTCGTTGAGCGCCTTGCGCATGCGCTCGAGCACATGCGTGTTAATGTCGCCGGGGCAGTCGCCAAAGTAGGCCGGCACCCGGCCCTTGACCTGCGTGGCAAAGACAGTGTGGCGCTTCCAGTCCACTTCCTCGACAATCCAACAGTGTCCGGCGATGGCGATGCGCTCACCGGGCGGGGGCGGATTAACGATCGTGCCCAGCTCGGCCGATTCGCTCCGGACGGTAAACTCCTCGTTTTCCTGGAACACGGCGTAGAACTTAAAGTTGTTGATGATGCGCTCGCCCGCGAGACCCACGATGAGCCCGCCACCTTCGGTGACCTGGATATGGTCGATCTTAATGAGGTGACGTAGCAGCACGCGGTAATCGTCTGCCGAGACACGGTGGAAATAGCTGAGCGTGAGCACGCGCTGGGCAAGTTCGGCCGGCGTGAGCTCGCCGGTGCTGGTGAGGGTCGACATAGTCTGGTGATAGAGCAGGCTGTAGGGGAGACGATCGAGCTTGGGTGGCTCGACCCACTTTTCCTCGCGATAGAGTTGTACGAGCGCGATACCCTGCAGGAGCTTCCAGGGAATGGTTTCGGGCATCATCGTGCGCGGCTCGGGCTCTTCCTCGCGCATGACAAACCACATCTCGGGCGGAAGATCGCGACGGCCCGTGCGCCCCATGCGCTGCAAAAAGGAGCTAACGGTAAACGGCGCGTCAATCTGGAAGGCGCGCTCCAGGCGGCCGATATCGATACCGAGCTCCAACGTAGAGGTGGTGACGGTTGTCTGCGTCTGCTCCTCGTCGCGCATGAGCTCCTCGGCCGTCTCGCGTAGCGATGCCGAAAGATTGCCGTGATGGATGAGAAAACGGTCGGGCTCGTGCCGGCTCTCGCAGTAGCTGCGCAGCATGGAGCACACGGCCTCTGCCTCCTCGCGCGAGTTGGCAAAGACCAGGCATTTGCGGCCGCGCGTATGCTCAAAGATATAGCCCATGCCGGGGTCGGCGTTGTCGGGCGCCGTGTCGGTGGGGTTGAGAAGCGCCTGCTCGGTCGCTCGTGGGATGTCGACTTCGCCCTCGGGGGCCGAGGAAGTGCGACGGTCTTTGGGAGCGGCCTTGCCCCGCGCCTGCTCACGACGTTGACGGTGTTCTTCCTGTGTAAGCTGTCCGCTGTGGCACATGTCTTGTCCGGATGCGGGCAGCGCCGCGGGCGCCGCCGTCTCAATACGCTCGCAAGCAAGCACCTCGGCTTCTTGTGGACCTGTGCCTACGAATCCTCGTTGCTGAGCCTGGGGGCCCGAGTTGTAGAAGTGCTCCATGGAGATGCGCCACACGCGGTGCGGTTCCTCAAAGCGGGGGATAACGCAGTCGCGCCCCGTTCCCTGCGAGAGAAAGGCGCCCGTGCGCTCGGGGTCGCCGATGGTGGCCGAAAGGCCAATGCGGCGGGGCTGCACGCCTGCCATGCGCGAGAGGCGCTCGATAAGACAGAGCGTCTGCCCGCCGCGGTCGCCGCGCATGAGCGAATGGACTTCGTCGATAACCACATAGCGCAGGTCGCAAAACATGCGCGGGATCGCCATGTGCTTATGGATCAGGAGCGCCTCGAGCGACTCGGGCGTAATCTGTAGGATGCCGCTCGGTTTTTTGATGAGTTTGGCCTTGTGTGATTGCGAGACATCGCCATGCCAGTGCCAGACGGGGATATCGGCTTCTTCGCACAGGTCGTTGAGGCGGACGAATTGGTCGTTGATGAGCGCCTTGAGGGGGCCAATGTAGAGGGCGCCCACGCTTGCGGGCGGGTTCTCCCAAAACTCGGTCAGGATGGGAAAGAAGGCTGCCTCGGTTTTGCCGGAAGCCGTGGATGCCGTCAGGAGCACATTATCTTGCGTGTTAAAGATGGCATCAGCTGCTGCAACCTGGATAGAGCGTAGGCTCTCCCAATCGTGGGAGTAGATGAAGTCTTGGATAAACGGGGCGTAGCGGTCAAAGGCGTTCACGGGGCCTCCTTTCAACAACGAATCTCTCAACGCTGCCGACAACGGCTTGCTGCATTACAGTCTCAACGTTTGCCCAGATAAAACCTGCCAAAATAAACCTGTCGCTTATTGGCAGGTTAGATGGTGAATTCGGCGAAGTTACGGTCGCCGCCTGCGGTATCGGTGTCGCCTGTTGCGGTTGCCGGCGCCAACGCGTCGCCGCCGACGCTTTGCAGCAGCTCGGCCACGTTAGCATCGGGGTTTTGACACAGGATATCGAGCAGTTCGATAAAGTCGCGGATGACCTCGCGGGGCGTCAGATGCGTGTCGGCCCCCACGCGGCCAAACTCAATCTTGAGAAAGTCCACCAAGTCGTTTTCGGTAAGCGTGGGTGTCCAGCCAAAGTAGCCGGCGTGAATTTGCATGAGCTTTTCGATGAGCACCAGCAGCTCCTCGTAGGTGAGCGGCTGCAGACGGATGATGGGCGCGAGCATGTCTTTGAGATCATCGCGCGCAAAACGACCCTGAGCGAGTCGGCTGCGCAGGGCCTCGTAGGAGAACACGCCGCGGCGACGGTCTTCGATGGAGGTTGGCGTGCCGCCCATGATCACGCCCAGGTACTGCGCTTTGCCCTGGAGCGTGTCGTTGTACATCGTTAGGATTTTCTCGTAGTTGTACTGTCGCGTGATCGCGTTGGGAATCTTGTACAGATTCACGAGCTCGTCGATGAGTACCAGCATACCCTTGTAGCCGCTGCAGACCAAAAAGCGCGCGATGAGCTTAACGTAGTCGTACCAGTCGTCATCGCTGATGATGGTCGAGGAGCCCAGCTCGGCGCGTGCCTCGCTCTTGGTGCGGTACTCGCCGCGAATCCATTTGGTCACGCGACTCATAGCTTCTTCGTCACCCTCCGAGACGGCCGTGCGATAACGGCGGAGCATGCGGGCAAAGTCAAAGCCGTGGACCATCTCCTCGAGCGGGGCCAGTTGGGCATTGACGGCAGACTCGTCGGCCTCGGCACACGAGGCGACCCAGCGGTCCAGGATAAGGTTGAGCGCGCCGCCCTCGGGGCGCGTCTTGGTCGATATGTTGCGGATGAGCTCGCGATAGGTGGCGAGGCCCTGGCCCTGGCCGCCCTGTAGGCGGCGCTCGGGGGAAAGGTCGGCATCGGCGACCACGAAGCCCTCGCCCATGGCATGCGTTCGGATGGTCTGGAGCAAAAAGCTCTTGCCGGCGCCGTAGCGACCGACTAGGAAACGGAAGCTTGCGCCGCCGTCGGCGATGAGACTCAGGTCGGTGAGCAGGGCGCGGATCTCGACCTCGCGTCCTACGGTGATGTAGGGAAGGCCAATGCGCGGGACAACGCCGCCCTTGAGCGAGTTGAGAATGACGGCGGCGACGCGCTTGGGCACACGGGGTGCTGCGGATGCGGTATCACTCATGGTCTAAGTATCCTCTCACGTCTGCTTCGTAGTCCTCGATAATTTGCGGTCCTGCTGATCCAAATTCAATAACGGTGTCGCCCACCAGGTCAAAGAGCGCTTCGTTGATGCTATCGACGAGCATGTCCTCACTCTTGCCCGACTGTTCCACCGCCGATGCCGTCTGTGCTGCGTTTTGCTCGAGTAGCGCTCGAAGATAGGCGTCTGCGGCGGGATCGAGTGCGGACGCGGTGTCGGCGGGCGCGGGCGTTGGCGCGAGGAGCGGGGCTACGACGCCAAACTGCTCGGTGGAGATGGTCGGCTCGTCGGCTTCGTTGCGCTCCGTGGGCACCGTGACCGCCTCGGCAATCACGTCGGACGCGGGCTTGGCTTCCAGCTGCTCGGAGCCCGCCACGTCAACCTGTGCGGGCGCATCGTCCTCGCGCTCCTCGTCGATCAAAAGCGCCTCGCGCGTTTGCGCGGCGGCGCTCCGAATGTGCCCCAGCTGACTCAGATCGATATCGATCTTGACGGGCTGGTGTGCGGCGTCCCACGAAAGCCATGCCACAATCTCGTCATCGATAATCTTGGCCAGATATTTGGGGACCTTTTCTTCCTTAAGGGGATGGGCGGGGTCCAGCGCCAGACGCAGGCGTTGGTCGCAGGCGCGCATCATCTCACCGAGCTTGCTACTTTTTTGTCTGCTGCCGTGGATGCGCATGCATTCCCAAAAGCCGTTTTGGCAACGGTAGATGTGGATAGGATCTAGGCGATATTCGCAGTCCTCGTGGCGCTCGGGCGCAAAGAATACGGCCGACGCAAACATGGTGTAGGGCATGGCCGTCTCCTCCCCAAATAAACTCGCCACGATGCCGGTCTTTCGGTGCGTGTCATAGTAGTGCGCCATGCGGACATACGCGGCGCACGCCACGTGGCGCAGATCGCGGTGGTGGCTGCGGTCGAGCCGCGAGTTACTTAGGTTATACGTGGAGAGGGCATTGATGGCGGCCATGAGTCGTTTCTCGCGCGCCTCGTCGGGCGGAAGGGGGAGCGTGGGCTCGGAGGCCTTGCGACGCTTGGGCGCCTGGTCCGACGGTGCCGGTGCTGGTACAAGGTCTCGTGCCGCGCGCCGCAGCTCGATAAGGGCGTTATCGAACATGACGGTTTTAGAGTCACGAAGCAGCTTGGGGTCGAGCCCGTGGAACACGGCGTAGTCCTGCAGCCACACGCGCGCAAACCGGTCGATGCCGGGCTCGAAGGCGCGATAGACATCCCAAAAAGCCTTGATCTTGTTAAAACCATCGAGCGGATCATCTACGCCAATGCCGCAGATCAGCTCGTAGAGATACAAGAAGGCAAACGAGGTCGATGTCTCCTCGATATTCCCGCGGCGCACTTGGGCACGCCAGGTAAAGTAGCCGCGCAACTGCCGGTCGCTCATGGCGTTGTAGGTGGGAAAGTACGACTTAAAGGTGCCGTTGTAGGGACAGTCGTCCTCAAAGTCGGCCATCACGGCAGCAAGACCTCGTCGTCCGACGCCTTCGTTAAAGCCATAGCCCCGAAAGCGGCAACCATTTCCTGCGCCGCCGGCAACCAGTACAAGTTCCCGCATGAACCGACGCTGAAGACCTTGCAGAAATACAACGTCGAAGTCTATCGCACTGACCGCAACGGCGTCATCACCATTACCACCGACGGCTCGTCATACAGCATTGAAAAGGAGCATTGATATGAAAAAAGAACTCGTCGGCAGCATCGACCGCATAACCGAACAGACAGCCTACATCATCCTCAACGACGATGAACACGAACTCCAGTTCCCACTGGAACTCTTGCCAGACGGCGCCGATGAAGGCATGGCCTTCACTATCACCATCGAACGCAACGAGGAAGAAGAAAAACGACTGGCCGAAGAAATCGAGGCCTTGAAAGAAGGCCTCTCCCAATAGGGAGAGGTTTTCTTTTTGCTCTTCCCAGGATTCACGGCGGGCTCGCCACGTGCGAGCCCCTACGGAATCGCATACAGGCGATGGGAATGAGTGCAGGCCGCAAAAAAAATACACGGCCAGCGGGGCCGTCAGGCCCCTTATATATATTCCCTAACACGTTTTACTAAACACACATAATGCATGAAAATAAATAATTACTACAGGAGGTAATTTTATGATTGGGTATAAAAAAATCGCAGTCATCTTGGCCGTTTTTTCGGCTATGGGGCTGGCTGTTCAAGGTCAGGGAAATGGCGATAGCATCGCGCTTTCTACGAATGTACCCACGTCTTTGCCGGCTTTGGCACCGGCAGCGTATCGCGGTCATTTCTGGCGTGTCGATGCAGAAAATGATGCAGGTCTGCCACGGAATTTTCGCACTTGTCAGTCATCTTTTCACGGAGTGGAACATAAATATGCATCTGAGGTGGATCCGTCTTATATTCCTTCCCGTAAGGGCTTGGACGACTTGCATATTTCCGGGTCCGGCCAGTTTTCGGCCCGCCAGTTCGACGCCCTCGTCCATGAGCTGCGGAAAAAGACCAAGGGCCCTATTTATGACGTCGATTTGCGCCAGGAGTCACATGGTTTCTTTAACGGTACGGCCGTCAGCTGGTATGGCCGCCACGACTGGGGCAATATCGGCAAGTCTCCGGCCGAGGTCTTGGCTGATGAACAGCAGCGCTTGCAGACCGCTTTGGGGAAAGACGTCACGGTCTACGACCAGGGGAAAGGCGATTTGCCCGTTCATCCTCAGATTATGACCGTACGACGCGTCCAGACGGAACGGGAACTGGCAGAAAGCAAGGGCGTCCACTACGTCCGCCTGGCCAGCACGGACCATCTCTGGCCGACGCCGGGCGAAATCGACGCCTTCCTGGCTTTCGTCCGCACTTTGCCAGACGATGCCTGGCTCCATTTCCATTGCGAAGCCGGAGCCGGCCGGACGACGGCTTATATGGTCATGTACGATATGATAAAGAATCCCGACGTGTCCTACCGGGATATCGTCTATCGCCAGTATGAAATCGGCGGTAACTACACGCCACATGACGTATCCCGTCCCAAACGAGGCGATTGGAAAGGAATGTATTATCATGAAAAACACGAAATGGTGTCCTTATTTTATCAGTATGTACAGGACCAGACGAAACAGGGATGGAGCCAGTCATGGTCACAATGGTTACAGAATAAAAGAATGAGAGTCAATAACGTTTATAACGATAACGACATATAAAACGACAAGAAATGTATAAATAACCATTTACAAAATTTTTATGCAAAAATAAGCTTTAGGAAATCAAAAAATAAGACTAAAAAATGGAAGCTGAATGGCGCTGTTAAGCCAATCTTTATTTCGCTAAAACTGGTTTGCAGATATAGAGTTTTGACAAGCGCCGGGAAAAGTTGTATAATAACTGCAACAGGTGTGGTGCGGATGCAGGCAACACCTGCGGAAAGAGCAAAAAAACAGTACCTTTTTCAAGGCAGTAAAAGAGAGGAAACTAGGACAACTCGCCAATGAACCCTTGGAAAAAATACGTTTCGGCGCTCGCTAGTAACGGTGTAAGACTTTACGAAACTTATTTTTATTGGAAAAGGGGTAATTCTCATGAAATCCAAAGTATTAGCAGCTCTCGTAGCAACTATGGCTGTTGGCGCAACCTGCGCATTCGCAGCTAACCCGTTCGTCGACGTACCGTCCGACAGCTGGGCTTACAAATCCGTCGTAGAATTGGCTGACGCCGGCATCATCCAGGGCGTTGACGGCTCTTACTTCCAGGGCAACCGTAACATCACTCGTTATGAAGCCGCTGAAATGGTCGCAAAAGCTATGGCTCACATGGACAAAGCTTCTGTCGAACAGCGCGCCCTCATCAACAAATTGGCTGATGAATATGCTGATGAACTCAACAACCTCGGCGTTCGCGTAAGCGCTCTGGAAAACCGCGTTGGCAACGTTAAATTGACTGGTGACGCTCGTATCCGTTACATCAACCAGAGCGAAGGCGACAAGATTAAGGCTGATAACACCAATAATAACGTTTTTTACGAACAGAAAAAAGACGGCCAGGTCGTTAAAAAAGTTGTTAATAAAGAAACGAAAAACGATAATTCCTGGTCCTACCGTTTCCGTATCCGCGCTAATGCTCAGGTCAACGACCGCACGAAAGTAACTTACGGTATCAGTTCTGACAACCATTTCTTCTCTGATAATGCTGCAGCTAGTGATGAAAACAACGATATCTACACGGATTTGGCTAACGTCGATTACAACTTCGGCGGCAACAACTGGGACCTCTTGGTAGGCCGTTATAACTACAAGATGGGCGGCGACCGTTCTTACGGCTTCCTCTTCGGTGATACCTTTGACGGCGCTCAGTTGAAATACCAGAACGATAAATTCGCTGCTACTGCTGGCTATGGTAAATTCAAAGCCGGTGACATCGCTGGCTATGCTCTTACCGATGATAATGATAAAGTCATTTATCAGATGGACGGCGTCAAGACCGGCTATGGCGAATTGGAAGGCTTCTTCGGCGGCGGCCGTGCAGCTGGTTCTGCCCTCGGCGTTTACTACAATGATTTCACTGTTTCTGGTGGCAATAATGGCAGTGAAATTTATGGTGATTCCTTCCCGTTCGATGACGCTTGGGGCGCATATGCCAGCGTCAACTTCGGCAAATGGAATGCTTTGGCTAACTACGAAAAATATAACAGCACAAACAGCTCCGACAACGATCCGGAAGTATGGGTTGGCAAGCTGACCTATGGTGCTGCTAACTTCGCCGCTCCGAAATCCTGGGATGCCTGGGTTGAATACCTCAATGCTGATCAGGGCTTTGGCGACAAAGCTGGCAACTTCATCGGCTCCACCGACGGCTGGAGAGCTGACAGCCTCTTGAACAATGTTAAATCTTGGGGCGTCGGCGTAGACTACACCTTCGCTAAGAATGCACAGTTCCAGATCATGCAGTCCTTCGCAACCAGCGCTAAAGACGGCGATGCTGATCCGGGCGAAGAAACACGTGCTCAGTTCGTATTCGTATTCTAATCTCTCCTTTCACAGGAAGATTACAAAGACCACTCAGAAATGGGTGGTCTTTTTTTACACAAAAAAGACGCAGGCCGTAGTCCGCAGATGGCAGGCCGCAAAAACACGGCCTATGGCCTTGTGCGTAGGGGCCGACCTTTTAACCTCTCAGACCGCCTTTGGCGGCCAGCTCCCCTATAAAGGGAGCCTTGTGCAGCGCGTTGTGAGATTTGGCCATACCTATTCTTGTATGATGGTAGGTTTTTACGAGCCACGAACGACGAACCACGAGTCACTATTTTTTCACGAGCCGAGGGTTACTCGAGGCGATGTATTCAATTTGAGTTTGTTGCCGCAAAGCGGCATCTGAGTCCGAGACGGCCTGCGACCGGCGGGGCCGTTGGCCCCAAAATAAAAAAATTCAAATTTTTTTGTTTTTTTAGAAGGAATTTGCATCCCCGTGTTGAATACTATACATATAAGGGAAGAGACCACAAGGAATGAAAGCCATACATTCTTTAGACAGGATCTCCCCACGAAAGGAAGGGATGTTTTATGGCAACCATCGTTAGAGGTAAAAATTTAGAAATTACACCGGCTCTGAAAGATCACGTTGAAAAACAGGAAAAGAAAGTTACGAAATACTTTGATAACGAAGTCAATGTCCAGGCCCTGCTTTCTGTAGAAAAAGATCGGAAAATCGCTGAAATCACGTTGAAAGTCGACGGTGTCGTTCTCCGCGGCGTCGAAGCCAACGATGATATGTATGCTGCTATCGATTTAGTCTATGATAAACTGGTCCGCCAGATTCATAAATACAAAACAAAAATCGCCCGCCGCATGAAGAAAGGCGCTTTCAATGACGCTCTCGTCGAAGGGCCGGCTGTTCCGGAAGAAACCTTTGAAGTCGCCCGCGTCAAGAAATTCGCCGCTCGTCCGATGGACGTCGAAGAAGCTATCTTGCAGATGAACCTCGTAGGCCACGACTTCTTCGTCTTCCTCAATTCCAAGACCGATACGATCAATGTCGTCTATAAACGGAAACACGGGAAATACGGCCTCATCGAACCGGAATACTAGGGGTTGTCCGTGGCTCCCTTGATAGGGGAGCTGTCAGCATAGCTGACTGAGAGGTTGAAAAGATGAATAAAAAAGCTGTCGCATTAAGCAGGAATGCATAATGCGACAGCTTTTTTAAGTATTAAGTTTGCAGGAGAGGC
>OKSB01002230.1_pt1 | contig 17713 bp, 10 predicted proteins | sample 1601171 | NCBI WGS metagenome assembly OKSB01 (sample SAMEA3541496, study PRJEB24748) | human gut metagenome | biome: human gut; feature: human-associated habitat; material: faeces | place: China | collected 2012 | reverse complement strand
AAGGTGGTCGAATTGTTCATCTATTTGCCTTCCTTACGTTTGGCTTTTGTAATCTGGTAAAAGAGAAATTTCGTATTAGTTACGAGGTATCGGCTGAAAAGCCGCTTCGGCTCTTGAATAAGTCTGTATAGCCACTCGAGACTCAGGTTTTGCATCCACATCGGCGCCTCTGGCACCACGCCAGCGAGAACGTTGAACGCTCCGCCAACGCCGACCATCAACGGCTGTGGACCCCCCTTGAGCTCGTGCATAAGAACTTCTTGACGGGGCGCGCCAAGAGCAATCCATGCGAAGTCTGCATCCGAATCAGCGATACGTCGCGAAAGGTCTCGCTTCTCGCTGTCGGAGAGCGGTCGGAAAACCGAAGGCTCCATGCCAGCGATTTCCAGGCCTGGATATTCCTCTTGAAGTGAATTTTTGAGAGCGTCGAGATTCTTCTGCTCGTTACCGTAGAAGTAATGGCTCCATCCTTGCTGCAAGGAAATATTGAATATCTCTCGCATCAGATCGGGTCCAGTTACACGCCCCATAGACTCTATTGTTTTACGTCCGACGACAGATAAAGGCTTGCCGTCGGGAACGGACATGAGGGAGTCAGCTTGGCAGGCCCAATAGGAAGGGTCGTCATGGGCCATAACCGAGGTATGAGCATTGGAAACACAAATATATTCGCCATGTAGCTCATCTATATGGCGAGTGAGAAACTCGACACACTCAGACATATTGGTTCCCGTGATCGGAACATCGATTACGGGAACGCGCTTGAGCTCAACGAATTTAGAATAGTCCTGAAGCATTAGCACGCACCCTTACCGGTGATGACCTCGATCACCGTGAGGACAACGATCTTGAGGTCGGTAAAAATGCCCCGGTTGGCGATGTACTCCAGGTCTCGGCGGACCATGCCGTCGAACCCGGTCGAATTGCGCTCCGTAACCTGCCACCAGCCGGTAATTCCCGGCTTCACGGCCAGGCGCTGCAGGTCGTATTCCGTGTACTCGGCCACCTCATTCGGCAGCGGCGGACGCGGGCCCACCACGGACATCTGACCCAGAAAGACGTTCAGGAACTGCGGGAACTCGTCGATCGAGTGCTTGCGGATGAACTTGCCGATTTTCGTTACGCGGGGGTCCTCCCTCATCTTGAACATGGCACCGGCGATCTCGTTCTGCTCCTTGAGCTCGGCCAGGCGCTCGTCGGCATCCCTGTACATGGAGCGGAACTTCCACATGCGGAAGGTGGTCAGGCTGCCGTCGGGGCGGGTCTGACCAACGCGGATCTGGCTGTAAAACGGGTTGCCCTCGCTCTCCAGGCGGATGGCGGCGGCCAACACCAGACCGGGGATCGCGATGAGGACGAGTACAACACCGCTGAAAACGATATCAAACGTGCGCTTTATGGCCCGGTAGGCCAGGCGCGAGTTGTCCCAGTCCATGATGGATTGCATGGCCCTGTAGCTGGCGGCGCCCTCACGCCGGTCCATGGCCTGAGAAATGAGCGCTGCCCCCGCAGGCGCATCCGTTGCAAATTGAGTTTTATCCGACACGTTTTCTTCCAAGACTTCGTCCCCGGGTCGGGGATCCTCCCTGTTCTGTGTAGCGGTCGCCTACAGCTAGGCGATCGCCTTTTTAAGGTTTCGCATTACGCGCTGCTCGGCCGAAAGCACTGCAAGGCCAACGCGCGTAGTTACGCGTCGGCCGCATAGGTCGAGCTCCAGATAAGCAGTGCTCTTGCGTCTGTTAATGGTTTTGATAAGGCCTTCGTGGCCCAACAGCGGACCAGCCGTAACTACGACCTGGTCGCCGTCTTTTAGGGCCTCGCTCATGGGTACTACGCGGTCTCCCCTATGCGTAAATCCGCCAATAAGCTGGACCTCTTCTTTTGCCAGCGGCACAAACTGACCGTCCTGGGCAAGCACCCGGGCAAAGTCGTCCATGCGCAGCAGATACTGTTGCACGGTGCGGGGATCTGCCGTATCCCAGATAAGATATCCGGGAAAAAGCGGCTTGGTCGTATTGACCCATTCGCCGTGTACTTTGATCTCGGTTTGAAATTGGGGATAAAAGAGCTCCTGCATGGCGCCCGCTGGCACCACACGCTCGATGCGCTCGCGCATTACGTCTTCGCGACCGTTAATGACCTGAATCACATACCACACGAGCACCACCCCCTTGCTGTCTTACGTGTGGCTCACGGGGTTTGGGTATGGCTTCGCCAGGGCGCTTATGCGCGAAGGCGCTCCATATTCAAACCCTGAGCCCAGTCAGACAAGCACGTGGCTCTGCCCCACCGTGAACGGTATGTATAAGCGCAGTTGCTAGAGATGCGGCCGTGTATCGCAAAAAGACCGCGTCTCCAGCTGGCTGCGTGCGAACCAGTCAAGCGGGAACAAAACTGGACCGCACGCAAACAGCTGAAGGACTGCTGTGGTTTGCTTTAACAATTCATTGCACTGTCTAATGCAAACTTATAAGTAGCCACAAAAGCAAGTGCAAAATCGCGCATGGCAATCGATATTGGAGCTCGTGGTTTTTCTAACACCGCCGTTACGGCCGGATGCTGATCGACCCTGCGCTTTGCGACTAGCTGGAACCGCGAGCACAGTTGAACTCATGTAACGTTAGGTATCCTAGCACAAGCTTGTAGCGAAACTGATTTGGCTTGTGGTGGACAACATATCGTTCATTTAGCGTGCTTAAGGGGGTTGTTTTGGGATGTTGTTCACGTTGATGCAGGTTATTGGGGCGTTGGCAATAATTGGGAGCGTTCCTGAAGCCCAACTGGAGCAGCGAGCTACACTGGTAATTGCGTTTGGATAACAAACTATGTACAGACATGGGAAATAAATTGTGCAACATTTTGTTGATGTGGGTATGGGTTTGTGGCGCGAGGTATTTTGGCATGAAAAAAGGCCTTCGGAATTCCGAAGACCTTTGCATTCAAGATGGTGGAGACGAGGGGGATCGAACCCCTGACCTCTTGACTGCCAGTCAAGCGCTCTCCCAGCTGAGCTACGCCCCCGTGACGAGGAGATACTATAGGGGAAGTTGGCGCGGCGTGCAAGGACTTTTTTTGGTCAGATTCTAAATGCCTATTGATATAGGTAAGCGATGGCGGTGCCGGTGTGGACTTGGATTGTGGCTGTTGACCTGACGACGTTGCTGATGCCCGTGTCGGCCAACAGATCCAGGGGGCTGTGGTCTAGCTCCCACTCTAGGCCGCGTTCGCTTACCACCGTCCCAGGGGCTATAGCAATGATAGAGAACGTCTTGTCCACGACGCCCTCGATGGTCCACGATTCGCCTTCGTGCAGAATGCGGGCCGTGATCTCGTCCTCGGCAATCCAGACGGGGGCGTCTTTGTAGCTGGCTAGTAAGCCTAGGACGCTTAGGGCCATATCCGGGCGGCCGCCGGTGGCGCAAGTCGCAACCACTTCGGCACCCGGCCAGCGGCGGCGAACGGAATCGAGTGCCAATGCCAGATCGGTATAGTCCTTGTAGGGGTTGTGACGCTCCACCTCAAAGGCTTCGGCGGCATCGACCAACGCTCGTCCCGCGTCGCTCACCGTGTCGGCATCGCCCACGTAGACGTCGCAGCTCAGGCCAGCCCCCAGCAGCGCATCGAGCCCGCGGTCTACGGCGACAACGTGGTCGCACTCCCCCGCCAGCTGACGCAGCAGATCCGGGCACGCCACCACCGGCGAGCCGCAAACCACTAATACTTTGCAAGCCACGACCCTCGCCTAGCCCTCAAACGAAAGTACGCGGGCCAGGTCCAGGTCCTCATAGCTGTCGATAAAGATATCGCAGTTGTCGCGCACGTCGTCGCGCTCCATACGGCCGTGCGGGTCATAGATGCCCACGCGCTTAAAGCCAGCGACCCCAGAGCTCTTAAGTCCAAAGACGGCGTCCTCAAACACCCACGCGCGCTCAAACTGGTGCCCGTGGCGCTCTTCTAGGCGACGCAAAGCCAGCTCGTATACGTCGGGGAACTGCTTGGAGCGCCCCGCCTCGCCCGTCGTGGTAATAAACTCCAAATAGCGATCAAGGCCAGCACCCGCAAGGGCGGATTGCACCAGTTCGGCCGGCGTGGACGTGGCAACGCACATGGCAATACCCGCCGCCTTCGCCTGCACCAAAAATGCCAGGAGTCCCTCGCACGGCGGCACCTTAGAGTACCCATCGATCAAAATATCGCCAAGCTCGCGATACAGCTCCTCGCCATTCGTGCCAATGCCCCACGTGTCATGGTAGGCCTGGCACTCGTCTTCCAGGGAAAGATGCTCAAACTGGGCAAAATCGTCGACCGTTACATCAATGCCATGACGGCGCAATAACTCGGGCTGCGCATAGCCCCAGACAGGGGTGCTATTAACCAGTGTGCCGTCGCAATCGAAAATAAAAGCAACACTTGGGGCAGCGATGTGGTCCATAACCGAGCCTTTCGATGTCAAATGGTAAACAAGCTGCTAAAAACGTTTTACCAAACGTCTGACTAACAATTTGAAACCCTAATTGGTAAAAACTGTCAAGAGTTTTACCATGGCAATTCTGCCAATGGTATAAACACGGCGCTTACCGATTAAACGCCCCCGAAAATCCACTTTCGTCCATAAAACTAACGTACAGGTGTTATCGTAGTTTTTGCCGAAAGTTCCACCGAGCACGCGAGGTGGAACGAATCACTGAAACTTCGCGTCCCTTCGATTCGTGCAGCCTTGGACCTTTGGCATCTAGTCACCAAGGCAACATGCTGCCGCGTCATGATGGGATCAAACGTGAGCGATACCAAGCTAAAGCCAGTAACCAAAAAGCCCGCCACCCGTAAAGCCGCCCCGCACGCACCGGAGCTCTCCAAGGACGATGTCTACCTGTTTGGCATTGGAATGTGGGAGCGCAGCTGGGAAAAGATGGGTGCTCACCCCGACACGCAGAACCGTACGCGTGGCTGGCGCTTTTGCGTTTGGGCGCCCGACGTAAAGAGCGTCCACGTCATTGGCGAATTTAACGACTGGGATGAGCAAGCCAACCCGCTGGTTCCCGTGCGTACGAGCGCTATTTGGGAAGGCTTTGTTCCTGGTGCCGAGCAGGGCCAGCTCTATAAGTACCTTATCGAGACCAACGAGGGCGAAAAGCTCTACAAGGCCGATCCGTACGCCTTTAAGGCCGAGTGCCCTCCGGGAACAGCGAGCGTGCTGTGGACCATCGACGACTACCAGTGGAACGACGCTGCGTGGCTCAAGCGCCGTGCCGGCCATAACCACATGTCGCAGCCGCTTAACATCTACGAGGTGCATATTGGCTCGTGGAAGCGCCACGGCGACGCGCCGCAGGGCGAGCCCGACGAGTTCGGCAACTACCCCGGCCCCATGGACCCCTTCCCCGCGCAGCGCGGCGAGTTTTACACCTACGACGACCTGTCGGTGGAGCTCGTGGACTACGTGCGCGACATGGGCTACACGCATATCGAGGTCATGCCGCTTATGGAGCATCCCTTCGACGGCTCCTGGGGCTACCAGACGACCGGCTATTACGCGGCCACGTCGCGTTACGGCAACCCGCAGCAGCTCATGCACTTTATCGACGCGTGCCACGAGGCGGGCATCGGTGTGATCATGGACTGGGTGCCCGGCGGTTTTTGCGCCGACGACCACGGACTTGCCACCTTTAACGGCCACATGCTGTTTGAACACGAGATTCACCCCAACTGGGGCACGCACAAGTTTGACTTCGCCCGCGGCGAGGTTCGCTCCTTCCTGGTCTCCAACGTGCTGTACTGGCTCGAGAACTTCCACGTGGACGGCATTCGCATGGACGGCGTTTCCAGCATGCTGTACCTCAACTTTGGCATCGACGATCCGGGCCAAAAGAAGTTCAACAAGTACGGTACCGAGGAAGATCTGGACGCCAGCGCGTTTATCCGTCAGGTCAACTGCGCCGTGGAGGCCCACTTCCCCGACGTGATGATGATGGCCGAGGAGTCCACCGCGTGGCCGCTCGTGACCTATCCGCCGCAGGACGGAGGCCTGGGCTTCCACTACAAGTGGGACATGGGCTGGATGAACGACACCCTGCACTACATGCAGACCGATTTTCCGTGGCGCCCCGGCAACCACGGGCTGCTCACGTTCTCCATCATGTACGCCTTCACCGAAAACTTCATATGCCCGCTCAGCCACGACGAGGTCGTACACGGCAAGTGCTCGCTGATCGGCCGCATGCCGGGCGACTGGTGGCGCCAGTTTGCCGGTCTGCGCACGCTGGCCTTCTACCAGATGACGCACCCCGGCGCCAAGCTCAACTTTATGGGCAACGAGATCGGTCAGTTTATAGAGTGGCGCTACTACGAGTCCATCCAGTGGTTCCTGACCGAGCAGTACGAGACTCACAAGCATCATCAGGCGTTTATCAAGGCGCTCAACCACCTGTACACCGCCGAGCACGCCCTGTACGAGCGCGGATACACCGATGACGGCTTTACCTGGATCGATGCGGACAACTCCAAGCAGTCCATCGTGAGCTTTGTGCGCCAGGGCGAGGACATCGACGACGACTTGGTGATCCTGATCAACTTTGATCCGGCGAGCTACGAGAGCTTCCGCGTGGGCGTGCCGCGCGAGGGTGACTGGGAGGTCATCTTTGACTCCGACCGACCCGAGTTTGGCGGCAGCGGCTATGCCGGCGAGGAGCCCTACACCTGCTCGAGCGAGCCCTATCCCTGGAACGGACAGATGGACTCCATTGAGATTAAGGTGCCCGGCCTGGCTGGCGTAGTGCTTAAGCGCCGCGGTTCCAGCAGCTACAAGCCACCGGTGGTTGAGGAGCCCAAGGCTGCGCCCAAAAAGCGTACGTCTTCGGTGAAGCCCAAGCCCGCGGCTGCCAAGAATACTCCGGTCAAGGCGAAGGCCACGACCGCGACCAAGGCCAAGGCTAAGGCTAAGGCCGCAGCAAAGCCCGCTGCTAAGGCTAGCGCAACCAAGAAGCCAGCTGCCAAAAAGGCCGCTACCAAGGCCAAGTCTGCTTCTGTTAAGTCGTCTGCCAAGAATGCGTAACAAAGCCGTTACCGCTGCATTAACCCACCCCGCTGGGGCGTAGGATACAAGTCATAGCCGTTCCGGGAGAAACATCCCCGGGGGAAAGGAACGTATGAATACGATCTTCGACAACAAGCAGGAGTTTACCGAGCTCTATCGCGATGCCGTCATGAGCATCAGCGGCAAGAGCGTCGAGGCCGCCAGCGACCTCGACCGCTTTAACGCCCTGGCCAAGCTCGTGGCCGCGAAGGCCCGCACCGTTGCCACCAAGAGCGACGCCCGCGTGGTGTCCGAGGGCAAGAAGCGCGTGTACTACTTCTCTATCGAGTTTTTGATCGGCCGCCTGCTCGACAACTACCTGCTCAACTTTGGCGTGCGCGACATGGTCGCCGAGGCGCTCGACGACATGGGCTTCGACCTTTCCGTCATCGAGAACCAGGAGCCCGATCCGGCTCTGGGCAACGGTGGTCTGGGCCGTCTGGCAGCCTGCTTCCTGGATTCCATGGCAGCCGAGGGCATCGCCGGCTACGGCAACGGCATGCGCTACCGCTACGGCCTGTTTAAGCAGGAGATCGTTAATGGTGGCCAGGTGGAGACCACCGACGAGTGGCTCACCCACGGATATCCCTGGGAGGTCCGCCGTCAGGACAAGGCCGTGACCATCAAGTTTGGTGGCCATGTCGAGGGCTTTGAGGAGAACGGCCGCACGTTCTACCGCACGGTGGACACGCAGGACATCCTGGCGGTCCCTTATGACATCCCCGTGGTGGGCTATGCCGGCGAGACCGTCAACAAGCTGCGCGTCTGGGCTGCCGAGCCGGTCGAGGAGCACTTTGACCTTGAGGCCTTCAACCGCGGCGACTATGCCCTGGCCGACGCAGAGCGCGCCGAGGCCGAGGCCATCAGCGCCATCCTCTACCCCAACGACGCCGGCGAGCACGGCCGCCTGCTGCGCCTAAAGCAGGAGTACCTGTTTGTCTCGGCCGGCATCTACAGCCTGCTCGACACCTTTGAGAAGGAGCACGGCGAGAACTGGGAGCTGCTGCCGCAGTTCGTTGCCATCCATACCAACGACACCCACCCCGCCATGTGCGGCCCCGAGCTCATGCGCATCCTCATCGACGAAAAGAAGCTCGAGTGGGACGACGCCTGGAGCATCGTGACGCAGGTCGTGAGCTACACCAACCACACCATTCTGCCCGAGGCTCTGGAGAAGTGGCCCATCGGCACGTTCTCCAAGCTCCTTCCCCGCGTTTACCAGATCATCGACGAGATCAGCCGTCGTTGGCACGAGTCGTTCGATACCACGCAGGAGGGCTGGCAGGAGCGTCTGCGCCAGACCGCCATTCTGTGGGACGGCGAGATTCGCATGGCCAACCTGTCTGTGATCTGCAGCCATAGCGTCAACGGCGTGGCAAAGATTCACTCCGACATCATCAAGAACATCGTGCTCAAGGACTTCTATGCCTTAACGCCCGAGAAGTTCAACAACAAGACCAACGGCATCTCGCACCGTCGCTTCTTTGCCGAGGCCAACCCCACCTACGCCAAGCTCGTCACCGATGCCATTGGCGATGGCTGGCTCAAGGACGCCTTTGAGCTTGAGAAGCTCAAGGAGTTTAAGGACGACACCGAGTTCCTGAAGGCCGTGGGTGCCTCCAAGCGCGCCAACAAGGAGCGCCTGGCCGCCTACGTTAAGGCCGAGACCGGTCTGGTCATCGATCCCAACACCGTCTTCGATGTTCAGGTGAAGCGCTTCCATGCCTACAAGCGCCAGCTCATGAACATCATGAAGGTGATGGACATCTACAACCGTCGCATCGCCGATCCCAACTTCCACGTGACGCCGACGACCTTCATCTTTAGCGGCAAGGCCGCCTCGAGCTACACCTTCGCCAAGGAGACCATCCGCCTCATTAACTCCGTTGCCGAGGTCATCAACAACGATGCCCGCGTCAACGAGGTCATGAAGGTCTGCTTTATCCCCAACTTCCGTGTGAGCAACGCCCAGCTCATCTACCCCGCCGCCGAGATCTCGGAACAGATCTCCACGGCCGGCAAGGAGGCCTCGGGCACGTCCAACATGAAGCTCATGATGAACGGCGCCATTACGCTGGGCACCCTCGACGGCGCCAACATCGAGATCGCCGACCTGGCCGGCCGGGAGAACGAGGCCATCTTTGGCCTGACCGCTCCCGAGGTCGAGCAGCTCTGGGCATCCAACAGCTACTTTGCGTGGGATACCCTCAACGGCGACCGAGAGCGCCTCGGCCGTGTGATGGACGAGCTCAAGGACAACACCTTTGCGGGTCTTTCGGGCAACTTCGAGAGCATCTACAACGAGCTCATGAACAACAACGACCCCGACCTGGTCATGGCCGATTTCCGCAGCTACGTCGACGCCTGGGAGGCGCTCACGAACAGCTATGGCGACCAGGAGACCTGGAACCGCAAGGCGCTGCTCAACACCGCCTCCTCCGGCTGGTTCTCGAGCGACCGCACCATTCGCGAGTACCGCGACGAGATCTGGCACGCGTAAAGGCGCGCGAGTTCCCTTTGCCGCACGGTATTACTCGACGGGCGCGACCGAGCGCCGCGCCCGTCGCTAACGGGTTTAGATATATCGATGACAGAAGGAGAAATCGATGAGTAAGAAAGAATGCATCGCGATGCTCCTCGCAGGAGGACAGGGCAGCCGATTGGGGGCACTGACCCAAAAGATCGCCAAGCCGGCGGTTAGCTTTGGTGGCAAGTTCCGCATTATCGACTTTTCGCTCTCCAACTGCTCCAACTCGGGCATCGACACGGTAGGCGTTCTGACGCAGTACCGTCCCTACCTGCTGCATGCCTACGTGGGCTCCGGCGAGGCGTGGGATCTAGACAGCCGTGACAGCGGCGTGTCGATCCTTCCGCCGTACGAGACGCAGACCGGTGGCGCCTGGTATGCGGGCACGGCCGACGCCATTACGCAGAACCTCGATTACATCAAGGCCAACGACCCCAAGTACGTCCTGATTCTTTCGGGCGACCATCTGTATCGCATGGATTACCGCAAGATGCTCAAGACGCACATTGAGAACAACGCCGACCTCACGGTAAGCGTTATGCCCGTGCCGTGGGAGGAGGCAAGCCGCTTTGGCATTCTGACCACCAACCCCGATGACGGCCGCATCACCAAGTTTACCGAGAAGCCCGAGAAGCCCGATTCGAACCTCGCGTCCATGGGCATCTATATCTTCTCGGCCGACGTGCTGATCGAGGCGCTCGAGGAGGACGCTCTGGACCAGCGCTCGAGCCACGACTTTGGCAAGGACATCATCCCCAAGCTGCTCGGCGAGGACAAGCGCCTATATAGCTACGAGTTCCACGGCTTTTGGAAGGACGTCGGCACCATAGCCAGCTTCCACGAGACTTCGATGGACCTGCTGGGCAACAACCCCGAGTTCGATCTGTTTGACAAGAACTTCCCCATCATGTCCAACATCACCACGCGTCCGCCGCACTACATTGGTCCGGACGGCCGCCTGGATGACTGCCTGGTCTCCAACGGCTGCAAGATCTACGGCACCGCTCGCCACTCGATCCTTTCGACCGATGTCATCATCGATGAGCGCGCCGTGGTCGAGGACTCCGTGCTGCTGCCGGGCGCGCACGTTAAGAGCGGCGCGCACATCTGCCGCGCCATTTTGGGCGAGAACTCCACGGTCGAAGAGGGCGTGAAGCTCGGCTCTGTCGATACCACCAAGGATACGGCCGTCATTGGAAATGACGTCGTTATCGGGAAGGGGGAATGATCCGATGATCAATCGCAAGGCCATCGGTTATATCACCGCTAACTACTCCTCGACCTACGGCAGCGTGCTGCTCAAGGACCGTCCCATCGCGTCCGTCCCGTTTTTGGGCCGCTACCGCCTGATCGACTTTCCGCTGTCCAACATGATGAATGCCGGCATCAAGACCGTCGGCGTCGTCATGCCGGGTAACTACCGTTCGCTGATCGACCACGTGGGCTCGGGCAAGGACTGGGGTCTGGACCGCAAGAAGGGCGGCCTGTTCCTGGTACCGGGTAACGCCTATGGCACCACCAAGGGCGGCATGCGCTTTTTGCTGCGCGACATCATCTCCAACAAGACGCTGTTCCAGCGCTCGGACAAGCCCTATGTCGTGATGATGGGCACCAACATCATCTTTAACATGGACCTCAACACCATCATCGAGGCGCACGAGAACTCCGGCGCCCAGATGACCGTGGTGTACTCCAAGGCTACGCGCAACATCGATGACGAGACCAAACTCGAGATTAACGAGAACGGCCGCCTGACGGGCGTGAGCGCCGGCGTCGTGTACGGCGACAACTCCTCTATGGACTGCTGCATCGTCAACCGCCTGACGCTGCTCGAGATTATCGATCACTACCAGGCCGCCGACTATCTGGACCTGCTCGAGGCACTCCAGGGCGACTTTGGCAACATCGACGTGTGCAGCTACGAGTACAAGGGCGAGGTCGTAGGCGTGTTTAGCGAGAAGTCGCTGTATCGCCGTAGTATGGACCTGCTCGACCAGACCGTGTCCGACAAGCTCTTTGATCCCGAACGCCCGATCCTGACCAAGGCCCACGACGTGCCGCCTTCGCGCTATGCGACCGGCAGCCACGCGTGCAACTCGATCATCTCGGCCGGCTGCATCATCAAGGGTACCGTGCGCAACTCGATCCTGTCGCGCGGCGTTGTGGTTGAGGAAGGTGCTTCGGTGACCAACTCGATCATCAACCAGAGCTGCATCATCAAGAGCGGCGCACGCGTCGAGAATGCCATTCTGGACAAAAACAACGTGGTCCCCACCAACACCGAGCTTCGCGGCACGCCCGAGAACATCCTGGTGCTGGGCAAGGCCCCGTTAACATCTGATACCACCATCGCACGTTAACGTTGGCACCGCGACATCGCTCGTAACATGTAGAATAGCCGCCCGGTTTGTGCCAGGCGGCTATTCTCGAATTGCAACATGGGAGACAATATGGCAGATTCCAGCAAAAAGATGCAGATCGTGTTTGCCTCGGCCGAATGCGCACCGTTTGTAAAGACCGGTGGCCTGGGCGACGTGGCAGGCTCGCTGCCTGCGGCGCTTGTGCGCGCCGGCGCCGAGGTCATCGTGATGGTGCCCAAGTACGCCACCATCAAGGACGAGTACAAGTCCCAGATGGAGCACTTCTCCGACTTTTACGTGAGCCTGGGCTGGCGCAACGAGTACTGCGGGCTCGAGAAGCTCGAGCACGACGGCGTAACGTACATGTTCATCGACAATGAGCGCTACTTTGCACGCGACTATCCGTACGGTTTCTTTGATGACGGCGAGCGATTTGCGTTTTTCTCAAAGGCCATCACCGAGAGCCTGCAGCACCTGCCCGAGGGCTTTGAGTGCGACATCCTGCACTGCAACGACTGGCAGACGGCACTGGCGCCCGTATTCTTGCGCGAGTTCTACCAGGGTCTGCCGCTGTACGACCGCGTCAAGACCGTGTTCTCGATTCATAACGTGGCGTTCCAGGGCCAGTTTAGCGACACCGTGATGGAGGACATCCTGGGCGTGGCGCACATTCCGGCGGCCGCCCCGCAGCTGCGTTGCGACGCCTGCAGCATCAACTACATGCTGGGTGCGCTGCGCTATGCCGATGCCATCACCACGGTGAGCCCCACCTATGCGGGCGAGATCCAGACGCCAGAGTTTGGCGAGGGCCTGGACGGCGTGCTGCGCGAGCGATCCTATGCGCTGCAGGGCATTTTGAACGGCATTGACGTGGCGGGCTTTGACCCGGCGACCGACAAGCGCATTGCCGCCAACTACACCGTCGAGGACCGTTCTGGCAAGGCCGTGTGCAAGGCCAAGCTGCAGGAAGAGCTGGGGCTCGAGGTGCGCGACGACCGTCCGCTCATGGTGATGGTCACGCGCCTGACGCGCCAGAAGGGCATGGACCTGGTCATGTACGCGCTCGACCGTATTTTGGCCGGCGGCGTGCAGGTAGCGGCGCTGGGCACCGGCGACCGCGACTACGAGGACGGCCTGCGCTACTTCCAGGACAAGTACCCCGGCACCATGGCCGCACGCATCGAGTTCGATCCGGCGCTGTCGCAGCGTATGTATGCCGCCGCCGATATGTTCCTGATGCCGTCGAAGTTTGAACCCTGTGGCCTATCGCAGATCATCGCCATGCGCTACGGCACCCTGCCCATCGTGCGCGAGACTGGTGGTCTGAAGGACACGGTGATCCCGTATAACGAGTTTACCGGCGAGGGCACGGGCTTCTCGTTTAGTAACTTTAACGGCGACGAGATGGGCGACGCCGTGTTCCGCGCGGCGCGCCTGTTCTGGGACAACCGCGATGTCTGGAACCAACTGGTCACGCAGGCCATGAGCCAGGACTTTAGCTGGACGCGCTCGGCCGACAAGTATCTGGACCTGTATTTCTTTATGCATCCGGAGATTGAGCGCCCGGCAGCGGTTGCCGACGAGCCCGCGGTTATGGCCGAAAAGGCTAAGGCCGAGCCCGAGGTTGTGGCCAAGCCCGAGATTGTGGCCGAGCCGGTTGTTGAGGCGCCCGCTGCTGCTGAGGAGCCCAAGGCTGAGGAGAAACCAGTTGAGGCTAAATCTGAGGTGAAGGTTGAGGCAGCTCCCCAGGCCGAGAAGAAGCCGGCCGCGAAGCCTGCCGCCAAGAAAATCACGACGCGCAAGACGACGGCCAGGAAGGCTACGGCAACCAAGGCCGCTGCCACCAAGACTGTCGCAGCAAAGACGACTGCTGCCAAGGCAACGACGACGCGCAAGCGCACGGCCGCCGCTGCCAAGAAGGCCGCCGAGGTCGAGGCAACCCCCGGGGTAAAGGCCGAAACCGCCGAGCCCCAGCCGGCCGCTAAGGCTCCGGCCAAGACTGCAGCCAAGAAGGCTACAGCTACCAAGGCGACGGCTACCAAGGCCACTGCAACGAAGGCTGCCCCCAAGGCGGCCGCCAAGGTCGAGGAGACGCCTGCCGAGTCCAAGGCAGAGGCAACCGTCGAGGCCAAGCCCGCCGCCAAGACCACCACGCGAAAGCGCACGACGACAGCCAAGAAGACAACGGCAAAGGCCGCAACTCCCAAGGCAGAGACTAAGCCCACTGCTGCCAAAGAGGAGCCCAAGGCCGAGGTAAAGGCCAAGCCGGCGCCGAAGGCCGTTGAGGTCAAGGCCGCCCCAAAGGCAGAGGCTAAGCCTGAGCCTGCCAAGGAGACCCCGGCCTCCCCCGCCGCTCCGGCAGAGAAAAAGGCCCCGTCCAAGAAGACGTCCGTCCGCAAGGCAACGGCCACCCGCAAGCGCCGCTAGCCCACAGACGATCAAAACCTCATCAAACCCTAGGCAAGGGGCGCCCCAACCAGGCGCCCTTTCTCAGTAGATTTTTGGGACATGCCTTAAAATCTACCTTTCACGATTCGCATGCCGACGGAGCTAAAAGGTAGATTTTAAGGCATGTCCCAAAAATCTACTGCGGTTGGTAAAACGATTTTCTAGGACAACCGTTCGCCGATGGTAAACGGATGTTGTTTATACGCTCAGTGTACAACAGATATACTTACATCTTGTGCGTAAAGCCCATGGCCGCAGGCCATGATTCTATTGAACTGGACCGTACTATGAGATTGATTCACAACAGCCGCCTACCGCAGTTTCGCACTCCGTTTGGCGCTGTGACCACTGGAACTTCCGTTGCACTCTCGGTGATTTTGGAGGATGCCGATCCCAACCAGGCAACACTTACCCTGCGTACCTGGGTCGATGACGTCGGCGAGACCCTGATCCCGATGGAGCACGAAGGCGATGGCATTTTTACCGGCGAGCTCAAATGCGCTGAACCGTGTCTTGTGTGGTACAGCTTTATCTGCAATATCGAAGGTCAGCCCGAGGTCCGCCTGGGCGCACCGCAAGGGCGCACCGGCGGCGAAGGCGTAACCTACGACTACGCCGAGGTGCCGTCCTTTCAGATTACCGTCTATAAGCACCGCGAGAACCGCCCCACTTGGTACGAGCGCGGCATGGTCTACCAGATTTTCCCCGACCGCTACGCCCGTGACGAGCATTGGCGCGAGCGCACAATGGCCGAACTCGAGAAACCGCGCAAGGGCATTCAGCGCCGGATGGTCGAGGACTGGAACGAGCCGCCCGTGTACGAGCGCGCCGAAGACGGCTCCATCAAGACCTGGGACTTCTACGGCGGTTCGCTCAAGGGCATCCAGGAAGACCTGCCCCGCATCGCCGAGCTGGGCTTTACGTCCATCTACCTCAACCCCATCTTCGAAGCCGCGAGCAACCACCGCTACGACACGGCCGACTACTCCAAGATCGACCCGATCCTGGGCACCGAGCAAGACTTTACCGAGCTGTGCCAGACAGCCGAGAAGCCGGGCATCTCCATTATCCTGGACGGTGTCTTCAACCACACGGGCGACGACTCGATCTATTTCAACCGCTACGGCAACTACCCCGGCGTGGGTGCTTGGCAGAGCGAGGATTCGCCGTGGCGCGATGCATTTACCTTCCACGAGGACGGCTCGTACGACTGCTGGTGGGGCGTGGGCAACATGCCGGCCATCAACGAAAAGTCCGAGCTGGTGCGCGAGAAGCTCCTGGGCAAGGACGGCGTGATTCGCAAATGGCTGCGCGCCGGTGCCCATGGTTGGCGCCTGGACGTCGCCGACGAGCTTTCCGATGACTTCTTGGCCGAGATCAAAAAGGCCGTACTTGCCGAAAAGCCTGACGCACTGTTACTCGGCGAAGTTTGGGAAGACGCCTCCAACAAGATTAGCTACGGCCATCTGCGCCGCTACCTGCAGGGCTCTGAGCTGGACTCTGCTATGGATTACCCCTTCCGCGACATGGTCATCGGCTTTTTGATGGGCTACAAGAACGCCTACGAGGCCGCCGAGGATATCGAGACCCTGCGCGAGAACTACCCGAGCGAGGCATTGTCCTGCGCGCTCAATCTGCTTTCGAGCCACGACCGTCCGCGCATCATCTCGGTACTCGGTGGCGGCCCCGACGAGTCGCAACTGCCCGAGTGCGAACGCAGCAAATGGCGCCTGGACGACAACTCGATGGGACTGGCCAAAAGCCGCTTTTGGCTCGCCACGCTCATGCAGATGACCTTCCCCGGCGTGCCTTCGATCTACTACGGCGACGAGTACGGCCTTGAGGGCCTCACCGATCCGGGCAACCGCCGCACCCTGCCGACCAAGGACCAACTGCACGATTTCGACACGCTGGCTATTGTCAAGAACGCCTCCGCCGTACGCCGTGCGCTGCCTTTTATGATCGACGGCGAGATCAAGGCCTTCGCACTCAACGACGAGGTGCTGGCATACAACCGCACGGGTAAGGACGGCGAGTCCGCGACGGTTATCATCAACCGCAGCCTGCGCAATTCGCACCGCGTGACGATTCCGGCGCTCGACGAATGTGCGAGTGACGTGATCAGCGGTCACGAGTGCGAGATCCACAACGGCACCGTCACGCTCGATCTGTATCCGCTGGGCTCGTCGATCATCTATCACCATGCCGAGCAGCGCCTGCAGGAGCCGCTCGATCACGGCGCGGGCGTCGTGTGCCACATCACCTCGGTACCGACTGACGATGGCAAGCCGGGTACGATCGGCGCACCCACGCGTCGCTTTATCGACCATCTCGCTGCTATGGGCATGCGCTACTGGCAGGTCCTGCCCGTCAACCCGACGGACTTCTTCCGCTCCCCTTACGCTGGGCCTTCGGCCTTTGCGGGCAATATTGACCTGCTGCCCGAGAACCATGAGGAGCTGGCGGCCGACTTTGAGACTTGGAAGGCCCGTGGCGGCGAGGATGCAGACCCGCTCTACACGGCGTTTAAACATCGCAACGCCGATTGGCTCGAGAAGTACTGCGTCTACATGGCCGTTAAGAAGTACTTTAAGGGCGAATCGCGTCACGATTGGCCGGCCGATGTCGCGCGCTACAACGAGCATCTGATTGACGACAAGCGTTTCCACGACGAGGCAGAGCTGCAGGCGTACATGCAGTACCGCTTTGACCTGGCCTGGTGCGAGCTCATGAACTATGCGCACAAGAAGGGCATCGAGGTCATCGGCGACATTCCTATGTATGTTTCGGACGATTCGGCCGATGCGTGGAGCGAGCCTGAGAACTTCTGGCTATCCGATACCGGCAAGGCGATTGAGATTTCTGGCGCGCCGCCTGACAATTTTGCGCCCGAGGGCCAGGTGTGGGGCAACCCCACCTTCCGTTGGGACCACATGAAGGAGAACGGCTACCGCTGGTGGATGGACCGTCTGCGTCGCGCGTTCTCGCTCTACGACCGCGTGCGCCTGGACCACTTCCTGGGATTCCACAGCTACTTTAGCATTCCCGCAGGCAAGGCCTGCGCCGAAGGCCGTTGGCTGGCGGGTCCGGGCAAGGATCTGTTCCAAACTGCCTATGACGAGCTGGGGCCGCTCAACTTTATCGCCGAGGACCTGGGCTACCTGACCCCGGAGGTCAAGGCCATGCTGGCAGAGAGTGGCTACCCCGGCATGAAGATCATGCAGTTTGCCTTTGACAGCCGGGAGTCCGGCAATTACCTGCCTCATACCTACCCCCGCAACAGCGTGGTGTACACCGGCACCCATG
>OKSB01002229.1_pt1 | contig 17719 bp, 19 predicted proteins | sample 1601171 | NCBI WGS metagenome assembly OKSB01 (sample SAMEA3541496, study PRJEB24748) | human gut metagenome | biome: human gut; feature: human-associated habitat; material: faeces | place: China | collected 2012 | reverse complement strand
TTACAATGATAGGGAGTGCATATTCCACAATCATTGCAGGATCCACCATCATACCGACCGATACGAAAAAGATAGCTCCAAAAAGATCCTTTACCGGTTTCACCAGCCGGTCTATGGATTCCGCCTCGATTGTTTCCGCCAGAATAGATCCCATTATAAATGCACCAAATGCAGCAGAAAATCCTGTATGAGCCGCCATCACTACCATACCGAAACAAAGTGCCAACGACACAATAAGCAGAGTCTCCTCTCCCATCAATTTCCGGCAGCGTTTCAAGAATTCAGGAATCAGATAGATACCGACAACAAACCACAGAATAAGGAAAAACAATAATTTCCCGATACTCTCCAACATCTCGGTACCTTCAAAATGTTGGCTTACCGCCATAGTGGAAAGCATCACCATTAATACAATAGCCAAAATATCTTCCAAAATCAAGATACTCAACACAAGTCCGGTGAACTGCTTCTTCCTTAATCCTAAATCATCAAAAGCTTTATAAATAATAGTAGTAGACGACATCGCAATCATACCGCCCAAGAACAGACTGTCCATCCTGTGCCAGCCGAAACCCATGCCGACTCCTATTCCCAACAAAATCATACAAAAGATGATGGTACAGGCAGCAATGATGGCAGAACCACCCACCTTGACAATCTTCTTAAAACTAAATTCCAAACCAAGAGCAAACAGCAAGAAAATAACACCAATATCCGCCCAAGTCTTAATATTGGCAGTATCCATCACTGAAGGAGTATACGGCATATGCGGACTTGCCAGAAATCCGGCAACTACATATCCCAAGACCAGAGGTTGTTTCAACTTCTTAAACAACAAAGTCATAACACCGGCACAAATCAATATAAGTGCGAGGTCAGCTATAAGAGTAGGTAATTGAGACATTATTTTATCGTATTTGATGACAAAATTATATTATTTCTATGGGATAAACAACATATTTACGGATATGTTTTGCAATAACCATCATAAAATAAGTTAGCCCCGGATAGAGTCGTAACTTATCCGGGGCTATACACAATAACAAGCTTATTTTTTACTTTCTAAAAGGCGGTTTCACTACCACAGCTTTCAATTTCCGACCACGCATATCGATACAGATTTCCGTACCCACCTTACTATATTCCGGTTTCACATATCCCATACCGATACCAATCTTACGGGTAGGCGACATCGTACCGGAGGTCACCACTCCCACTTTCTCGCCTTCATCATTCACCAGTTCATAGCCATGACGGGGAATTCCGCGATCAACCATTTCAAAGCCAACCAGTTTACGGGTAACACCTTCCGCTTTCTGTTTTTCCAGCATCGGACGGTTGACAAAATCCTTGCCCTCCACAAACTTAGTGATCCATCCCAATCCGGCTTCTATCGGAGAAGTCGTATCATCCAGATCATTGCCATACAGACAGAAGCCCATTTCCAACCGGAGCGTATCACGGGCACCCAAACCGATAGGTTTAATGCCATACTCTTCACCAGCTTCAAAAATAGCCTTCCATATAGAATCAGCCGCAGACGGATAGAAATAAAGCTCAAAACCTCCCGCACCGGTATAACCCGTATTGGAGATAATCACATTCTCTTTCCCCGCAAACCGGCCAACGGTAAATGTATAATAAGGAATAGTAGCAAGATCAATATCCGTCAACTTTTGCAGAACCGAAATAGCCTTCGGACCCTGTATAGCAAGTTGAGCTATGTTATCCGACGAATTTTCCAACTCGGCTCCCTCCGTATTGTGAGAAACACACCAGTTCCAGTCTTTTTCCATATTGGAAGCATTCACCACCAACATGTATTTTTCCGGTTCATACTGATAAACCAGCAAATCATCTACAATCCCCCCATCCTCATTCGGAAAACAAGTATATTGTATTTTACCCGGAGCCAGTGCCGCCACATTGTTAGATGTTATTTTCTGCAGAAAGGCCAACGCTTGCGGTCCTTTCACCCAAAATTCTCCCATGTGCGATACATCAAATACACCGACACCTTGACAAACAGTTATGTGTTCATCAATGATGCCGGAGTATTCAATAGGCATATTATAACCTGCAAACTCGTGCATTTTAGCACCAAGTGCTATATGTTTCTCTGTAAACGGAGTGGTTTTCATTATTTTAAAGTATTAAGTTTTAAGTATCAGGTATTAAGTATTACCGGAGCTTACCGTCTTTTTATTTGGAAGCCACCAGTTCTGCTATTTTTACGATCACTTTCATTGCTTTCTCCATATTCTGGATAGGCACAAATTCGTAACGACCGTGGAAATTCAGACCACCGGCAAAGATATTCGGACAAGGCAATCCCTTAAAAGAAAGCTGCGCACCATCCGTACCTCCACGAATCGGTTTTACATTCGGTTTCACACCCACGGCTTCCATAGCTGCAAAAGCAGTATCGATGATGTGCATTACCGGTTCTATTTTCTCACGCATATTATAATACTGGTCGCGCAGTTCGAGTGTCGCAGTACCAGCTCCATATTCAGCGTTCATTTGAGCTACCAGACGTTCTATCTCTTTTTTACGGTTCTCAAATTTTGCACGGTCATGATCGCGGATGATATAAGACACAGTGCTTTGCTCCACATCCCCCTGAATACCAATCAAATGATAGAATCCTTCATAGCCGGTCGTATGTTCCGGTCTTTCCTGTGAGGGAAGCATCGTAATAAACTGATTGGCAAGATAGATAGAGTTAATCATCTTATCCTTGGCATATCCCGGATGCACATTACGTCCTTTAAAGGTTATTTTTGCGGCAGCAGCATTAAAGTTCTCAAACTCCAACTCCCCTACTTCACCTCCATCCATCGTATATCCCCATTCACAACCGAATTTCTCTACATCGAATTTATGAGCACCTTCACCGATTTCTTCGTCAGGATTGAAGCCGATACGGATTTTACCGTGTTTGATTTCGGGATGTTCCTTCAGATAAACCATCGCTGATACAATTTCCGCGATACCGGCTTTGTCGTCGGCACCGAGCAACGTTTTTCCGTTGGTTACAATCAAGTCTTCTCCCTTATGATCCAGCAATTCCGGGAATTGTGATGGAGAAAGGACTACATTCTCTTCAGCACAAAGCACAATATCCGAACCGTCATACTTTTCCACAATGCGCGGAGTGACATCTTTACCCGTCATATCAGGACTTGTATCCATGTGGGCAATAAACCCGATAGTGGGTACTTCTTTATTTATATTGGCAGGAAGTGTAGCAAAAAGATAGCCATGCTCATCCAAAGTAATATCTTCCAACCCCAAAGATTCCAGTTCAGTCTTCAGATATTCAGCGAATACCATCTGTTTCGGAGTACTGGGAGTAAGCCCTGTTGATTCATCCGACTGTGTATCAAAGCTCACATACTTCAAAAATCTGTCTACTAAAGTCATATCTATTTTACGATTTAATGATTTGCAATTTACATTTTGATAGTTTATAGTGCCGTAAAGGTAAAAAAAGAGCCGTGAATTGACAAACAATTCACGGCTCTTTTTTCTCAGTATATTACTTAAAAGTGACTGCTACCATCAAAACAATGCGTACACACTTTACATTTCGGCAGCCCGATAGCTTCAATCAAAGTCTCAAGCGTGTTGAATTTCAATGAAGTCAGTCCGAAACGCTCGGCTATGATACTAACCATTTTCTCGTATTCGGGAGACCCCGTAGTGGCGTATTTCTCCAGATTCTTATTCTCATCACCTTCCAGTTCTTTAATAATACGACGGGTAATCAACTCCAAAGCATTCTTAGAAGCCGAGAAACCCACAAACGGACAGGCATAGATCAACGGAGGGCAAGCGATACGCATATGTACCTCTTTCGCCCCATAATCATATAAGATCTTCACGTTATCACGAAGCTGTGTACCACGCACGATCGAGTCGTCGCAGAAAAGGATGCGTCTGCCTTCCAGCATCGCACGGTTCGGTATCAATTTCATCTTAGCCACCAAAGCACGCATCTCTTGGTTAGCCGGGGTAAAACTACGAGGCCACGTCGGTGTATACTTAGCGATAGCCCGATGATAAGGCACCCCCTTACCTTCCGCATATCCCAAGGCCATACCCACGCCGGAGTCCGGTATACCACAGGCGCAATCCACCTCCGAGTCATCCTTCTGCCCCATCTTATATCCACTCATAAACCGGACATCCTCCACGTTCTTACCCTCATAGCAAGAAACCGGAAATCCATAATACACCCAAAGGAAAGAGCAGACCTGCATCCCTTCATTCGGTTTACGCATCTGCTCCATACCATCGGCACGCAAACGGACGATCTCGCCCGGGCCTATAAATTTCTCGATCTCATAATCCAAGTTCGGAAGACTGCTAGACTCACTGGTCGCCGCATAAGCTCCGTCTTTCTTCCCGATTACGATCGGCGTACGCCCCCACTTATCACGGGCGGCGATAATACCATCCTCCGTCAGGAGCAACATAGAGCAAGAGCCCTTTATCTTATTGTAAACATTCTCAATACCCTCCACGAAGTCCTTGCCTTGTGTAATCAGCAAAGCGACTAACTCCGTCTGATTCGTTTTTCCGGAACTCAATTCCGAGAAATGCATGTTCGCTTCCAATAACTCCTTTTCCAGCTCGTCCAGATTATTAATCTTCGCCACCGTCACGATCGCGAATTTACCTAAGTGAGAGTTGATAACGATAGGCTGCGCATCCGTATCGCTGATAATACCGATCCCGGCTTTTCCTTTGAATTTAGGAAGCCCCGGTTCAAACTTGGTGCGGAAATAAGAATTCTCCAGATTGTGGATCGAACGCGTAAACCCTTCTTCCTTATCGTACGTAGCCATACCGCCTCTGCGGGTTCCTAGATGAGAATTGTAGTCTGTACCATAGAATAAATCCGTAATACAGGCTCCTTTAGAAATAGTTCCGAAAAAACCACCCATTGTTTTTTATGTTTGTATTTATGTTTGAGACCGCAAAGTTACAAGTTTATTTATATATGTTCCAAAATTTACTTCATAACGTTTATTATCATCGGCAATAAAAAAAGGATACCCCTTTTCAGGATATCCTTTTCCTTATTCTTTGGTCGCAGAAACTTAAGCCTCAGCAACAACTTCTTTTACAGAAACAAATGATCTGTTTTCTTTTCCTCTACGGAAAGTAACAACGCCATCTACCAACGCATACAACGTATGATCCTTACCGATACCTACGTTCTCGCCCGGATGATGAACCGTACCTCTTTGACGAACGATGATGTTACCAGCTTTAGCAACCTCACCACCAAAAAGCTTAACACCTAATCTTTTACTTTGTGATTCACGGCCGTTCTTAGAACTACCGACACCTTTTTTATGTGCCATTTCTTTTCTTCTCCTTTAAACGTTAAGCAATAACTTCTTTAATACTCACCTCAGTGAACTGCTGACGGTGACCGTTCAATTTACGGTAACCTTTTCTTCTCTTCTTGTGGAATACCAGCACCTTGTCACCTTTTACCAGCGGAGATAATACCTCGCATACTACCTTTGCGCCCTCTACAGTAGGAACACCCACTGTTACCTCACCGTTGTTATCTACTAACAACACCTTGTCAAACTCCACAACAGCACCGCTTTCCGCGTTCTGAATGTGATGAACGAACAATTTCTTGCCTTGCTCAGCCTTGAACTGTTGTCCGTTAATTTCTACGATTACGTACATCTGTCTTAAAATCTTTTAAACAGGTTAGGTCCCGGGGGTGGGCTCCGTCTCCGGCTCCACTTATTTACCCTCTGCGGAAAATCGAGTGCAAAGATAGAGTTTTTTATTTAATTCCACAAACATCTTCTTGAACTTTTAAAAAGCCACGCATAAGACGATGAGAATACAGAGCTTTTTACTACCTTTGCAACTAATAATATATTACTATTATCCAAATAAAGATGCAGGAAACAAATAATATGTTATCAGTTCTTAACAACTATACGCTAGACAACCCGGATGAGATCGCTAAAGAAATAGCCAACGACTTCCGCAAGCGACGTATAGAGAAGAATCTGACACGCGAACAAGTGTCGGAGAAGGCAGGTGTAGCAGTCAGTAATATCGTGCGATTCGAACAGAAAGGTCTTATCTCACTCAAGAACCTTATCGGCATAGCAATGGCATTAGGTTACACTTCGGAGATAAAGAAGCTTTTTTCCGAACCAAAATACTCCACCATGGAGGAGCTACTACAAATCCGCAAGAATACCAACAAGAAAAAAGTACATAAGTAATGAGAATCAAAAAAATAGAAAGACTTATCGTAAAGTATCACGAACAGATAGTCGGGACGCTTTCGCTCACTCCCGACAACAAACAGTGTGCTTTTGAATACGATAAAGCATGGCTTTCCAACGGTTTCAGTATATCCCCATTGGAACTTCCGCTGAAACCGGGATTGTTCATCGCAAAGCCCTCACCTTTTTATGGGAATTTCGGTGTTTTCGAAGACAGTCTGCCCGATGGCTATGGTCGCTACCTCTTGCATAAGGCCTTGCTCAAAGAAGGCATCAACGATACCCAATTGTCAGCGCTCGACCGTCTAAGTCTAGTGGGAAATGGGGGTATGGGAGCACTCACATACGAACCGGAAACCAGCATAGGTACTTCGCATGAGCCCCTTGATTTCGATCTGCTGCAAGAAAAGGCCTTAGAAGTGTTGCATGAGAAGAACGACGATGACGTAGAACTTCTTCTTTTTAACAGCCGAAATAGCGGCGGATGCAGACCCAAGGCATTGTTCTCCAACAATGAAGGGCATTGGATGGTGAAGTTCCGCCATACATACGACCCTCAAGACATGGGATTGATAGAATTTCATTACAATGAGTTAGCACGACAATGTGGCATCCGCATTCCAGACTTCAAACTGATCAACGGTAAGTATTTCACGACACGCCGCTTCGACATCTCGCAAGATGGAGAACGTTTGCATACAGTCACAGCCGGAGGACTGCTTAACATTCCACTATCCAACCCAATTCTCGATTATAGCAACTTACTGGCCCTAACTGGCTATCTAACGCAGAATCCTTTAGAAGTGGAAGAAATGTTTCGTCGTATGGTTTTCAACTATTTCACAGACAACAAAGATGATCATTGCAAGAATTTCAGTTTCACAATACAGAAAAGTGATACCAGCACATGGCAATGGCATCTTGCTCCCGCCTACGATCTCACCCTATGCACAGAGGGTTATAATGGTGAACATGCGACTTCGGTCAATGGAACCGGACATCCCACCATTCAAGACATGATAACCATCGGTACTAAAAACAAGATGAATAAACCGCGCTGCATACGAATCATTGAAGAGGTTAGGACTGGCTGCGGAGATTTGTTGCGGAACAAAGACTGGGAGTAATTTCGACAATAGGAGCTGCCTTCCAATCTATCAGACCATCCGCCGTACGTAAGTCCATAAAATCAAAATCCATAAGCCATCGTTTCAATTTCTCTTCCGCTCCACGCAAGCCATAATACGATTTGAAACGACGGATATAATTTAAGTCCTCAATCATCGGTTGCTCCGCATCCAGATCACGAGGATGGATGTAAGCCAACAAATATTCCGGACATTCACGTGTCCATTTCCTCAATAATCTATAGGGAACCAAGCGGAAATAGCCTCCTCCAGAGAAAACGATATGCTTTCCCCATATCTTACGATACACGATCGGGAATTCTTTCATCCTTATTCCGTTATATTCCACCCAGCTAGGCACCGCAGAAACATATGATGGCATTCCTCCATGCGCATGATGCGCAGGAAAAACCGAGCTATCCATACGAATTCCCAATTCATGCAATATCTCGATAGCCCACCCCTCGCTCTCACGGATCGAGAAGCCCGGCGCACGAAAAGCCTCTACCTTCTGTCCCGTTATATCCTCCAGCAATTTTATGGAAGAAGAGACATCCTCTTTGAATGCCTCCCTCGATTGTTGCCACACTAACTGATGATTCATCGTATGGCTTCCCACCTGATACTTGGATGCAATCTGCCTCACGATATCCGGATATGTCTTGGCGATCCAGCCGATCACGAAAAAAGTAGCCTTCGTATCAGTCTCCTCCAAGATACGAAAAATGCGCTCCATATTCTCATAGATACGCACTTCAAACCCTTTCCACTGCTCTTCAGAGCGTGTAGAATCGTTATCGAGGAGATGAAACCATTCCTCGATGTCGAAAGTTAGTATGTTCATATTTTGTTAAATCAAGATCTTAATTTAGATTTTCGAAAAGAAGGATTCAGATATTTCACCAAACCAGATAATATACCCATCAACATTGGTAAAGGGTCTTTTAAAGATCCATCCTGATAAAATATATTCTTACCTAAAAAGCAGAACCAAGAGGGATGGGAACTAAATCTTTGGGGAGAAAAGATAAACCACATAACATCCAGTCCCCAAAAACGTAATACTTTTCCGATATGATAAGTATAAGTTAAGATCGGTTCATCCTTCATATCATGAACGATCATTTCCGGATAATTAACTCCTGCTATATATGCAGCATGTATACTTGCCGGTACACGAGGATTTATTTCTATAACTTTATATTCCCCCGATTTGCTCTCCATAATATCAAAGTCGGCAAAACCAACCCAATCCAAAGCATCTAAAATATCTTTACAGATGCAGACCAAAGTCTCATTTTGAATCGTCTCACAATAACAACTAGTCCCTCATTTTAAAGGGAAATAACGCATGATTCGAATAATTACGGCTTCATGGCACCCCCCGCTCTTATCACGATAAAGCATCACATTCTTTCATCCATCTTCCCCCGCATGTAAGCGATATACCGCTCCACGGCTTCATGGGCCAGCCGGCGGAACCGATCCTCGTCATCCAGATGTTCCCAAAGGAGATCCAACAGACGGGCATAGATGCTGAAATGCATGTCTATACCTTTTTTAAAGCGTTATAGGTACTGCCGCCCATACCTCCGGTTACGCAGACGATGGATTTGGTCAGTTTGGTGACTTTCAGCAGCGTGTCGATGTAATCCCCCAGACGGGGAAAGGATTGTTGTTCGTACATATGTGATAATCGTATTAATTTCCCTGAAATCCGTCCGTCTGGAGGTACGGCAGTCCCGATACCTCCCGGTCGTGCCACGACCGGTAATCTTCCGCAGGGAAAACGGGGACGGTCAATCGCTTATAATCCGGCTCGTCTATCCGCAAGATATGCTTGCGGGCGTACGAACGCAGCGAGCGATCCGTTACGGACACCATCACGACCGGAAACGGATACCCGAACAGGCGCATCGGCGTGGTCTCGCTGTCCGGGAACGCACGACGCAACTGATAGGCCGAACGCTCGAAGGCAACCCAGTAAGGCCCCGTACAATATAGGTGCATGGAGGTATGGTTCGCACGCTCACGTTCCATGATCTCGCACAAATGGTCGTTCAGCAACGCCACCAAACGAACGCCGGAAGAAAGGGTAGACATCAAATTTGAATTATGAATTTTGGATTATGATTTAAACTGTCAACTGCCACTTCTCAGCTGTCAACCGATTCGTGGCCCAGCCATCTATCATAGTCGCCCAGCCGGCGGATCAAGGATAATTTGCTTTTCTTAGGCGAGGGATCGACTTGCCAAGGATCCACTAGCTCGTGTGCCATGCGACGGTAGAGAGCGTTATCCGTACAGCCGTACAAGGTGACCAGCAACAGGGCACGGGATTGAGGTGCTTTCACGACAGGCAATAAGCCGCGCATCGTGTCGTGCAAGCGAACGAAAGCCTCCTCATCGCCCGACAGCTTATAGGTCGGGAGGAGCAACGCGCACAGCTTGCAGCGCATCACGTCTGTCTCCGCACGCAAAGAGGCATACCCCCGCAGTACCTCGCCGGCCAATCGTCGATCCTCCTCGCAGACACTGCCGGAAGCATGGTAACGTCCCAAGGCCTCGTGCAGGCCCTCCGACAGGCGGTCGTTGTCCAGATGGGTATAAACGTGCTTGCTCTTCGCGTTCAACTCGATCAACTCACCCGCCTTTACCTCGAACAAGGGTACCCACATGCAATCCAGTATGCGCGCCATCACCTCCTTATGACCGCCGCCCGGCTGGATCACCACCTCGGCCTCCATCCCGGTAAAATAACCGGACGTGATGCGTACCCGATCCCCCTTCAACAAGCGGGTGCTCTCCGGCACGTACACCGGGAGCTCGTTGGAGTAAGCCTCCGCCACCCAACGCAAATTCGCCATCTCCTGATCCAAGAGGTGCGGGAAATAGGTCGTACTCCCGGAAGAGACACGGGGAAGGAAATTATACAAGGGGAGTGCCTGCTTCATACGGAAGATTTCCTCTACCGAAGAACGGATAAACACGTAGTTGAACAGCAAAGGTCGCCTCGTGTTGACCAGCTTGCCACCCACCTTTCGTACCTCCACGTACGAGGGGGCGAAATACTCGAAAAGAGTCTCTCCCCGGCGTTCCCGCCGGGAAAGCTCCACGTCCAAACCTTTGGAGGGGCTGATCCGGTCACGCCGTCCACCCGCAGCGGTAGGAAGCGTGAGCACGTACCAGCGCACGGCTTTCAAGTCATGACGCTTGCCGGCCTGTGTCAGGCCCCCCTTCGGACGATCGTTTCTCAAAATACGCGTCGGCATGATTCTCTTTTCCCTAAGATATACGAGGAGTTCCCCTCTGATTAAACGACAATTCAAAGCCCTGCCAAGCGTACCCTATTTACGCCTAACACACAGCACTTTAAGTTTTTAAATATGGCATTTCTGAAAATTACCATACCTAGTGAATATTTAGCTACTCGGGAAGTAGCGTAAAAGGAGGGGAAAATTACCCAGTTGTAGAGACGGAGCGTGCTCCGTCTCCCACCGTCTGGCAGTAATTAAAATACCCATTTGAGGGGATAAGACGGGGCACGCCCCGTCTCTACACGATGTTCGTACGATTTTTTGGGGAGACGTGATGATGCAGGAAATATGAGGTCGTTTCGTCTCCATTGTCGTGCCCATACACCACGAATAGAAACGAAAAATCGAGGAAAGATAAATTCAGAAAACAAACAAAGCCTACACAAAGCCTAAAAATTGTTTGTTATTCGGTGTTTTTTACTAAATTTGCGGCGTGGAAGATTACGCTACTTCCCAAGTAGCCGATCGCCTACCCCACCTTTGATACATTATTATATATGCTCTCGAAGCAAGCCTTGTTCACCGCAGACATCTTATCCAAAGAGAAGCTCTTCAAATAGATTTGCGTCGTCTTGATCGATTGGTGTCCCAGCAATTCGCTGATCATCTCGATCGGTACACCCTGTTCCTTCAAGGTCGTGGCGAAAGAGTGACGGATTGAGTACGAGGTAACCATTTCCGTCACACCACAGGCATTTGCCAGTTCCTTCAAGGAACTGTTGAAATCAGCCAAGGCAGAGGTATATTCCCGGAAGGCCTCTTCACCCGTTTTCGTCCCACTCAAGAAAGTGAATAGATAAGGAGAATCCCGAAGCGTGCCGGTCATTAACGCAGCCAACAACTCCTTGGCCACAGGCTGTATCTCGACCAACATCGGCGTACCCGTCTTCTGGCGGTTATACCTCAAGACACCATTCCGGATATCACTCTTTTTCAAATGAGCGAAATCGACAAACGCCATACCGCAAAACAAGAACATCAAACACAATGCCCGCTGTGTTTTCCGCAGCCCCGAATCATCCAACGGAGCGGTCATCAACAAACGCAAGGATTCCGTAGGCAACGCCTTCTTCTGTTTGCTTTTCACTCCCATGAAAATTCCCTTGAACAAATAACGGGAAAAAGGAGCCTCCCCATTCTCCATCGCCAACCCATACACACGGCGAATCCTACGCATATAGGTAGACACCGTATTCCACGAGCATTCCCGGTCCCGCAAATAGTCTTGATACCTCAAAAGCATTTCCCGGTCGATACGGGTATAAGGAATCACCTCCTGCCCACAAAAACGCAGGAATGAATTCAAGGCATCTTGATAACTCTTGGCGGACGAATAACGTCCTTGCTCTCTCAATCGGGCTATATACATCCGCATACCCTCCGCTAAATCATACTGTTTCATATTTTCACGTATAAAAAAAGTAAATTACAATAAAAAACACGGTTAATTCGTGATTGTCTACTTACATTTGCAGAAAAACAAATACCATGGACAAGATCGTAGAAATAGCCCGGTTCACCTATCCGGCGGATGCCCAACCGCTGATGGCCCTGTTGAGGTCGGAAGGGATAGAATGTTATCTCCGCAATGAGTTAAGCAGCCAGATCATGGCCGGTTACGTAGACGTAGGCGGCGCACGGGTGGAGATTCCGGAAAGCGACGTTCCCCGAGCCATGAAGATCATGGAGGAAGGCGGTTACGACCTACCCCGGGAAGACGAGCAAGCGGAACCGGTAGAACAAGTCGCCGGATTCGCACGTCATATCCCTTTTCTACGAAAATATCCCTTAGAGAAACAAATCATGATCCTATTCGTCATCATAGCTGTCTTTTTGGCTTTGGTGATTTACTTCGGATCGCTTATTTCATCAAACTAAACAAATGTAATCAATGGCACGCAGAAAGATAACAAATAGTCAAGCCGTATGTATCACCTTACTATGGGGTGTCTTATGCTACATGCTGCTTGTATACAGCGAAACGATCAATTTCGACGTCATATTTGCCCTTGTAGCCTCCGCTATCATTGTGTTCGTTCCGATCTATAAGAGTTTCAAACATAGAGATGAATAACATTTCGTCGTTTTTTCAAACTTAATATATCTAAATGATATTTTTTACGCATTTTCTCTTTCAATTATTTGCTAGTGTCAAAAATTAGCTTACCTTTGCCACGTCGTTAAACAAACGGCGTACGGATAACAAAATGGTATAACATTCTAAATATAAAATTCAGTCATGAAGGCAAGTGAAGTTTTAGACAACTTGAAAAGAAGATTTCCGAACGAACCGGAATATCATCAAGCAGTATCAGAGGTTTTAGGGACTATCGAGGAAGCTTACAACGAGCATCCGGAATTTGAGAAAAGCAACTTGATCGAGCGCCTTTGTATCCCCGATCGCATTTTCTCTTTCCGTGTAACTTGGATGGACGATAAGGGACAAATCCAGACGAACATGGGTTACCGTATCCAGCACAACAACGCTATCGGCCCGTACAAAGGCGGTATCCGTTTCCACGCTTCCGTAAACCAATCGATCCTTAAGTTCTTGGCTTTTGAGCAAACGTTTAAAAATTCACTGACTACATTGCCGATGGGTGGTGGTAAAGGAGGTTCCGACTTTAGCCCGAGAGGAAAGTCAAACGCTGAGATCATGCGTTTCTGCCAAGCCTTCATCCTTGAGTTATGGCACCATATCGGTCCGGACACGGATGTTCCCGCCGGCGATATCGGTGTAGGCGGACGTGAGGTGGCTTATATGTATGGAATGTACAAGAAATTGGCTCGTGAGAATACGGGTACATTCACGGGTAAGGGTATCGAGTTCGGAGGTTCCTTGATCCGTCCGGAAGCTACAGGTTACGGAAACGTATATTTCTTGTTGCAGATGCTGAAAACCCGCAACATTGACATCAAGGACAAGGTAGTTTGTGTATCAGGTTCCGGAAACGTGGCTCAATATACGGTAGAGAAATTAATCAGTCTTGGAGCGAAAGTTGTCACGATGTCTGATTCCGACGGTTATATCTATGATCCGGATGGTATCGACCGTGAGAAACTGGATTATATCATGGAGTTGAAGAACTTGTATCGTGGCCGTATCCGTGAATACGCGGAGCAATACGGATGCAAATATGTACAAGGCGCTCGTCCTTGGGGAGAGAAATGTGACATCGCTATGCCGAGCGCAACCCAGAATGAGTTGAACGGCGACGATGCCAAGACTTTATTGGCCAACGGTTGCTTCGCCGTATCCGAGGGTGCTAACATGCCTTCTACACCAGAAGCTATCGACGCATTCCTTGAGGCCAAGATCCTTTACGCTCCGGGTAAGGCCGCTAACGCAGGTGGTGTATCCGTTTCCGGTCTTGAGATGACTCAGAACGCACAGAAGTTAAGCTGGAGCAGCGAGGAAGTAGACCAGAAACTTCAGAGCATCATGGAAAACATCCACGAGCAATGCGTAAAATACGGAAAGCAAGAGGATGGTTACGTAAACTACGTGAAAGGCGCCAACGTAGCCGGCTTCATGAAGGTAGCTAAGGCTATGATGGCACAAGGAATACTCTAGGTAATTGAGAATTGAGAATTGAAAATTAGTTAGAGAGAAGCGATTGATGATCATATAAGCGAGGGGAATAGGCTTTGAGAGGCTATTCCCCTTTCTTATTTCCGACGAAGTCCCAATTTTCAATTTTCAATTCTTAATTTTCAATTAAAAAGCGGTATCTTAGTGCCGTAAATCGATAAGTATGATAACAGAAGAACTTAGGAAGCTATACCAATCATATACCGGATCACCGGCAGAGGAAATAACGGAGTTACCGTCATCCGGCTCTAACCGCCGGTATTTCAGGATAAAAGGTCCTGAGACGTTGATTGGAGTTAGTGGCACTTCTATTGAGGAGAACGAGGCTTTTATCTATATGGCAAAACATTTCCGGGGGAAGGGCTTACCCGTACCGCAAGTATATGCCAGCTCGGACGACCATTCATTTTATATCCAAGAAGATTTAGGAGATACGCTTCTTTTCAACGCCATCGAGAAAGGCCGTAAAAGCAGTGTATTCGACGAGGAGGAACGCCGTTTATTACACAAGACGATCACCAAACTCCCCGACATCCAGTTCTTGGGGTCCGACGGTTTCGATTTCTCGTATTGCCATCCGCAAGCCGAGTTCAACCAACGGTCTATCCTTTGGGACTTGAATTATTTCAAGTACTGTTTCCTAAAGGCTACCGGGATGGAGTTTCAGGAAAACCGTCTGGAGGATGATTTCTTGAAGATGAGTGACGTATTGTTACGCAGTTCATCCGCCACGTTCCTATACCGCGATTTCCAGTCACGCAATGTTATGGTAAAGGACGGAGAGCCTTGGTTTATTGATTTTCAAGGTGGACGAAAAGGCCCGGTTTATTACGACGTGGCTTCCTTCCTTTGGCAGGCGAAAGCGAAATATCCGGAGGATCTGAGGAATGAATTACTATCGGATTATATCACGGCCCTACGTAAATATATCCCGGTAGACGAGGCTTACTTCCATAGCCAGCTGCGCCATTTCGTCCTGTTTAGGACCTTGCAGGTATTGGGGGCTTATGGTTTCCGGGGATATTTCGAGAAAAAGCCTCATTTCATCCAAAGCGTCCCGTTCGCGATCGAGAACCTGCGGCAGTTATTGAAGAATGACTATCCGGAATATCCCTATTTATGCTCCGTCCTTCGTGAGCTTACCGGGTTGAAACAATTCACGGATGATATCCAGAAACATATGCTGGAAGTAAAGGTCATGAGCTTCGCCTATAAAAAAGGAATCCCGAACGACCCTAGCGGGAACGGAGGTGGATTCGTATTCGATTGCCGTGCGATAAATAACCCCGGTAAATACGAGCGTTACAACCATTTCACCGGTTTGGATGAGCCAGTGATCCAGTTCTTGGAGGATGACGGGGAGATCACGAATTTCCTCGAGCATGTCTACCATATCGTAGACGCCTCGGTAAAACGATATATGGATCGTGGATTCACCAATTTGATGATTTGTTTCGGATGTACGGGAGGACAGCACCGTTCGGTCTATTCCGCACAACATCTGGCGGAACATCTTAACACCAAGTTCGGAGTAAAAGTACATTTAGTACATAGAGAACAAAATATAGAACAACTCTTTAACCCTACATTATGAAAGCTATGATTTTCGCGGCCGGTACTGGTTCCAGACTGAAGCCGTTAACCGATCACACGCCAAAAGCGCTTATACCTATCGGGGGCAAACCGATGCTAGAACACGTCATACTGAAACTGAAATCCTCCGGTTTCGACCAGATCGTGATCAATATCCACCATTTAGGCAACCAGATCGTGGATTTTCTGGAGGCGAACAACAACTTCGGTGTCCGGATCGAAATCTCGGACGAGAGCGATTATCTGCTGGATACGGGAGGAGGAATCAAGAAGGCCACTTCTCTTTTATGCGGGAACGAGCCTTTCTTGATACATAATGTCGATATCTTATCGAACGTGGATCTCAAGAAACTATACGATACCCATGTACAAACGAACCCGTTGGCTACCTTACTCGTCAGCCAGCGCAATACCTCACGTTATCTATTATTTAATAAGGAGAATAGACTGTGTGGTTGGCGTAATCATGAGACCGGCGAGGTAAAATCTTACTATCCCTATTTTGACCCGGATCAACACAACGAGTACGCCTTTAGCGGAGTCCACGTACTCTCGCCCAAGATATTGGAGCTGATGGAAGAATGGACCGGAAAGTTCTCTATCATTAACTTCTATCTGGCTATTTGCGCCAAAACCGATATCAGGGCTTATATGGCGGATAACCTAAAACTATTGGATATCGGCAAGCCGGAAACCTTGGCCGCCGCCGAGGAATGGCTACGACAAAACATCTAACAAAATATTTCACACATGAAAAAAACTAGTTTTATCTACTTACTCTTGTTGATCGCGCTGGGCCTCAGCTCTTGCCAGCAAGAGAAGACTTTCAAGGTTCTTCAATTTAACATCTGGCAGGAAGGCGCTGTCGTAAAAGGAGGCTTTGACGCTATCGCTGACGAGATCGTAAGAAGTAACGCCGATTTCGTTACGTTAAGCGAGGTACGTAATTATCATCAGACCCGTTTTTGCGACCGGATCGTGGAAGCGTTGCGGCAAAGAGGACAAACGTACTATTCTTTCTACACCGAGGATTCCGGTCTGTTAAGCCGCTACCCGATCACGGATAGCACGACCGTCTATCCCTTGAACGATGACAGGGGTAGTATGTACAAGGCCATTACCCACATCGGCGATACCGAGGTAGCTCTTTACACCGCCCATCTGGATTATCGCAATTGCGCTTATTACGATGCCCGTGGATACGACGGAAATACATGGGACGAGGAACCTCCTGTCACCAATCTGGATACACTCCTATGGTTGAACGAGCAATCTGTCCGTGACGACGCTATCGCTTGCTTCCTAAAAGAGGCGAAAAAGGATCGGGAAGCTGGACGGATCGTTATCCTCGGAGGAGACTTTAACGAGCCTTCCCATCTGGACTGGACCGAGGCGACCAAAGATATGAGAGACCACCAAGGATTGGTTGTTCCTTGGCACGTATCCGTCATGCTGGAGAAAGACGGCTTCAAAGATACGTACCGTGAGATCTTCCCGAACCCTGTAACTCATCCGGGACTTACCTGCCCGGCGGACTGTAAGGATATCGCTTTAGAGAAATTGGTTTGGTCGCCGAAAGCGGACGATAGAGATCGCATCGATTTCATCCATTATGCTCCATTCGAGGGATTAACGCTTACAGATGTATGTATCATCGGTCCGAAAGGTGACATCCTCCGTGGGCAAAGAGAGACGGAAGAGACCTCCGACCCGATCATGACTCCCCTTGGAATCTGGCCTACCGACCACAAAGCGGTTCTTGCCACTTTCCACTTGAAATAAAAAATGGATTCGCGAGACCCGTCTTACCGGCTC
>OKSB01002228.1_pt1 | contig 17720 bp, 10 predicted proteins | sample 1601171 | NCBI WGS metagenome assembly OKSB01 (sample SAMEA3541496, study PRJEB24748) | human gut metagenome | biome: human gut; feature: human-associated habitat; material: faeces | place: China | collected 2012 | reverse complement strand
GGCTCGGATTTCAAAATCCGAGCCACTAATTTTTTCTTTGCTCCAAACCCCGCTGAAACCCGCTTGCCATGCGGATTTCGGAAAGCCACGCAAAACGCCGCCTTTTTTGTCCGTATCCGCCATGTTCCCGCACCGCCCGTCCGTTCCGTACTCGTGCCGTGCAAAATTAGGTTGAGATCAGAAAGTTTTAACCCAAATCGGTCTTTAGACTTCGGGCAGATTGCCTGTTTATGCCAGACAGGTTACTTTACGCTTGGCCGAAAGCGTGGCGGGCCACGTTGAGGACAAGCGGAGAGAAAGATGTCGGCAGAAACGGGTAAGATGCCCGGAGAGCCTGCTCGTGCCGGCTTATAATTGGCGATTCATTATTTATTTTCGTTCTAATGACGATTTGGGTTTAAACCGCAACGGTTTTTATTGTAAAAATTATTAACTTTGCAACTGCCTGCACCACGCCGACGCTGCAAGGCAGCGGGCGGGTTAGGGCACATATATAAAAGGCGTTTACACGGCGCTTTGTTCTTGACACTCTGAAACTTCGCAACTTTCAAAGATATAGTCGGGAACTTGGCAACGGTAGATGCCCGTGGGTATGTATATATCACGGTCGCGCACGGCTTGTTTGCCGTGCATGATGTGCCGGGATTACATATCGGCGTGGGCTTCTGCGTTGCTCGTTCAGACTATATCGGGCAATGCGAAGGCCTCAGAGTGTCGGGACGGGCAACAGGTACAGACTCCCGCGCTTTTTCTGTATGTAGCAATCCATTATCTTTTTAAACCTCACCGGCCCCGGGAGCCCGCCGGCAAAAACAGAAAAAGCGATGAAAACCATTATTGCTGTCAAGGAATCAGCCGAAAAAGGCAAAACCCACGCTGTTAAAGAGGCGGCTAAACGTTTTCCTTTTCAAAGCGTGGAATACTTTGATTACTACGGGTATAATATCCCGCAAAATGAAAAAGGCGAAATTATATGCCGTGGCACTATTAACGTAAACGGGAATGAAAAGACAATAGGCTTTTCAAGCGAGGGTGATTACAGAAGCGTCGTCGACAATGCTTTGAAAGTTATCACATGCGGCGAAACTATCGAGGTAGATGTAATTGTTACGGCCAGCCGCACAAGAGGAGGATCGGTAGACGCGATTAATGACTTTGCTGCCAAACATGGGTATGACGTAATTTGGACATCATTATATCACGGCGTAAATATCAACGGCGAAAAAAGCATGTTGTTATCCAACGGCTTTAACCTTAACATAGCCTTTGCCAAAAACATGGAAACACTCATTAAAAACCTGCTGTCATGAAATGCTTGTATTTTAAAAGATTATACGCAATAATCTTCTTATTTACCTTTATAGGGACATCATTAAAGGCACAAATTCCGACTATAGTAGGAAGTTCTTTTTGGGTAGAACAAACAGGATATCACAATACTGGCAAGGGATTGGAATTTACGGTTATATCAGATTATATGGTAGCGGTTACTGACTGTGAAATGTCATACACTAGTAGTACACAATTTTTTGCATTGCAGATTCCAAGTACTGTTACATGGTCAGGTTTTAATTTCAGTGTAGTACGCATTAATCGGAATGCGTTTATAGACACATATAACCTTCGTGAATTAACCATACCCGAAAGCGTTACGGAAATTAGCAATTTGGCATTCAACGGCCTTGGAAACCGATTAACCAAATTAACTATTCAATCGACAAAGCCACCAAAGATGATAAGAGATTCCTCTATGGATCCTGATTTTGTAGGAATCGGTAATATTCCTGTTTACCTTCCCGATAAATCAATTAACGATTACCAAAACGCAGACGGGTGGAAATTTTGCAATATAAGAGGCATTTCATATAACGATGTTGTTTCTATAAATTTGGACAAGTACAATATTTCCATTGCGAGAGATTCCACAGTTCAATTAATCGCCACAGCACTACCCGAATACGCCGATGACAGAAGCGTAGTATGGAGCAGTAACAACGAAAATATAGCAACTGTTGATGAAAACGGATTAGTCACAGCAATTGGCATAGGAGAAACAGTCATTACCGCAACTGCACATGACGGTTCGGGAAGAAAAGCCCAATGCAATGTCACAGTAACGCCCAAAATGGTAAAGCAAATAACATTAAACGCAGAAGAAATAACACTTTATCGGGATTGCACCAAACAGCTGACTGCGACGATATACCCGGAAGACGCAGACATCAAAGATGTTACCTGGAGCAGCAGTAATGAATGGGCCGTAACGGTTGACGAAAACGGTCTTGTGACGTGTCTTGATTATAGTTACGGAGAAGCGGTTATTACAGCAACGGCCAATGATGGTTCTGGAGTAATTGCGACATGTAAAGTCACGCTTAAGCAAAGACTGGCTTCGTCTGTTACTTTGAGTGCGGATGAGTTGTCGTTGGAAAGAACCTCTACGACGTTGTTAACTTCACACATTATCCCCGAAAATGCAGATCGACGCAATTTGATGTGGCTAAGTAGTGACGAAAATGTTGCAACTGTAAACTCTCCGGGAGTTTTTAGCTCAGAAGGATTTGTAACTGCTGTGGGAGTAGGTGAAGCTGTCATTACCGCTTATACAGTGGACGGTTCGAAGCTAACCGCCTCATGCAAAGTGACAGTCACACCGAAACTTGTTACTTCCGTAACACTCGATGAAAGCGAACTTACGATTGCAAAGAACTTCACCGCACAACTTACGGCAATCGTTGCGCCAGACGACGCCGATAACCTCGGCTTGACATGGAGCAGCTACAACGAGGAAGTTGCAACGGTTGATGAAAACGGGTTGGTTACGGCTGTAAGCGAAGGGACGGCAACGATTACGGCCACGGCTAACGACGGCAGCGATGTGTCGGCCTCGTGCGTGGTTACGGTTACTTTCATCGACGGCATTGCAGACGTTGAAACGAGCAAGGTAACAGTGCTTGCCGCTAACGGCAGGATAACCGTCTCGGGCAAAGAGCAGGACGATACCGTTTCGGTTTACGACACCGTCGGCCGGTTGCTGTACCGGGGCGAAAGCGACGTTATCGACGTGCCCCGCAAAGCCATGTACATAGTAACGGTAAGCGGAAAGAGTTACAAGGTTGTTGTGCAATAAATACCGGGAATTTTACTTTGTTGGTTATTCCCTTTATTACAAAAACCAGCGCGGCGGAGGTTTATTGCTCCGCCGCGCTCTTATTACGCTTTTATTTCAAAGTCTGTGATATTAAGTCCAAACGTAGTCAGCCTTTCAGGCATTCCAAGTATTTGTGTATCGTGTTTTCCAAACCAAAGTAAAGAGCGTCGCAAATAAGTGCATGACCAATGCTTACTTCGTCAGTCTCCGGAATGCAATTATGAAAGTACGTAAGGTTTTCGAGGCTTAAATCGTGCCCCGCGTTTACACCCAAGCATATTGATTTGGCATGCGCCGCAGCAGCAATAAAAGGTTTTATTGCAAGTTCCCTGTTGTGCGCGTAACTTTCAGCATAAGGGCCAGTGTAAAGTTCTATGCGGTCAGCGTTTGCTTTGGCTGCATAGTCGATGTATTCCAATACCGGGTCAACAAACAAAGAAGTACGTATTCCTGCTTTTTTGAACTCGCTTACGATTTCAGTTAAGAAGCTTTGTTCTTCTTTTGTGTTCCAGCCATGGTTGGAAGTAAGCTGCTCGGGTTTGTCGGGCACAAGGGTTACTTGCGTTGGCTTCACTTCCAGAACCAAGTCGATGAATTTTCGGATAGGGTAGCCTTCGATATTGAACTCTGTGGTTATTTGTTGCCTTAGTTCCCTTACATCATTATATCTTATGTGGCGTTCATCGGGGCGGGGGTGTACTGTAATTCCTTCTGCACCGAACTTCTCGCAATCGGCAGCTACAGCAAGCACATTGGGCATGTTACCACCGCGGGCATTGCGCAATGTTGCTATTTTGTTGATGTTTACGCTTAGTCTTGTCATATTATTATGTATAATAACAAATTGTTGTACATTTGCAGTAATTAGGCTGCAAATGTAACGAAAACAAACATAACATACTCCACACAAACTCCGAATATGGTAAAAAGTAAACTTATTATAGCATTGTTTGGTAATACACACCAAACAAAAAAGAGCCATTACGCGTCTTTGGTAGTAAAACTATTCAAGGAAAAAGGGGCAGAAATTTTTGTGGAGCAGGAATTTTATAAATGCGCAGCTGAAAACATCGGTTATTTCGATGAACGCCACATTTTCAATTCCTTTGATTTCGACGCAGATTTGGCCGTAAGTTTGGGCGGTGACGGAACTTTTTTGCGCGCAGCACGTTTTGTGCGTGAGAAAGGCATTCCTATTCTGGGAATAAACATAGGACATTTAGGGTTTATGGCCGAAGTTAACCCGTCGGATATACAAACTGTAATAGAAGACGTATGCAACGACAATTATGTAATAGAACGACGCAGTGTAATAGAAGCCGCCTTGTCGGGCAACGGACTTGGGATTTACCCATTTGCCCTGAATGAAGTTGCCGTTCTGAAACAGGACATTTCTTCCATGATTAAAATCCGCGTGTCCGTTAATGGGGAGTACATGACTACTTACTCTGCCGATGGTCTTATTATTGCAACACCCACTGGCTCTACAGGGTACGCTCTTTCCGCAGGCGGTCCCGTGGTTGTCCCCGAATCGAGATCATTCGTTATAACAGCCGTTGCACCGCATAGCCTTAATGTAAGACCTATTGTTTTGTGCGACAATATAGAAGTAAAATTAGAGGTTAAGAGCCGCTCACACAATTACCTCGTGTCAGTTGACGGACGCAGTATCCGTTGTGACGAGAAAGACATCCTTACAATACGCAGGGCACCTTACGATATAAACATTGCGCGTTGCATTAACAAAACGTATTTCGATACCTTGCGCGAGAAACTCATGTGGGATGGCGATTTGCAAAAGTAATCCACGAAAGTGATATTTCATCACAGTGTTTTAATTATTAATAAATTGACAACCCCATTATCAGTTGTCAGCATTTATAGGTAACTTTGCACCCAAAATAGAACAGTTCCTTGATTTGCCGCTTATATAAAACTTTATAAGAGGAAAGTCCGGGCAACACAGAGCAGTCCGCTTCTTAACAGGAAGTTACCCGCGAGGGTGAATTACTGCAGAAGAAAATAACCGCCTGAAGTTTACTGAAGGCAAGGGTGAGAAGGTGAGGTAAGAGCTCACCGGTCATGCAGTGATGTATGAGCCGTGCAGATCGGATGTTGAAAGTTCGCGTAAACCGGCGTTTGAGAGTTGCTCGCTCGATTTGATTCTTATATCAATTTATAAAGAACAAAGTATAGGCTTCAGTCTATACGCCGGAGGGTAGAACGATAGAGCAGCACGGTGACGTGTTGCGTAGATAAATGGCAAATGCTTTTTACCTATATGGTTAGAAGTACAAAACCCGGCTTACAGGGGAACTGTTTTAATTTACAATTCAGCCTTGCGTTTTCTGAACGCAAGGCTGAATCCCTATATACTGTATCGCGTTCAGCTTTTTGCTGAAAAGCCCAAAAAGTTAAAAAATAGTCCCCGTAAAAATGCGATTTCAGGCACAAAAAATTGAAAACTCTTTTTCAGCGTGTTAACCCTACGTCGGAGCAAAGAAAAAAAGCAAGGCATATATTTCAAAATATGTCTGACCTATTTTAAAATACAAGGCACATATTTTTCGCCCTCTGAAAACCCATTTCAAAAACGTTCGGAAAATGCAGACAAAAACAGTTTGTCTGTTGAGCATAAAAAAGAAAGTACTGCAACAAGAGTGTTGCAGTACTTTTTTCAAATGTTATGAGACGTCTTAGCAAAGTCTGCGAGAACCGTCGCCGATAACGACATCTATTGCGATAGGCTCTTTGCCGAATTTTTCTTTGTAGGCTTGTTTTGCTGTAGTAACAAAACTTTCATACAAATCTTCACTCACAAGGTTGATAGTGCAACCGCCGAAGCCGCCACCCATTATGCGTGAACCGGTAACTCCGCAACTCATTGCTACGTCGTTAAGGAAGTCTATTTCTGGGCATGACACTTCATATTCCTTGGATAGACCGTGATGAGTTTCAAACATCTTGCGGCCAACCTCCTCGTAATCGTCCTCTTCAAGAGCAACGCATACTTCGAGCACGCGGTACTTTTCGCCGATTACATATTTAGCACGTAGCAAATCTTCTTCGTTTACATCATTTTTCACAGCCCACAGCATATCGTAGGTTGCGTCACGCAGAGATTTGACTCCGGGGAATCGTTTCGCCAATGCAGCAGCAACGTTCTCGCAACTTTTTCTGCGGTGGTTGTAAGCTGAGTTTGCAAGTTCATGCTTTACTTGCGAATTAAGCAAAACGAGTTTATAGCCATTGGGGTGGAACGGGAAATATTTATATTGCAAAGAACGGCAGTCGAGACGCATTAAACTTCCTGCCTGTCCGAAAACAGAAGCAAACTGGTCCATTATACCGCAATTCGTTCCGATGTAATTGTGCTCTGTAGCCTGGCCCACTTTTGCCAAAGTAAACTTGTCGACTTTGTTTTCTCCGAACAAATCATTCAAGGCAAATGCAAATGTGCTCTCCAATGCAGCAGAAGATGACATACCTGCTCCTAAAGGTACATCGCCGGCGAACGCTGTGTTGAATCCTTCTACCGGCACACCCAATTTCATCATTTCGCGGCAAACTCCGTATACAAAACGGAAGTGCGTTGCCGAAGGCCCTTGCTCATCGTCCAAACTGAATTCCACGTAATCTTTAAGGTCTATGGAATACGCGCAGACTTTGCGGGTTTTATTTGGTTTGATTTCTGCTATTATGCCTTGCTCTACAGCACCGGGGAATACAAATCCGTCATTATAGTCGGTGTGTTCGCCTATAAGGTTTATACGTCCCGGTGAAGCATATACATTTCCGGTTGAACCGTCGAAATGCTTGATAAAGCGACTTCTTACATCTTCAACTTTTAGTCTCATATCGTTTTTGTGTATGTTTATGGTTTATTACTAATGTTTAGTCTTTTTTGCTAACGCGGCTTCCAATGAGGGCATAGAAAAGTATGTATGCTGCGCAAGCGAGCGGGATAATGTAGCTAACCAGATAGCTGCCGGATTGTTCTGCAACCAAAGCCTGGAGGGCAACCATTACTGCACAACCGAATACCATGGTCATGAAAATACCAGATGCTGCTGCCGTGTATTTTCCAAGACCTTCAACAGCCATGTTGAATATACCGCCCCACATTACAGAGGTGCAAAGTCCCACACAAATGAAAGCAGCTACGCCAACAGGTACTTGAACCCAAATTACAGACAGGTTTGCCCAGTCTACGCCAGGAACTTCTACGGTCAAAGAACTTGGAGCAAACATACCGAACGCCAGTAAAGCTATTGCTGCTACGGCCACTGTAGATACCATTGCGCGGCTCGAAACCTTTCCACCAATGGAACCGCCAATTGTACGGCCGATAAACATTGCAAACCAATATACGGCAGCAATAAGCGAAGCTACTCCGGCTGAAACGCCTACATCACTTATAAGATATTTAATCATATAAGTAGGTGTTCCCACCTCAACGCTCATGTAAAGGAATATTGCCAAAGCGCCGAGAGCAAAGTGGCGGTGTTTCAATGCGCCTTTTATAAGCTCTACCTTTACGGGTTCTTGTTTGGGCTCTTCTATCTTTGTGAACAATAATACAATGAATGCTACAACGAATATTGCAAGTGCAATGTACATAGCAGGAGCAGCGTCAACGATTGCAGTTTCTTTAGTTACTTCGCCAATCAGTGCGCCGAGTATGATGTAAACTGCCACGGCCGAAGCGCTGTTGAATGCGCCGCCGATTTGTATGAGTTGGTTTCCGGTGTTGCCGCCACCACCCAATACGTTAAGAAGGGGATTTACTACGGTGTTAAGCATACACATGCAGAAGCCAGCAATGAATGCGCCGAGAAGATAAATCCACATGCTTTCGAGTGTTCCGGAAAGCAGTTCGAGTACCATTCCTATAATTCCGACTATGAGAGCCAAAAGCGCTGTCTTTTTATAGCCGAACTTTACAATAAGCATACCCGAAGGAATACCCATTACGAGATATGCAATGAAGTTTGCGTAGTTACCGATTTGTGACTGTACCTCAGACGCCCCAAACTGGTTTTGTACGATAACAGCCATAGGTGAGCAAAGGTTTGTCACGAAGGCAATCATAGCGAAAAGTGCGATCATCATTATAATCGCAGCCCATTGTTTTGTTTTTTGTGCCATTAATTCTATATTTTTAATTATTAATTTATTGATTTTTTTGCTTGCTTATTACTCCACACCAAATTTATATATGGTTTTTTGTGAATACAATTCTCCTGGTTTTAGAAGAACAGAAGGGAAGTAGGGGTGATTGGGGCTATCGGGGAAATGCTGTGCTTCAAAGCACAATGCACTACGGCGAGGGAACGTCGCTCCGTTTTGTCCTTTGTAGCCGTCAGCCCAATTATCAGAGTAGAACTGTATTCCTGGTTCTGTTGTATAAACTTCCATAGAGCGTCCCGAAACGGGTTCTACGATTTTAGCAGCGAAAGTCAATTCGCCCGGTTCATGCTTGTTTAATACAAAGCAATGGTCGTAACCTGCGCCATTCTTTATTTGCTCGTTATCCGAGTCTATGTATAAACCTACGGCATGAGGTTCTCTGAAATCAAAGGGCGTACCTTCCACTTTTCTTATCTCGCCTGTAGGAATAGACGTCTCATCTATGGGTAAATAGTAATCAGCATTTATTGTGCAAATCACATCTTCGATAGTTGGAGTAGGGTTGGCGATTCCGGCCAGTGAGAAAAATCCGTGGTGCGTCATGTTTACTATCGTTTTCTTATTGCATTTGCCACGATAGTCTATAATAAGTTCGTTGGAATCTGTAAATGTGAACCTGACATTCATTGAAAGCTCTCCGGGGAAGCCTTCTTCATAATAAGCTGATACATACCTCAGCACCAAGGTTTGTGGATTTATTTGTTCTGCGTCCCAAACGCGAGCGTGAAATCCAGTAGGCCCGCCGTGAAGGTGATTTGGTCCGTTATTTACTGCCAAATAATATTCTTTGTCGTTAAGAATAAACTTTCCTTTGGCTATTCGGTTTCCATAACGTCCGATTAATGTGCTTAAAAACGGTTCGGGGCTATTAATAACGTCATCTATGTTGTCATGACCTTGAATGATATTTGCTTTATTACCATTCTTGTCCGGAACCATAATCGATACGATAGCACCTCCGTAATTTGTAATAGAGATTTCGTTGTCGGCATTGTTCCGAAGTGTAAACAGATACGTTTCTTTGCCGTTTATTGTTTTACGGAAATTTTCAGGTTTTAAGCCACTGAGAATTGGTATTGGTTCTTCTGTCATAGGTATTTTTTATTAAAAGGTTAGTGAATCACTATATGCAAAGTAAAATATAATTTTTTATTTGGCAAAAAGTTTTTATCAAAAAACGACGCTGTTTTGGAAGTACATTTAGCTAAATAGAATCGATTAGCGAGTATTTATACTCGCAGGTTGCGCAAGACAAAACCTGATTAACTTAAGCGACATTTACAGTTTGCACTAAAACATCTAATAGCAGTGTAGTTAACTTAACATGGAAGCACCAGAAAAATATGTCAGACATATTTTGAATTAGGTCAGACATATTTTAAAATATGTCAGACATATTTTTTTTCTTGCTCTTACGGGCTGCTGAAAGAGCTTATCGGTTTAGTCGATAAAAAAGCAATCGAAATGTACCGCGCAAACATATTCGCAACATTTATTTCGATTCTTATTACCACCTCTGTTTTGCGATAATCTGTATTATGTTTAATAGCAAAATCGGGCGAATTAAAATCATTCAAAAATATCGTGCTTGCCCTACCATGCATAACATCGTGCAGAAAAATCGGAAAATAGAAATGTGTGATTATCGGCTTAGATTAATTTTGCACGACAAGCATTTCTTTTAAGGCGTCAGTGGCTTTGGAAACCGAATTTATATTTTGAATCTGCATTCTACGTTTAGAATTTACTTCTTCCAACTTACACGTACGAATATGGTGCATAGCATAGTCTATTACCTTAGAAAAAGTAGCGCTCTTATAAAAAGGACTATTTTTATCGGAAACAAAGAAAAGCAGCATTATTCCGGACTTCAACAAAATTTTTTCTACTCCGAGCTTTTTACCATACCTACGCAACGTAACAACTCTCATCAATTCTTCTGCCTGCGACGGAGGTGTACCAAAACGGTCTTCAAGTCGTTTGCGGTATGCCTCCAGTTCTATATCATTGTCAATTGAGTCTAATTCGCGATAAAGCAATATACGTTCGCTGGATCCTGGTACATAGCTTTCAGGGAAACACATTTGCAAGTCACTCTCTATAGTGCATTCGGTGACATATAAATCACCATGATCTATGGATTTGTTATTTATCTCTTCCTCATATAAATCGGTAAATTCTTGAGTCTTTAATTCCATCACCGCTTCATTAAGGATTTTTTGATATGTATCATACCCCAAATCTGCTATAAATCCGCTTTGCTCAGCGCCTAAGAGATTTCCGGCACCTCTAATGTCCAGGTCTTGCATTGCAATGTTTATTCCGCTGCCTAAGTCGCTGAAATTTTCAATCGCTTCCAAGCGGCGGCGCGAATCGTCTGGGAGTAAAGAGAGAGGCGGCGCAATCAAGTAACAATATGCCTTTTTATTAGAGCGTCCGACCCTACCCCGCATTTGATGTAAATCGCTTAATCCGAAATTTTGAGCATTATCTATTATTATTGTATTAACGTTTGGAATATCTACCCCATTTTCTATAATTGTTGTAGAAACCAAAACGTCGTAATCGTAATTTATGAAATCAACTATTATATTTTCCAATTGTTCTGAAGGCATTTGCCCATGTCCTATTACTACACGTGCATTAGGAACTTTACGCCTTATGAAATCAGCAATGTTTGGAAGTCTCGCTATTTTATTGCAAACAAAGAATATTTGGCCGCCGCGTCTCATTTCATTATTTATGGCTTCGGCAATTATCTCTTCATCAAAGGTACATATCTGAGTTTCTATCGGATAACGGTTCGGAGGCGGTGTTTGTATTATGGACATGTCGCGTGCACCCATAAAAGAGAATTGTAATGTCCGCGGTATAGGCGTAGCTGTCAATGTGAGTGTGTCGACATTTACTTTCATTTGACGAAGTTTTTCTTTTACGGCAACACCGAACTTTTGTTCCTCGTCGATAATAAGCAGGCCCAGGTCTTTGAACTTTACGTTTTTCCCCACTAATTTGTGAGTTCCTACAATTATATCTATCTTACCTTCTTGCAACTCTTTGAGGACAATCTTTGTTTGTGCGGCAGACCGTGCTCGCGATAAGTAATCTACTTTTACAGGAAAATCCTTTAATCTTTCGCTAAATGTTTGGAAATGCTGAAAAGCCAGGAGTGTCGTAGGAACCATAACTGCAGTCTGTTTACCGTCGCATGCAGCTTTAAAGGCGGCTCGTATTGCCACCTCCGTCTTTCCGAAACCGACATCGCCGCAAACCAAGCGGTCCATGGGGCGCTCTCTTTCCATATCAGCTTTAACGGCCAAAGTGGCTTTTAGCTGGTCAGGTGTATCCTCGTAAATGAAAGAGGCTTCCAATTCATGTTGTAAATAGTTGTCTGCACTATAGGCAAATCCTTTTTTTTGTTGGCGTTCTGAGTATAACTTTATCAAATCACGCGCTATATCTTTAATTTTTTTCTTTGTACGATCTTTCAGCCTCTGCCAAGCCCCTGTTCCCAAATGATTCAAATGTGGTGATTCACCATCTTTTCCACGATATTTGCTCAATTTATGCAAGGAACTTATCGAAACGAGTACCACATCGTCATTTGCATAAACAAGTTTTATCAGTTCCTGCATATTGTTGCCGCTGCGGATGTTCACCAAGCCTGCAAATTTACCGACACCGTGGTCTACATGAACGACATAATCTCCGACCTGCAGTTCTTTTATTTCTTTTAACGAGAGAGCCATGTGACCGTTACGCACACTGTTATTAAGCAAATTGTATCTATGGTAACGATCAAATATCTCGTGGTCTGTGAATAGACAAACACGCATGTCATCATCCACGAATCCCGTGTGTACAGTACCTTCTACGGGCGTAAATGTTATACTCGAGTTTAAATCTCCCAATATTGATTTGAGCCTTTCTAATTGTTTGGAATTATCAGCCGTTACAAATATCTTGTACTGTTTGCTTGCATAATCCTCAAACGTTTTTTTTACCAAATCAAAATTTTTATGGAATAATGGTTGGGAGTGTATATTGAAAGCGATTGATTCTCGTTTTTCTGTACGTTTAACGGGTTCAGATTCTATAATTCTGTGGTTTCTTATTTCCGAGTCGAACTCTTGTCCTGATATAAAAGTACTTTCATCTAAAATTTTATCTTTGAATATATCAATCCGTTCACTTATAAAATTCAAGCTTCTTACGATGTAAAGAGTGTTTTCGGGAAGTAATTGCGATACTTGTATGCTGTTTGTTACATCTGTTTTTGTTTGCGGCGCAAGTATTATGTTTTCTTGCTTGTCAATACTCAATTGTGTACGTATGTCAAAAGAACGTATGCTGCTTATTTCATCACCAAAGAAGTCAAGCCTGAAAGGATTGTTTGAAGAAAAAGAAAAAACATCTACAATGCTACCTCTTATTGCAAACTCACCAGGTTGATACACGTAATCAACGTTACGGAACCCCCACCCTAATAATTTTTTTTCAAGTTCTGAAATATCTATTGCGTCACCTGCCGATATTTTCTCATAATTTCCTGCAAGTTTCTTTTTATCAGATACTTTTTCAGCAACAGCTTCCGGATAACTTACTAACAAAAAGGGTTCGTTGCCTGCTATTATTTTGCCCAAAGCTTCAGTACGAAGTATTCCGTTCTCTTCGTCCTTGATATATTTACCTCCCCGCAACCGATAGCTTGAGGGATAAAACATTACATCGCTGCTGTTTTTTAACAGAGCTTTTAAATCCTGATAAAAATAACCGGCTTCATCTTCATCGTTCAATATGCACATAATAAACGACGAAGTACTCTTCTTTTCGTAAAGTGCGGCAGCAATAGTAGCATATGCAGAACCGTGTACCCCCGAAACGCTTATCAGCTGGTTGTGTTGCTTATTAACAGTTTCGCACAACAAGCTTATACTTTTGCCTTGGGAATATTTTTCTAAAAAGCTTCTTAAATCCACGAATGCGAAATTACCTAATTTTAGCATAAAAAAGACGTTTCGCGGGTATATAAATGTATTAAAAACAGTCTAAAAGTGTTGATTCTTTCTTTGCTTGTGTTTTTTTACTTACTTTTGCACCAAACATCTAAAACCTGATGAATAATGAAAAAAGGAGCATTAATTTTATCGATTGCAGTATTAGGTCTACTTATGAGCAGTTGTGCTAGTAAAAAAGACCTTGAGAATTGCCAAAACGCAAACAAAGAACTTAACGATAAGTTTTTGGATACCAAAGACCAGCTCACGTCTACTAAAGAACAGCTGGCCGTGAGCAACGAACGTGTTGCAAATTTGGAGCAACAGCTCCAGGCAGCCAAGCGCGACTATGCGCGTTTGCAGAAATCGCTCGACAAGAGCCTTACCGCAAGTAATATGACAACGATGAACATATCAAAGCTCGTTGACCAAATTAATGAATCAAACCAATACATTCGCCACCTTGTCGAGGTTAAAAGCAAAAGTGATTCACTTAATATGGTTCTTACAAACAACCTGACACGTTCGCTAAGCAAAGAGGAACTGAAAGAAGTGGACGTACAGGTATTAAAAGGCGTTGTATACATCTCTCTTGCAGACAATATGCTTTACAAGAGCGGAAGCTATGAGATAAACGACCGCGCTGCAGAAACGCTTAGTAAGATTGCCAAGATAATTATGGACTACAGCGACTACGACGTGCTTGTAGAAGGTAATACGGACAACGTGCCTATTTCGCGTCCGAACATTCGCAACAACTGGGATTTGAGCTGCCTTCGCGCGTCCAGCGTTGTACAATATTTGCAAAACAACTATGGCGTAGACCCCAAAAGATTAACTGCTGGCGGACGCGGAGAATACAATCCCTTGACAACAAACGACACAGAAGTTGGCAAACAACGTAACCGCCGCACTCAAATAATCATTACTCCCAAGTTGGATCAGTTTATGGAACTCATTGAACAAGCACCGGAGAATGAGAACGCAGCAGAATAAAATTTATTTGATATATTGATAAAAAAGAAGGCTACGTGCTTTAAGTACGTAGCCTTCTTTTTACTCCTGCAAAGCAATACGATGTAAAATCCTAATTATATATTATTACAAAAAAAATAGAGCGAGCAGCAAAGCAAATGAATGCAGACAAAAACAGACGCTGGGAATCACGACTGATTTTCAATTTGTTATACACGTGTCGGAGGAAATAAAAAATACAAGGCACGTAATTCAAAATATGTCAGACATATTTTAAAATATCTCAGACATATTTTGAGGAATACTTTTTCTGGGTATAAATTACGAACCCAAAATAGTTGAAAAAATCTCTTCTAAGAATACCCTTAAATAGTCTTTATTTTGCAACAATGTAGTAAAGAATCAAGAGTTCTTTTTATTTTTGTATTTGCTTAGATTATATACAATTGATTCTGGTCATTCGTATTATGAAATTCAGAACTGAAGTTTCTATTATTAAAGACGGTTTCAATCTTAATGTTGCCGACAACATTGTTTTATTAGGTTCATGTTTTACTAAAAACATAGGCACCAAACTTGTAGATTACAAATTTAATTGCGATGTTAATGCTTTTGGCGTCCTCTATAATCCAATGAGCATTTGCCGTTCTTTAGACAGCTTATTAAGCGGTGAAGATTTTCCATACGAAAAGTACCTTTTCCAAAACGGCGAGATATGGAACAGCTGGCTTCATTCCGGCGATTTCTCTGCCCCTGCACGAGAACAATGCTTACACAACATACGGAAACGTGCTTACGAATGTAACAACGCTATTAAGAATGCTCATGCGTTGATATTGACTTTCGGTACGAACCGTTGCTATGAATACAATGTTGATGGGAGCAATGTCACCGTGGCTAATTGCCATAAAATACCGGAACAACGGTTTAACATACACGACATGACCGTAGAAGAAGTAATTTCCGTTTGCGAAAAGACATTAACCGAGCTCTTCAAACTAAATGAACATTTACAAGTCCTTTTTACAGTCAGCCCGTATAGGTATGCAAAATATGGTTTTCACGGCTCGAATCTTAGTAAATCCGTTTTACTTCTTGCCGTGGACGAAACAATAAAGCATTTCTGCGGTAAATGTTTCTATTTCCCTTCTTATGAGATAGTTAATGACGAATTGCGCGATTACCGTTTCTATGCAGACGACATGCTTCATCCATCAACACAAGCCGTTGATTACATATTCGAACGTTTTTCGGAATATGGGTTCAGCGATGAAACTTTTGCCTTTGCACAGGAATGGAAAAAAATAGTAAAAGCTATAAACCATCGTCCAAATTATCCTGACACAAAAGAGTATCGCGCCTTTGTTGAAAAAACACAAGAACGTTTAGTCTTTTTAAGCAAAAAATATGCGAACTTAGCGGTCGAAAAGGAAGTTGAAGAACTAAACAAACGTATCAGCAGCAAACAAAGCAATATATAATTAAGTGATTAGAAAATGAGATACAAGATAGAAGATATAGTAGCACTTATCGGAGCACGCCGTTACGGAAATGCCGAAGCAAACATTGAATGGCTTCTTACGGATAGCAGGTCTTTGGTTTTTCCTGAAACATCGTTGTTTTTTGCTATAAAAACAAACATAGGCGACGGGCACAATTACATTAATGAACTGTATAAACGTGGCGTTCGCAATTTCGTTGTAACAAAACTGCCCGATAAATACGACGAAAAATATCCAGGAACTAATTTCTTATACGTAATTGATTCTCGTAAAGCTCTCCAACGTTTGTCGGAACGTCACCGCGAACAGTATAACATACCCATTATCGGTATAACCGGAAGCAATGGCAAAACGATTGTGAAAGAATGGCTAAACCAGCTTTTACAACCGGTTATGAATGTTACGCGCTCGCCAAGGAGTTATAACTCACAGATAGGTGTACCTCTTTCGGTATGGTTACTTGACGAATCCTCACAAATTGGAGTTTTTGAGGCTGGCATATCTGACCCAGGCGAAATGGATGCGTTGCGCGATATTATACAACCTACTATAGGTATAATGGTGAATCTCGGTAATGCACACCAAGAAAATTTCCCCGACAAGGAGTCTAAGTGCAGGGAAAAATTGAAACTTTTTAAAAATTGCGATGTTGTAATATACTCTTCAGACGACGAAATAATAGACCGCTCCATTTCTATAGGCAAAATAGCCCACCAGCAGTTAAGGTGGTCTGTAAAAGACGACTCTGCACCTTTGTTCGTATCAAGCATTGAAAAATCACAAGACACCACAACGATTTCATATAAGTATGACGGACATGAAGGGCAATATACTTTGCCATTTATTGACGACGCCTCCATTGCCGACAGCATTCATTGCTTGGCTGCTTGTTTATATCTAAAGCTGTCTCCAGAGTATATACACAATGGACTGTCGCATTTGGAATCCGTGGCTATGCGTATGGAAGTTACGCAGGGAGTGCGCAATTGTACCATAATTAATGATTCATACAATTCTGATGTGAATTCGCTTGATATCGCATTGGATTTCATGAACAGACGTGTAGGGCAATCCGACACAAAGTGCACACTGATATTAAGCGATATATATCAGAGTGGAATGAATTCAGAAGCTCTTTATACTCATGTAGCTGATAGGGTGAATACGCAAAATTTGGATAAGTTCATAGGCATAGGCTCTGAGATATCTCATTTTTCCCATTTGTTTAAGAACGATAAGAAATTCTTCTTTACAACTACCGAAGATTTTATAACAAGTGGAATATTGAACAGCCTTGTTTCAGAAACTATATTACTAAAAGGAGCGCGTTCTTTTTGCTTTGAAAAAATAAGCGACCTGCTGGCACTGAAACTTCACGAAACGACACTGAACATCGACCTTGGAGCAATTGTGAAGAACCTGAAGCATTATCGTTCGTTCATGAAACCGGAAACAAAAATGGTCTGCATGGTCAAGGCGTCTGCTTACGGTTCCGGAGCGCTGGAAGTATCGCGCAAATTACAAGAACACGGAGTTGATTATCTTGCAGTAGCGGTAGCAGACGAAGGTGTTGCTTTAAGAAAATCCGGAATCACGGCAAACATAATGGTAATGAATCCAGAAATGACTACATTCAGAACCATGTTTCACTATCGCCTCGAACCGGAGGTATACAGTTTCCGTATTTTGGAAGCATTAATATCCGAAGCAGAAAGAGAAGGCGTTACACTATTCCCTATTCATATTAAAATAGACACAGGCATGCACCGTCTTGGGTTTTCGCCTGCAGAAATCGACAAATTGATAAGCCGCCTAAAGTCTCAAAACTCTGTACTTCCCCGTTCCGTGTTTTCACATTTTGTTGGGAGTGATAGTTCTGAGTTCGATGATTTTACAGCCAAAAAG
>OKSB01002203.1_pt1 | contig 17832 bp, 20 predicted proteins | sample 1601171 | NCBI WGS metagenome assembly OKSB01 (sample SAMEA3541496, study PRJEB24748) | human gut metagenome | biome: human gut; feature: human-associated habitat; material: faeces | place: China | collected 2012 | reverse complement strand
CAATTACAATTGGACCGGTATTGATATTAGGAATTATCACCATACTATTTACCGTAACCATGGTAAAGAATTCCATGATGGATGAGATAAAGGATGCATTAAAGGGAACCGCTGCCGCAACGTTGGCAGCATATGACCAGAATACCGGAGATTATCTTGAGACCAGCAATGGGGACATCTGGAAGGGAAGTTACAATATTTCCAAATCAGAGAATCTGGTAGACCGGATTAAAGATAATACCGGAATGGATGTAACTTTTTTCTATGGAGATAAACGAATCATGACTTCAGCAACGGATGAGAATGGAAATCGTATCTTAAAATCCAAAGCAGGAGATGTCATTGTAGAAAAAGTATTAAATGGTGGAGAAGAATATTTCAGTCAGGCAGTATCTATAGAAGGAACTTTAAATTATGGTTATTTTATGCCGGTATATCAGAATGGCTCCGATACAGATATTGTGGGAATGGTATTCGTAGGAACCAATAAGCAGGATAAAGATGCTGTTGTAATGCGGCTTTTAGGATCGATTGTGGCAGCGGTGGTGGCAATTATGCTGGTCTGCCTGATTGTCAGCACGAAGCTGGCAAGCACGATCAGTAAGAATATCAGAACCAGTATTAAAACGGTGGAGAAGATTGCAGCAGGCGATTTGAATGTACAGGTGAATAATAAGCTGCTTAAGAGTAAGGATGAAATCGGAGACCTTTCCAGAGTTACGATTACCCTGCGTGATGCGATGCAGCGGACAACACTTGAAATCAATCAGAATGTCCAGAAGTTGTTAGAGGCATCTTCTCTGCTTGGAACAGCGGCCGATAATACCAATGGAACCATGAATAAGGTGCGCACAGCCGTAAACCGTATTGTAGAAAATTCTACGGAGCAGGCAGAGAATTCAAAGAGTACCTCAGAACATATGCGGCTGATGGGAGATAATATAACAGAGACTTCTGCTGAGGTGGAGGCATTAAACAGCAATGCGGCATTTATGCATGAATCCAGTGAAAAAGCAGCGGAGACACTGGCAAATCTCCAGCGCATCAATGGCGAAGTAGAGCGGATTATCGGCGAAGTACAGGAACAGACCAACCGTACCAACGATTCTGTCCAGCAGATTTACAAAGCAACCGCATTTATCGCATCGATTGCAGAAGAGACAGATTTACTTAGTCTGAATGCATCCATAGAGGCAGCCAGAGCAGGAGAGAACGGAAAAGGATTTGCCGTAGTTGCAGAACAGATTAAGAAATTATCTGAGCAGTCCAACCAGTCCAGCAACGAAATTGAAGAGACTGCCATGATGTTAAGTGAGGATTCCCAGAAGGCTGTAGAGATTATGCAGAAGATGCAGGAAATCATTATGAGCCAGAGTGAAAGCATGCAGGATACCCAGAAGGTAGTGGAAGAGGTTGTGGCACAGATAGCCAATTCCATGCAGAGCATCCAGCAGATTAAAGAGACCACAGAGCATCTTGCGAATGTGAGAAATGAAGTTCTGCAGGCAGTTGAGACTCTTTCTAATATTGCACAGGATAGCGTATCCGGAACGAAAAAGACTTACGAAGATACGGAAGAGGTTGTAGATACCTTTAAGCAGGTATACATGAGTGCGGAGCAGCTTCGTGAGATTGCAGATAAGCTGGCAGGAAGCGTACAGTATTTCCATGTGGAATAAATATACAACCATAGCAATTCTAAAATTGTGAAAAAGTGCCTTTGAAATCGCAGACTGAAAAGTTTATCATAAAAAGCGAAAATATGCGGTGTCAGAGGTGAGAAAATGTATCCAATTGGAGCATATATTGTAAAATCAACAAATGGAGTATGCAAAATAAAGGACATTGTAAATCCGGATTTTGTAGCAGATTCCAACAAATTGTATTATAAAGCTAATCTATCAGAGGAAAAAGACGCGCCAGGAGCAGGGAAAGAAAACAACTACAGTAGATGGACGTTATTTTAATCTGGCAGAAAATCTTCTCTATTCTGAACTTGAATTAGTATTGCAGAAAAATAAAGATGAGATTTACCAGATGATAAAGGCAATTTGTGAAGCTTAAGGATATCGGATGGTCCGGTTGCAAAGGTTGACTTTTCAAATAAATTGTGTTAGTTTTACACCTAGATGATAAACGCAAGGAAGAAGAGAGTACATTTATCGGAATTGTACAGAGAGTTCCAATAAACCGCAGGGTTTAGCTGAGATGGAATCAAGGGTGATAGATGGAAGATGGCTTTGGAGTGGCGGGGCTGAATCTTAAGAGACAAAGCTTCGACAGGACCGCCTGTTATAGCGGGAAGTATTGCAGGATACTTCATGAGGCACATATTGTAAGGTATGTGTAAAATAGAAGTGGTAACACGGATAACACCCGTCTTCTTTCATTAGAAGGCGGGATTTTTTTTCGTGAGTAGCGATGAAAATGCCGTGCTTGCACGAGCATTTGAGGAGCATCGCGAAAACCTGTGAAACGAAGTTTCTCAGGTCGCGAGTAGCGAAGCGGCTCGCAGGAACGCTTGAGGAGCACCAAAAGTATAAAAAGGAGAATGAAGATGAGCAGCAAAGGAAAGTTTTACATGACCACCGCGATTGCCTACACATCAGGTAAACCGCACATTGGAAACACTTATGAGATTGTACTGGCAGACGCAATCGCAAGATACAAGAGATTGGAAGGCTATGATGTATATTTCCAGACCGGTACCGATGAACATGGACAGAAGATTGAATTAAAGGCAGAGGAAAAAGGAATTACACCGAAGCAGTTCGTAGACGAAGTTGCCGGAGAAGTAAAGAGAATCTGGGATTTGATGAATACTTCTTATGATAAATTTATCCGTACCACAGATGCGGATCATGAGAAACAGGTTCACCACCACGCCGTCCTCGGCCATCTCCACCCGGACGCCCTTGGCGGTCATCTTCTTGCCGCCCACCAGATCCGCCATATTGGCGTTGAGCAGGCCGCCCACGCCCTCCGTCTCCAGCGCCACAGAGCTGGAGATGGACGCCACCACATCCTCGGAGATCTGGATGGTACCCATGCTCTCCTGACGGGTGATATACTCTTTATTTTCAGCCATAGCAATCTTACTCCCGTTCTTTTGGTATATTCGAATCATTGGTATTATACCATCGGCAGCGGGAAAATACAACCACTAATTTGCCTCCATGATCTTGATCTGCTCCGGGGTGTAGTCCGTCTCGTTGACCACAATGTCCTTGATGCGGGCCACGTCCGCCGTGTTCAGTCCCGTCTCCGGAGCCGCCACCACCACGCTGACGCTGTCCTCCCCCATGAACACCACGCAGTCGGCGTAGCCCTTGGCCGTCACAAGACTCTCGATCTGGGACTCGGCCACCGTGTACGACGCCAGCACCTGCAAGGTCCGGGATGCCTCGTTGAGAACACTCTCCTCGGCGTTTTCGTCGCTCTCCGCCTCCTGCAGCATATGGATGGCGTTGTCCCGTGCCTGCTTGCGGCTGAGCCGTGCCGTGGCGAAATAATCGTCCTCCGCCGGGGCCGGATCTCCTGCCGTCTCCTCATTGGCGTTGACCAACTCCGACTGGCCCAGCACCTTGTTGTCCTTGACGCCGTCGCTGTACCGCCAGTTCATGTACACCGCACCGCACACCAGCAGCAGTACCGCCGCCGCCACACCTCGCCGTTTCCACACCGTTTTCATGTCCGTCCCTCCTGTTATTGTTCCCATTGCACCACTGTGATCTTCTCCGTGGACAGTCCCGTCAGCGCCGCCACGGCCTCCGTCACCGCCAGACGCACGGCACTGCTGCCGGCCCCCTGACACACCACCACCGCTCCCTGATACACCGGGTAGTCCTGCCGGGTCACCAGCGCCTCCTGCCAGCCGCTGCCCCGGTTCACCGTCACCGGCTGGCTCCGCTGCCGCAGGCTGCCCTCCTCCTGCTCCAGATCCATGTCCTGGGCCAGCTGGAGGGTGGGGCCGGTCTTTAAGCTCAGCATCACCTGCACCCGGCCCACGCCGCTCATTCTGCCCAGCAGCTGGGCCATGCGCTGCTCCGTCTCCTCCAGCGAGTAGAGCTGGGTATCGTCGCTCGTCTGCCGCTCCTGTCCGCTGCTCTTGCCCGTGGGCAGAAGCAGCAGCAAAAGGCCCGCCAGCAGCACCAGCCCCACGGCCCGGTATTTCCGGAAGATATCCCTCAGTTTTTCCCTGTCCATCCCTCACTCCTCCGGCTGCCAGCTCTGGCGGGAGGCCGGGATACCCAGCTCCTGCGCCATGTAGTCCGACAGCACCTGATCCCTTTCCACGTCCAGCGACGCCCCATAGGGCAGGGGCAGGCCATCCTCCGTGCGAACCTCCACCTGCACCCGGCAGTCGATGCCCAGCGACGCCGCTTTTTCCGATATATATGCGGCGGTGCGGTCGGCTATGTCCCCGGACAGGCTATTGGCATAGGCCGCCTGATACGCCTCCGTCTGCCGGTCCATCTCCCGCTGATACGTCTCGTACCGCCACGTCAACTCCTCCCACCGCACCCGCAGCAGCGGCTGCACCACCGCCAGCAGCAGGATCAGTCCTCCCGCCAGCCCGGCGATGCGGCGGATGGTCTCCCCCTTGGGTAGCATCGCCGTCAGCAGAGACACCGCCAGCGCCGCAGCGGTCAGGCCCAGCAGCCACCCTCGCAGCATCTCCATCATGGCGTCACCATCAGAATGGCCGAGGAGATGGAGATGAGCAGCAGCAGGGCGCAGCTGCCGGTCATACCCAGCATCAGGCCGAACACGCCACCCAGCGCATCGATGAGCTTCGCCAGCTCCGGAGCGGCGGTCATCCCCGCCAGAAACGCCGTCAGCTTGTACAAAAGATACTGCACCCCCAGACGTACAAAGGGGCCCAGACACGCCGCCAGCACCCCCAGCAGGCCGAATACACCGATGGCGTTTTTCACCACGCCCGCCCCGGCCAGCACACTGCCCGCCGCATCGGAGAGGATGCGTCCCACCACCGGCATGGCCCCTACGGCGGAGCGGGTCACCTGCACCGTCAGTGCGTCTGCCGAGGTGCTGACGGCCCCGGACAGGGTCAGGTAGCCGGTAAACAGCACCAGTGAGCCCGTCAAAAGCCACGTCACCACCCGGCTGGCCGCCTTGGCGACGGTCCCCAGCCCGTGCCGGGGCAGCATGGCATCCGCCGTGGCCGCCGCCGCCAAAAAGTACGTCATAGGCAGCAGTAGTCCCCGGATGAGGGTAATGAGGGCATCGGCAAAGCACACGGCGATGACCTGTCCCGTTCCGGCGGTAACAGCGCCCCCTCCGGCGGCCACAGCGGCGGCCAGCGTCGGCAGCAGCGCCTTGGAGAACACGTCCAATTCCTCGATGGTCTGGGTCCCCAGCCCCAGCAGGCTCTTCATGCTGCCCAGCGACAGCACCGCAATGGCCGCCGCCCCGGCCATGGGCAAAAAACGGTGCATGGGGCTCTCCGGGGTGCGAAGCACGGCATCCGCCGCCCCGCACAGCAGCACCACCCCTAAGATCAGCACCGCTCCCCGCAGGTTCTCCCGCAGAGCCTCCCCCAGAAGAGTCGTCCCCTGCTCCAGCAGAGCGGCGATGCCGCCGGAGAAGTCCTTTCCCTCCAGCTCCTCCGCCGCCGGGGGAGCGGCGTCCGTCACCTCCTGCGGCAGGTCCGCCGCCCACGCAGGCACCATCGCCAGAAGCAGCAGGCACGCCAGCCACACCGCCCTTACAGCAGCGACAGCACCTCCCACGCCGCCTGCATCAGGGGCAGCACCGCCAGCAGCGCCCCCATGGCCCCGGCCATCTCCACCGCCGAGGCCACAGCGCTCTCCCCGGCATCCCGGCACAGATCTGCGCCGATGCGGGTCACCACGGCGATGCCCGCCGTTTTCAGCAGGGGGAGAAACAGCGTGGAGGAGATCTCCACCGCCGCCAGCAGGTCCTCCAGAAAGGCCCATACCTCCCGCACACCACGGACGGCTGCCAGCGCCGCCGCCGCGCATACCGCCACGGCCAGCAGCAGCGCCAGCTCCGGCGTATGCTTTTTCAGCAAAGCGGCCAGCACGGCGCCCAGCAGTCCCAACGCCACGATCTGCCATACAGCCTCCATCTCTTATAACCCAAACAGCGTCTTGACCAGCTGGAACAGGTCGCTGATCTGCTGCACCAGCATCATCAGTACCACCACCAGACCGGCCAGCGTGGTCATCATAGCCTGCTCCTCCCGGCCGCTGCGTACCAACAGCAGGTTCAGCACCGCCACCAGGATCCCCACCGCTGCGATCTTGAAAATCAGGTCCACATCCATTGCTCGTCCTCAAATCAGCAGGATCAGCAGCAGGCCCGCCCCGGAAAACAGCCCCGCAAACCAGAGCTTTTCCCGCTGGCGGCTCTCCTGCTCCAGTCCTCTCCGCAGTTCCGTCAGCTCCCCGGCGGCCCATGTCAGCTCACCCAATATCCTCTGCTCGTCCCCCTCCGGCTCCAGCCGCCGCAGGATACGACCACCCTCCCCGGAGAGAGCCGCAAAGCCCTGCCGCCATGCCGCCGGAAGAGAGATGCCCTCCTCCAGCGCCGCCAGCACCGCTCCATAGTACGGTCCCGCCAATGGGCGCTGCCGCTGAGCCGCCAGCAGCCGGAGCAGCGTCTCCCGCCGGAAGCGAATGGCGGAGGCCATCTGCTCCAGCGACGCCGCCAGCTCCTCCAGCAGCCGCAGCTGCCGCCGCTGGGCCTGTACCAGTCCCAGCCACAGCCACAGGGCGCCTCCCAGCAGCAGAAGGCTCCCCAGCACGTCCCTTACCACAGTTCCTCCACCAGATACCGCCGCTGCCCCTCCTCCCGCCGGATGGTCACCAGCTTTTCAAAGACCTTCTCCTTCAGCAGATGGGAAAACAGCGGCCTTCGCCCCAGCTCCCGCCGGTCAGCCGCATGGATGGTGGCCAGAAACCGCACCCCGCAGTTGGCGGCAGCGGACATGGCCATCAGATCCTCCCGAACAGTGATCTCGTCCACGGCAATGACCTGCGGGTTGGCCGACCGCAGCAGAATGGGGATGCCCAGCGCCTTGGGACAGGCGTCCAGCACATCGGTGTGGCTGCCCAGCGCCATCTGGGGGATGCCCTGAAACATGACGGCGATCTCCCCCCGCTCGTCCACCACCGCCACCCGATGGGGCGACACGCCCTCTGCACCGTCGGACAGTCCCCGGATCAGATCCCGCAGCAGAGTGGTCTTGCCCAGTCCCGGTGGGGCCAGAAGAAGGGTGCTGCAAAAGCTGTCCTCCCGGAACAGCTGGGGCAGCACCTCCGTCGAAAGCCCCGGCTGCTCCCGTGCGATACGGATGGTGACGGAGGAGATATCCCGCAGATTGGTGTTGCCCCCGTCCCGCAGCACCGCCGTACCGCACACGCCGATGCGGAAGCCGCCCCGTGCCGTGAGATACCCCCGGCTCAGGGTATCCGCCGCCGCATACCGGGAGTAGTCCGTCACCCCGTCGCACAGCTGCTCCAGCTCCGTTTGAGTCACCACCGGGTAGGGCCGCTCCCGTGCCGCCGGCACCTCCCCTCCCCGCAGCAGCAGCGTCAACGTCTGCCCGGCCCGCAGCCGCAGCTCCTCCGCCTCCGCCTGCTGCTCCTCCGGCACCTGACGGCACAGCCGCTGCCATCGCAGCGGCAGCAGAGCCGCCGCCTGCTGATACCGCCGGATGGCGTATGCCTCGTCCACACGCTCCACGCCCTTTCCTCTGTGATGCTCCACTATATGCTCGTCCCGACCCAAGTATGCCGTCCGCCTTATTTGTGCATTTCGTCAATTTGTATACCTCTTTTTAGGTTAAAATGACGAAGTTTGTGAAGTTTGCAGTCCCTTCTCCACTTGACTTCCGCCGCCCAACAGGCTATAATTTGCCGTCGTAGAAAAAGCGAGAGAAAAGAGCGTAAACTATGGAAAAATCTCAGAATAGAAAACCTTTTCAGGCCCTTCGTGACCTGTTCCACCCGGTGGACCTGACCCACGGCACCTGCTGGCGCACCATTTTGCAGTTCTCCCTGCCGGTGATCCTGTCGTACCTGCTGCAGCAGGTGTATACCATCAGCGACGCCGCCATCGTGGGCCAAACCCTGACGGCGCAGGAGGTGGCCGGCGTCAACGACACCACCTCGCTGGTATTCATCTTCCTGCAATTCGCCTTCGGCGTCAGCGCCGGGTTCTGCGTCATCACCTCCTGCTGCGTGGGCTGCCGGGATCAGGCCGGTGTGCGCCGCTCCATGGCCGCCCAGCTGGTGCTGTCGGCGGGGCTGACGGTGCTGCTGACGGCTCTGGCGCTGGTGCTGCTGAACCCCATGCTGGCCTGGATCAACGTGACGCCGGAGAACCCGGAGGTATACCGGGCCGCCTACACCTACTGCGGCATCATCTTTGCCGGCATCGGCGCCCAGCTGTTTTATAACTTCATCTGTTCCTTCCTGCGGAGCATGGGCGACTCCGTAACGCCGCTGCTGTTCCTGCTGGGCTCCACGGTGCTGAATGTGGCGCTGGATCTGCTGTTCATACTGGTGCTGCGCTGGGGCGTGGCCGGAGCCGCCGGAGCCACCGTCACCGCCCAGCTCATCAGCACCGTGGCCTGCTTTGCCTATGCCTTTTCCAAGTACCCGGACCTGCGGCTCCACAAGGAGGACTGGCACATCACCGGACTGGACCTGAAGCGTCATATTGTTCAGGGCGTGCCGCTGGGCCTCCAGTTCTCCGTGCTGGCCATCGGCATCATCGTCATGCAGAGCGTGGTGGTGAAGTTCGATATGATCGACGGCCAGATGGTGTCCCACGCCGCCCAGAACGGCTTCGGCGCCGCCAACAAGCTCAATAGCCTCATCATGACCCCGGTGAACGGCCTTGGCGCCGCCATGACCAGCTTCACCGCCCAGAATCTTGGTGCCGGGTACACCCACCGCATCCGCAAGGGCATCCTGCAGGGTCTGGTCATGGCCGCCATCATCGGCGTCTGCTCCGTAGGGCTGGGTCTGCTCCTGACCATCGACGGCGCATATCTCCACATCTTCCTCAGCGCCGACAAGGTCACCGCCGACACCATCCGCTTCGGCAACCACTTCCTGTATGTGGACTTCTCCATGTACCTGCTGCTGTGCTTCCTGTTCGTGGTCCGCAACTGCGTGCAGGGTATCCAGCGAGCCCCCTTCGTGCTGTGGGCCGGAGCATCCGAGCTGATCGCCCGTGTGGCCATCTGCCTGACCCTCCCGGCCCTGCTGTCCGGCGGCGTGGTCAGCGCCCAGTCCCCTGAACTGGCCTTCTACGCCCTGTGCGCCGCCGATCCTCTGGCGTGGCTGGCGGCGGATCTGGTGCTGCTGGTGCCGTTCTTCAAGAATATGATGCACAGGAATTACCAATATCTCTATGGCGGCGTGGAGCAGCATTTGTTGGGAAAATGATCCTCATTCCGCCAAAAAAGGGACAGGCGCTGCACAGCAGCGCCTGTCCCTTTTTACTTTCTTCAGGCTTCCTCGTCCGGCCGGTACTCCAACAGATCGCCGGGCTGACAGTCCAAAGCGTGGCAGAGCTTGTTCAGCGTCTCCACCCGCACCGCCTTGGCCTTGCCGGTTTTCAGAATGGAGAGATTGGCCATGGTGATGCCCACCCGCTCCGACAGCTCCGTCAGACTCATTTTCCGCCGGGCCAGCATCACATCAATGTTGAATACGATCATGCTCCGCCCTCCTTAAATGGTCATGTCGTTCTCCTCACGGAGAGCGGCGGCGTCCCCGATGAGACGGCTGAGCACATAGCACACGACCCCCACCGCCGCACAGCAGAACACCACCATGGGCGTAATCACAATGGTCAGCGGGGCGCTGCCCGCCCCCATAATGCCTATGGTAAGCATCCCCGCCGGAAAGACCAGCGCATCAGCAAAAGCCAGCACAGAGATCCTCTGCATATCACGGGAATTCTTCCGGGTAAAAGCTCCGCCGGGGGCGCTGATGCTGCCGAAGATGCGCCATCCGGGGATCATCGCCCCGAAGATGGGCAGCGCAAACAGCCACGCCCACACCAGGCACGGCCAGTAGGCCCACGCAAACTCCGGATCCGCCTGCACGATCTCCTGCCCATAAGAAGGCAGACACAAGAAGAAAAATACACCGCACAGCGCCGCTGCCGCTATCAGCACCAGTCGCAGCAGGTTCGTCATGGTTTTGGTCTTCATGAGGCTCACTCCTTTCGTTGTTGTACCTATCATAGCAGCATCATTTCTGTTTGTCAACTATTTTTTATTGTTTTACGATAAATATTTTCTGTTTATCTAATTTGCAAATCAGGGGGTTGCTTTTTGCCGCAGGATGTCGTATACTATCCTTCGGAAACAACCGAATAGCTGTCTTCGAGGCGGGGTGTGATTCCCCACCGGCGGTATAGTCCGCAAGCGGTGCAAGCTGCATGAACCGGTGCGATCCCGGTACCGACAGTATAGTCTGGATGAGAGAAGGCGTGTATGGCATTTTCGTGATGCTCTTTTTTGATGCGTACACCTTGGAAGGCAAGCCTTTCCGGGGGTTTACTACATCAAAAGGGAGTATTTTTTTATGACTCAAAAGCAAAAGACCCATCACATCGCCGTGGCCGCCATGCTGTGCGCCGTGGCCTTTGTCCTCCAGTTCATCGAGTTCTCCATCCCCCTGATCCCCTCCTTCGTGAAGCTGGACCTATCGGATCTGCCTGCCCTGCTGGGTACCTTCTCGCTGGGACCTGTGTACGGCGTGGTGATCCAGTTGGTGAAGAATCTGCTGCACCTGCCCTTCGGCTCCAGCGCCGGCGTAGGCGAGCTCAGCAACTTCCTGCTGGGCAGCGTGTTCGTGCTGGTGGCGGGCCTTGTGTACCGGCGGCATAAGAGCCGCAAATCGGCCCTGTGGGGCTCCCTGCTGGGCGCCGTGCTGATGGCGCTGGTGAGCCTGCCCTCCAACTATTTTGTGGTCTACCCGGCCTACGAGGTCCTCTACGGTCTGCCCATGGCGGGCATCGTCGGGATGTATGAGGCCATCATGGGCTCCATCGCCCACGTCCCTACCGGCAATGCGCTGCTGAACTGCCTGGTGGTGTTCAACGTTCCCTTTACCCTGTGCAAGGGGCTGCTGAATGTGGGCATCTGCCTCCTCATCTACAAGCCCCTGTCCCCCCTGCTGCACAAATAACATCCGTAAGCCCGAAACGCAGTCCTCCGTTCTCTCAGGGGACTGCGTTTTTCTCTTGTGCAGCGGCGCAGGCCGTGGTATAATAGAACATATGATTGACTTCGAGGAGGTGTGCCGCATGGGTGATCGGGTGATCTTGCACTGTGACCTGAACTGCTTTTTTGCCTCGGTGGAGCTGCTGAGCCACCCCGATCTGCGGGACATTCCCACCGCTGTCTGCGGCGACCCCGCCTCCCGCCACGGCATCATTCTGGCCAAGAACGAGCCCGCCAAGCGGCTGGGCATCCAGACGGCGGAGACCATCTGGCAGGCCAAGAAGAAGTGTCCCGGTCTGGTGCTGCTGCCGCCCCACCACGGCCTGTACCGGGAGTACTCCCGGCGGGTCAACGCCATCTATGAGCAGTATACCGATCTGGTGGAGCCCTTCGGCATCGACGAGAGCTGGCTGGACATCACCGGCAGTATGCACCTCTTCGGCGGCGACCCCAAGACCATTGCCGACGCCCTGCGCCGGCGGCTGCGGCAGGAGCTGGGGCTGACCATCTCCGTGGGCGTGTCCTTCAACAAGGTGTTCGCCAAGCTGGGCAGTGACTATAAAAAGCCCGATGCCACCACCGTCATCAGCCGGGAAAACTGGCAGGATATCGTCTGGCCCCTGCCGGTGGGGGACCTGCTGTTCGTGGGCCGAGCCGCCGGACGGGTGCTGCACCAGTACGGCGTGGAGACCATCGGCCAGCTGGCGGCCTGCTCCCCCCAGATGCTGGAGACGCTGCTGGGAAAGCTGGGTCTTCAGCTCCATGAGTACGCCAACGGACTGGACGGCAGCCCCGTCCGCCCGGCGGGCCAGCAGGAGCCGGTGAAATCCGTGGGAAACGGCACCACCTTCCCCAAAAATCTCACCCGCTGGGAGGAAGTACAGCGTGGTCTGGCGGTGCTGTCCGACAGTGTGGCCATGCGGCTGCGGCAGCAGGGGCTGTACTGCGGCGGCGTGTCCGTGTCCCTGCGAAACGCCCAGTTCCGCACCGTGTCCCGGCAGATGCGGCTTCCGGCCCCCACCCACCTGATGAAGGACATCTGGCAGTCGGCCATGGAACTGACCCGGCGGCTGTGGAAGGCCCCGGAGCCGGTACGGATGCTCACCGTCACCGCCCTGTATATCACCGACAGCGCCGACTCCTTCCAGCAGCTGGATCTGTTGGAGGCCCCGGTGGTTTCCCGGCAGCAGGAAAAGCAGGAGAAGCTGGAGCGCACCATGGACGCCATCCGTGGAAAATACGGCCGGGGTTCCATCTCCTTCGGCCTACCGGGGGAGGATCGTGCTGGCTGGGACGACTGACCCATAGCGCCGCACAGGGGCAGGGCCATCCCCAAGGCTCCCAACCTCCGCCCTCAGGTCCGTTCCCCTGAGAACCATTTCCATCCAGTACAGCGTAAAAGCATGTCCGCATAAATAGCGCAGCCGCATAAAATGTGCCTGCGTAAAGGGTTCAGCTGCGTAAAAGCGTGACCGTGTAAAGGCTTCGTCCGCATAGAAAAGCATGACAGCGCAAAAGCACGACTGCATGAAAGGACTGCACAAAAGAGTGGCCGCATAAGCGGTACAGAGGCGTACTGCATAAAAGTATGACGGCATAGAAGTGCGTCGGCGCAAAAACGTAACTGCATAAAAAAGAGACGCACCCGCAGGTGCGTCTCTTTTTCACGCCGGGATGCCCCGGCCTTGGATCACAAAATGGCTTACAGCTTCTCCCGAACCTTGGCGGCCTTGCCGACACGGTCACGCAGGTAGTAGAGCTTGGCACGACGGACATAGCCGTGGCGCACAGTCTCCACCTTCACGATAGAGGGAGAGTGAACGGGGAACACCTTCTCCACGCCTACGCCGTAGGAGATACGACGGACGGTGAAGGTCTCCTCGATGCCGCCGTGCTTCTTGGCGATGACGGTACCCTCGAACACCTGAACACGCTCGCGGGCGCCTTCCTTGACCTTCACGTGGACACGGACAGTATCGCCCACTTCCACCTGAGGCACGTCGTTCTGCAGCTGCTTTTCATTCAGTGCTTTGATGAGATCCATGGATTTTTCCTCCTAAATTATAGGCGTTCATGCCGTCATTTCCGTGGCGCCCCACCTTTTTCGGGACACCGGCGACAGAGGACCGCCCTTTTCATGCCATGATAGAATATCACAGATGTCCGCCAAATGCAAGCATTATTTCCTGTTTTGACAAAAAAAGTATCGAAATAGGCTCCAACAAGCCCATTTCCCCTTGTTCATCCATGTACGCCAGCATGATACGGTGTACGCCAGCATGATACGGTGTACGCCAGCATGATACGGCTGAAAATCACTCGCCCTTCTGCAAAAGGTCCCGCAGCTCATACAGCCGCAGCCGGGCGGATGCGTCCGTGGGGTCTTGGGCCAGAGGTTCCATGACGGCGATGATCTCCGGCAGATGGGCCTTGGCCCGGTCAGGATTCAGCAGCAGTTGCCCGTAAACGGCGCTGCATACGGCACGGTCATCGCCCCCTTGACCCGGCAAAAGGGCGCAGGCCTGCTGGAAGGTTCGGAAAGCAGCCACGCCGCCCCAGTAATCGCCATCATCCCCGTGGACCTGATAGTCCGAAAAGCGGGTACAGGTCTCCGCCGCTCCGGAGCGGGCCAGCGTCACAAGGTCTGAATGGTCCCGCCGTGCTCCTTGCCACAGGAGACAGAACACCATGGTGGCCAATGTCGTCAGGGTCAGCAAAATCAAGGGCCGTCGCTTCATCAGGGCATCCTCTTTTGTTTCTCTGTCCCCATTGTACCAAAAAGTACCGGAGCTGTCCATCAAAACGTCCACTTATGCGTCCACAATGTGTCCGCAATCCGTCCATTTTTACGGGCAAAATCACGCCCGGAGGGAAAAAGCATCCCTCCGGGTGGTACGGTTTTTCTACCGGAAAATTTCCCCTGCCTCGTCCAGCAGCTCCCGGCGGCGAACCCGGACAAAGTCCGGGGACAGGTCCGGCCGGTAGCGGGCGATAGCCTTTTCCAGCAGCTGGGGGTTCAGGCCGGGGTTCTGCGCCCGGACAGTTACCGCCGCCCGGAGAAGATCCTTCTCCTCCGCAAAGGCGATGCTCCGGATCATGGGGGCGATATCCACCTCCGCCAGCTGCTTGCGCTTGGTGCGCTTTTCGATCAGCAGCTCCGGGCGGTGAAACAGCTCCATAAGCGCCTCTGCGGCGCCCTCCGGTACACCGTGGTCATACTCCATCTCCATGTCCGCCCGCAGATACGCCAGCTCCCGCACCGGACGCTTGGCCTCGTAGCAATCCAGCACCCGCAGCCCCTCCGGCAGGCCCTCGTTGAGCTTTTCGGCAATGCCGCTGCCGTCGGTATCCTGCGTCACCTCGAAGTCCAGCAGCTCGCAGTCGCTGGACTGGGCCACCGGCAGGGGCAGCACAATGGAGATGATGGGATGGGGATGGAAGCCCTGAGAGTGCTTGATCTCCAGCTCCGTCCGGGGAAAGGCCCGCTGCACCGTCCGCAGCAGATCCAGATGGGAGATATAGGCCGCCGTCCCCTCCTTCACGAATAGAAGCCGCAGCTTAGACATCGCACTTCCCTCCTACCAGTCGATTGGCGCCGCAGCCGTTGCAGTGGGTGCGGCAGTCTGGGGTGGTGACCCCGGCAAAGGCACGCTCCCGCTCCCGGCGGAGGTATGCCGTGGTAACGCCGCTGGAGATCATGTCCCAGGGCATCTTTTCATCCAGTGAACGGGTACGGTTGGCGTAGAAGTGGGGATCCAGCCCGCACTCCTCAAAGGCCTCCAGCCAGCGGTCCAGCGAGAAATACTCCTCCCATGCATCCAGCTTGGAGCCCTTGCGCCACGCCGTCTCCAACACCTTGCACATCCGGCGGTCGCCACGGGCCAGCACAGCCTCCAGAAAGCTGGTGTCGGAGTCGTGCCAGTTATAGGTGACGGTTTTGGTCTTGATGGCCTCCCGCAGCAAGGCCACCCGCCGCTCATACTCCTCCTTGGAGATCTGCGGCTCCCACTGAAAGGCCGTATGGGGCTTGGGAACGAACCACGATGTGGAGACGGTGATGCGGACGCCCCGGTTTTTATTGCTGGCGCTCTCCCGCCATGTATGCATGACACGGGCCGCCAGATCGGCAATGCCCAGCACGTCCTCATCGGTCTCCGTGGGCAAGCCCAGCATGAAGTACAGCTTCACGGCGTTATAGCCCCCGGCAAAGGCCGTGCGGCAGGACTGAAGCAGATCCTCCTGGGTGACATTTTTGTTGATGACATCCCGCAGCCGCTGGGTACCGGCCTCCGGGGCGAAGGTCAGGCCGCTCTTGCGGCCCTTGGCCAGCCGCTCCATCAGGTTCATGGAGAAGTTGTCCGCCCGCAGACTGGGCAGGGACAGATTCACATGGCGCTGCTGACAGAAATCCTCCAGCTGGTCGCACAGCTGGGTCAGGGGCGGGTAGTCGCTGGTGGAGAGGCTGGACAGCGTCACCTCCTGATACCCGGAGCCGTCGCAGCTCTCCACGGCGTACTGGGCGCACAGGGCCTCGCTGCGGTTGCGGACCGGACGGTACACATACCCCGCCTGACAGAACCGGCAGCCCCGGATGCAGCCCCGGAACAGCTCCAGCATCACCCGATCCTGCACGATCTCCGTGGAGGGGACGATGGTCTGAGTGGGGAAAAAGGCCTTGTCCATATCGTGGACGATACGCTTGGTGACCACCGTCGGAGCGCCCTCCAGCGGCGTGATCTCCGCCACGGTGCCGTCGTCATGATACGTCACCTCGTACAGACTGGGGACGTAGATGCCCGGCAGCTGGGCCGCCGCACGGAGAAACTGCGTCTTGCTCCAGCCCTCCCGGCGGGCCTTGCGGTGCAGCTCCACCAACTCCACGGTGATGTCCTCTCCCTCCCCCAGACTCACCAGATCGATGAAGTCGGCAATGGGCTCGGCATTATACATGGCGGTGCCGCCGGCGATGACCAGCGGCGTCAGACCGGTGCGCTCTGCGCTATGGATGGGGATGCCCGCCAGATCCAGCATATTCAGAATGGCAGGAAAGGCCATCTCATAGCCCACGGAAAAGGCCACGATATCAAAGTCCGTGATAGGCTCCCCGGACTCCAGGGCAAACAGGGGCATCCCGGCCCGGCGCATCTCCTCCTCCATGTCCCCCCAAGGGGCAAAGACCCGCTGGCACCATACACCGTCCATGTTGTTCATGACGCCGTAGAGGATCCGCATCCCCAGATTGGACATTCCGATCTCGTAGGTGTCCGGGAAGCAGAAGGCGATGCGGGTGTCCACCTGCGCCGGGTCCTTTTTCACAGCATTATATTCCCCGCCCACATAACGGGCAGGCTTCTGCACTCGTGGCAGAATACGTTCCAATCGTTTATCCACAGTATATCTCCTGTATTCTTTGGTTTAACATCTTATTTTACCCGTTTTATCCCCCTTTGGCAAGCTTTATTTCCCGCAGATTCCATCCGGTCAGCCCCACGGCCCCCACCAGCAAAAAGGGGCTGCCGCCCTGCCGCCAGATGAACCATCCGCCACCCAGCAGCAGCGCCAGCGACACCGCAAGGCTCACCGCCGACAGCACCCGCTGGGCGGGATAGGGTTCTGTCAGCCACGCCAGCGCCAGCCACAGGATACGGCCGCCATCCAGCGGCAGGGCAGGCAGCAGGTTGAAGGCCCCCAGTACCAGCTGCGCCCCGGCAAAGAGATACAGCGGCTCCCACCACCGGCCCAGAAGGCCCATGGCCGCCGCCAGCAGCAGATTGCTCACCGGGCCTGCGGCGGCGGTCAGCAGCTCGCCGCCGTAGGAGATGCGGCGGTCATCCACCTGCATCTCGGCGCCGAACACGGTGATATGCAGTCTTTGGATCCGGCCTCCTACCCTTCGCAGCACCAACCAGTGGCCCAGCTCATGGCACACCGCCGCCGACAGGATAGCCCCCAGCAGCAGTGGGGAGGCCAGCCACACGAAGGCCGCCAGCAGCAGCGGCACCCCCGGCGAGATCCGCAGGCGCTCAGCCAATGCCATAGTAGGCGGGATCCAGATAGACGGTGTCCTTCTGGAGTGCGAAGTGGAGGTGCGGGCCAGTGGCGTTGCCGGTCTCCCCCACCTCGGCAATGGGATCGCCCAGCGCCACCTGCTGGCCGGAGGAGGCAGTAATGCGGCTGCAATGGGCATACAGGGTGGTAAAGGCCCCGGCGTGGGACACGGTCACATAGTTGCCCAGTTGGCTGCTGTCCCCCACCGCCGTGACGGTGCCGTCAGCGAAGCTGGAGATGACGGTCCCGGCGTCGGCGGCGATGTCCGTGCCGTAGTGGAAGGCGTTCTCCCGCCATCCGAAGCCGTCGGTGACGGTCCCCTGCACCGGGGCGGCGTAGGCAAAGCCCAGCACCTGCTGGGTCAGGCACACGTCCTCTGGGGTGTTCTCCGCCGTGTAGGTGGCTGCGGTGGGCTGCGCCTGCCGGGGGCCGAACACCGCCGTGTAGGCGTCGTCCAGTGCTCCGGTCAGAGAGCCGTCAAAGGCGTGACCTACGGCCGAAAAGGCCGCCGTAAAATCTGTGTCGCCGCCCATCAGCGTCAAGAGCCGCTG
>OKSB01002201.1_pt1 | contig 17840 bp, 17 predicted proteins | sample 1601171 | NCBI WGS metagenome assembly OKSB01 (sample SAMEA3541496, study PRJEB24748) | human gut metagenome | biome: human gut; feature: human-associated habitat; material: faeces | place: China | collected 2012 | reverse complement strand
TGCCGCACCTCGCTCGCCGTATCGGCACTTAGAATTATGCGGTATTGCCTTTATTATAGCATAGAGTGCAGCAAGATGGTATTGGAATACACCAAAAAATATCGATTTCTGGCAAAAAAATCTGATTCTTGGGTGCAGCTTGCGTCAAAAGAAAGAGAATGAGAAGGGGAAAAATAAACAACGCTATCTAGGATATATTATTTTTTACGTATTGAATCGGCATGGACAATATGCTAAAATAACTTTGATTAGATCAAAAGAGGAAAGGAAGAATAAAGGATGTTTGTAGGAACATGGTGGTCACTGATGCCGCCCATTGTGGCGATTGCGCTGGCACTGCTGACCAAAGAAGTGTATTTGTCATTGTTTGCGGGGTGTGCCCTTGGCGCACTGTTGGTGGCAGAATTCCACCCGTGGATTGCGTTTGATACGCTGTTTAACACAATGATCGATAGTGTGGATTTTTCCATTCTGATGTTCATGATCCTTTTGGGCATGATCGTTATGCTCATGCAGGAATCCGGCGGCACCCGCGCTTACGGTGAGTGGGCCTCCAGCCACCTGAAAAGTAAGCGCTCCGCTTTGGTAACGACCTCTCTGCTCGGTGCGCTGATTTTTGTGGATGACTACTTCAACTGCCTGACGGTTGGCTCTGTCATGCGCCCTGTCACAGATAAGTACAAGGTTTCCCGCGCCAAGCTGGCGTATATCATTGATGCAACCGCCGCGCCGGTCTGCATCATTGCGCCGATTTCTTCCTGGGCGGCAGCCGTCAACTCTTACGTTCCGGCGGGCAGCTCCATGTCCGGTTTTGAGATGTTCGTTAAAACCATTCCGTTCAACCTCTATGCAATTTTAACCCTGTATATGGTGTTCTTCACCTCCATTGTAGGCTTCGATTTCGGCCTGATGAAAAAGCATGAAGAGAACGCGGCCAAAGGTGATCTGTTCACCTCCGGCGGGGAAGAGTTCCAGAACCAGGAAACAAAAGACCCGACCGAGGGCGGCAAATACGCCAAAGGCAAGGTCATTGATCTGATTGCGCCCATGGTCGTCATGATTGCAACGGCAATCGCAGCTATGATCTGGACCGGCCACCTGAACGGCGGCCAGAATCTGGTGGAGGACTTTGCCAACTGTTCTTCTTCGGAAGCGTTGGTGTTTGCCGGTTTGGTCACAGTGGGATTCCTGCTGCTTCTGTATCTGCCGCGCCGTATCATCGGCTTCAAGGATTTTATGAATTCCGTTCCCGAAGGTGGCAAGCTTATGATGCCCGCCATCCTGATTTTAGTGCTGGCCTGGACTCTGAAAGGTATGACGGACGCCCTGGGTATCGGTACCTTTGTACGTTCGGCCATCAATCTGAATTCCAGCCTGATGAACTTTGTGCCGCTGGTCATCTTCTGCATTGCAATTTTTATTGCCTTTTCTTCCGGCACCAGCTGGGGCACCTTTGCTATTTTTGTGCCCATCGTGGTCAACATGTTTGCTGAACTGGACCCGACCATGATGATCATTTCTGTAGCGGCTGTCCTGGCTGGTGCTGTCTGCGGTGACCATATTTCGCCTATTTCTGATACTACCATCATGTCCAGCTCCGGTGCCCAGTCCAACCATATCAACCATGTGCAAACCCAGATGCAGTACGCCTTTGTGGTCATTGCCGTGTGTGCTGTTGGCTACCTGATCGCCGGCTTTACCGAAAACTGGTGGCTGACCCTGCTTTGCTCGCTGGTGATTTTGACCGGAGTGCTGTTGGAGATAAGGAAGAGGGAAATGTGCGGCCGATAAACCATACTGACGTAGCATCATCAAAAAGAACCTGTTTTGCACACTATATGGGGCACTAAAACCGGTCGTGTTTTACAGTTATATGAACTAAAACGCCGAACTTTTGGCCCCTGCGGCACAAAATTGGCACAGCTTTTTCAGAAGTTTTGAGGAGATGGCGAAAAACAAGAGAAAACAATGAGAATCCATGAGTTTATCACCTGCTTCGTAAAACTGTTGTTGCGTACCCGATGCAGAGGGGCCGGCCTTCTTTACATGGCTGCCGAAGATGTTTGGTAAAAGAGTTGTAGTTACCGTCCATGGAACCTGTGAAATAATGTTTGTAACCAGAAAAAATCCTGATTTCATGCGGGTTTGCGCGGCTTGACCTTTTTTACCTTAACTTGTTTCTGTTTACCATGGTGCGTTGCGTTCCGGCGTGATTTCGGGGGTTAATGGCTTCTGGTTGCGCTCTATACTTAACCCACCACAGCGAAAGCTGATAGAGCAGAAAACAGAATAAGGAGGTACGAGGATGAGCCTGCGTATAGATTGTTGCTGCAATCTGTATACAGGCTTGTTGTCGTGCTATGAAGTAGGAAAGGTGAATAGTGAAAGACGAGCATGACAATTTAAGGAAAAGAACTGCTGGGATTGTGTATAAGCCTAGGACAAGAATAGAAACTATGGAATGACGGTTGGAGAGAAGTAATGGAAGAAAAAATCAGACTTGCGGTTTTCGGACAAAAACGGCTTTCTCGTGAAGGCGGGATAGAGATTGTTGTAAAAGAGTTATGCACCCGAATGGCACAGAATGGTTGTGATATAACTTGCTACAATAGAGCAGGCCATCATGTGAGCGGTGCAGAGTATGACAAAACCATTGAATATGCTGGTATCCGTCAAAAGGTTGTTCCGACTATTGAGAAGAAGGGACTTGCAGCGGTAAGCTCTTCCTTTTTCGCAGCACTTTGTAGTGCATTTGGAAGATACGATGTGGTGCATATCCATGCAGAAGGTCCTGCCTTTTTCTGTTGGATACCAAAACTTTTTGGCAAGCGTGTAATCAGCACTATCCACGGTTTGGACTGGGATCGCGAGAAGTGGCGCGGAAGCGTTGCATCCAAGTTCATTCGTGGCGGCGAAAAGAATGCTGTGAAATATGCGGACGAGATCATTGTTCTAAGTAAAGACGTGCAGAAGTATTTCTTGGAGACCTACGGAAGGGAGACACATTTTATCCCTAATGGTGTCAATCGGCCAGAGGTTCGGGAAGCAAAGCTGATCACGGATCATTTTGAATTGGAGAAAGATTCCTACATATTGTTCCTCGGTCGTCTGGTGCCGGAGAAGGGCATTCGATATCTGGTTGAGGCCTTCAAGAATGTCAAGACAGATAAAAAACTGGTTATCGCAGGTGGCTCCAGTGATACGGATTCCTTTATGGAGGAATTGAAAGAGCTGGCGAAGGGTGATGATCGGATTCTCTTTACCGGGTTTGTGCAGGGAGCGATGCTGGATGAACTGTACAGCAACGCTTACATCTACACGCTGCCGTCTGATCTGGAAGGAATGCCATTAAGTCTGCTGGAAGCAATGAGCTACGGCAATTGCTGTTTGGTATCCGACATTCCAGAGTGTGCAGAGGTTGTGGAAGATAAGGCATTAATTTTCAAAAAGTCAGATGTAGAGGACTTGCGAGAAAAACTGCAAGATGCTTGTGACAATCCTGAAATGGTTATGAGAATGAAGAAGCAGGCAGCTGACTTTATCTGCGAGAAATATAACTGGGATGAAGTTGTAAAGGAAACGATGAAACTGTACAGGAGAAAATAATAGATGAGAGTATTGATAATAAATAAATTTCTATATCCAAACGGTGGATCAGAAACCTACATATTTAAGCTGGGTGAGGCGCTAGAGCAGCACGGACATGAGGTTCAGTACTTCGGTATGGAACACGAAGGCCGCTGCGTGGGCAACCGGGTCAATGCTTATACATCTGGTATGGACTTCCACGGCGGCAGCAAACTGAGCAAGCTGACCTACCCGATCAAGACCATCTACAGTAAGGAAGCACGGGTGCAGCTGCGGAAAGTTCTGGACGACTTCAAGCCGGATGTCTGTCACCTGAATAATTTTAACTACCAGCTGACACCTTCCATCATTCTGGAAATCGTGAAGTGGAGCAAGGAGACCGGAAGAGATTGTAAGATCATCTTCACGGCACATGACTACCAGCTGGTCTGCCCGAACCACATGCTGAACAATCCGAACACCCACCAGAACTGTGAGAAGTGCCTCGGCGGCCATTTCGTGAACTGCATGAAAGGCAAGTGCATCCACGGTTCCACTGCGAAGTCGGCCATCGGCATGATGGAGGCTGAGTTCTGGAAGTGGAAGGGCACCTACAAGTACATTGACACCATGATTTGTTGCTCGGAGTTCATGAAGAGCAAAATGGACAGCAATCCGCTGTTTGCAACGAAGACCGTGGCAATGCACAACTTCATCGATAAGGTGGAGTGGAAAGAGACTCCGAAGAAGGATTACGTCCTCTACTTCGGCCGCTTCTCTGAAGAAAAGGGCATTGGCACACTCATCAAGGTCTGTAAGGAGTTGCCGGATGTGCAGTTCATCTTCGCCGGTACTGGCCCGCTGGAAGAGACAGTAAATGGTATTAAGAACATCAAGAACGTTGGTTTCCAGAAAGGCGAAGCACTGGAGAAGCTGATCCGTGAGGCACGGTTCTCCATCTATCCGTCTGAGTGGTATGAGAACTGCCCGTTCTCTGTGATGGAATCCCAGATGTACGGCACGCCGGTGCTGGGTGCAAACATCGGTGGTATCCCGGAACTGATTCAGGTTGGCAAGACCGGCGAGCTGTTTGAGAGCGGTAACGGCGAAGACCTGAAGAAGAAGGTCGAGAAGCTCTGGGGAGATAAGAAGCGGTGTGCGGAGTACAGTGCGAACTGTAAGGACATTAGCTTCGATACCATTGATGAGTATTATGAGAAAATTATGAAGGTGTATCAGTAAGAGAGGAGGACAGGTCGATGGTTTATATGCTGTTTGATAACCCGGCAGATAAACAGAATATGGCATTTCTGAACAGCTATGAAACAGCCAAGATTCGGCAGGTTTATCCACCTCAGAAATGTAATTCAACCAAGGAAATGCTGGCTGCCTGCAAAGACATGATTAAACAGTCGGCGGAGGGTGACACGATTATCTGCTGGTATGACTTCATGGCAGTTTTGTGCTGGTGGCTGTGTAAAGTGCAGTTTAAGAACAGAAAAATCATCGCACTGAATATATTACTCAAAGATAAAGCAACTACTAAGAACAAAGCGGCGAAGCTTTTATACAAGCCGGTTCTGAAATCAAAAAAGGTTCAAGCGACTGTGACCTCTAAGAAGTACGGTGAGCATCTGAACGAAATGCTCGGAATCCATAAGAAGTACACGTTGTTGCATGACACCTATCATGGCGGTTACAGCATTGAATATCAAGGAAAAGTTAATCCGAATACCGTGTTCTGCGGTGGCCGAAACGGTCGCGACTGGGAGTTTCTGATTAGAATTGCACAGGCGATGCCGGAAGTTACATTCAACTGTGTTATGCCGAAGGATAAGTATGAAGAGTACAAGGAAAACTTCGGCAAAAACATGGTGGTGAAGTCGGATATTCCTGAGCAGGAATTCCTTGAGTTCATGTGTCAGTCACAGTTGGTAGTTACGCCGTTGGATACGGAGGCACCGGCCGGATTGATTGCTTTTTATCAGGCAGCCGCCAATGGAAAGATGGCGATTACGTCGGATACGGTAACTACACAGGAGTATTTCGCCGATGGCAGAGGTGCTTTGTGTGGTAAGGATATAGAAGACTGGAAAAATAAAATTCAGTACTACTTACAGCATAGAGAAGAAGCCGATGTTAGTGCGGCAAAGTTTAAGAGCTTCCTTGAAAGTGAGTGTTCAGAGGAAAAATATGCAAAGACACTGTGGGGGATGCTTGTGGGATGAAAGAGAGATATGAAGGAATAGATGGCTTGAAGGCCTATGCCATATTGGGGATTGCACTGATGCACGTCCTCGCAAATGGAGAATATGGGATAGGAGGCTTTGTGTTTGAGCGGCTGATACCATCTTTCACAAACCTCGTTTTCCTTTTTATGATGGTTAGCGGTTTTGGTATGTGCTGCGGCTACTACCAGAAATTCAAGGATCAGAAAATCGGTGTGACGGATTTTTACAAAAAACGGTACAGCAAGATCTGGCCATATTTCGCATTGCTCTGTGTGCTGGACTTCGTAATGTCACCTAGTAAAAGTGCGCTGTATGAAGTTTTTGCAAACCTGACACTATGTCAAGGACTCTTACCGAATATGAATATATCGGTTATAGGTGTGAGTTGGACGCTGGCAGTGATTTTTGTGTTTTACCTGCTGTTTCCGTTTTTCTGCTTCCTGCTGGAGAACAAAAAGCGTGCATGGTTGGTCTTTATTTGTGCTGTAATCTACAACTTTATGTGTAGCACATATTTCTTTGATGAAAGCCACATTGCAGATAGAGCAGCAGTAAATTTCAGCGCAAGGACAAATATTCTGTACTGTGCAGTCTATTTTATCGCTGGAGGATTGATCTTCCTCTATCGGAAAGAGCTGGCTGAGTTCGCATCGAAGCACAAGGTTATCGCCGGAGCGATTCTGCTGATTGCCACGGTTGCTTATTTTGCAGTAGGCGGCAATACACTCACAATGCTGTTCTTCTGTGTGGCAGCACTGATCTATACCCTCGGTTGTAGAACGGGGGGGGTACTGGTCAATCCAGTCGCCAAGTTCCTCGGCGGTATCAGCTTCGAAATTTATCTGTGCCACATGGTAATTTATCGTGTGCTTGAGAAGCTGCACCTTGTTCATCTATTTGGAAATGGTCTGCTGGCATATATCTTCACAGCGATTGCAGTCATCTGTGGTTCGGTTGTGTTCTCGGTATGTGCCAAGTGGTTCTTAAATAAAATCGAAACATTCTTAAAAGAGAGAGTTAGGAGAGTTAATCATGTCTGAAGAAAAGAAGTTAAATGGTACGGTCATTGTTACTTACCGCTGCAATGCTCGTTGCTCTATGTGCAACCGTTATAAAGCACCTTCCAAGCCGGAAGAGGAAATCAGCATCGAGACCATCAAGAAGCTGCCGAAGATGTACTTCACAAACATCACCGGCGGCGAGCCGTTCATCCGTACTGACCTGAAAGATATCGTGCGTGAACTGTACAAGAAGTCTGACCGTATCGTTATTTCCACAAACGGTTTCTTCACTGACCGTATTGTTGATCTGTGCAAGGAGTTTCCACAGATCGGTATCCGTATTTCTATCGAGGGTCTGGAGCAGACCAACAACGAGATCCGCGGCCTGCAGAATGGTTACCAGCGTGGTTACGGCACGCTGAAGAAGCTGCGTGAGATGGGTATGAAGGACGTTGGTTTCGGCATGACCGTCCAGGATAAGAACGCTCCTGACCTTGTTCCTCTGTACAAAATCTCCGATGAGATGGGCATGGAGTTTGCAACTGCTTCTCTGCATAACAGCTTCTACTTCGTTGAGGCAAAGAACATCATCCATGACCGTCCTATGGTCGCAAAGAACTTCGAGAATCTGGTCAATGAACTGCTCCGCAGCAACAGCCCGAAAAAGTGGTTCCGTGCATATTTTAATCACGGCCTGATCAACTATATCTACGGTCAGAAGCGTCTGCTGCCTTGCGATATGAGTTTTGATACCTTCTTCATTGACCCGTATGGCGATGTCATGCCTTGCAATGGCACCAAGGATAAAGAGGTCATGGGCAACCTGAACAATCAGACTTGGGATGAGCTGTGGAACAGCCCGGAGGCAGAGAAGGTTCGTGCAAAGGTTCGTTGCTGCGACCGTGACTGCTGGATGATCGGCAGCGTAAGTCCTGCGATGCACAAGTACATCTGGAAACCTGCTACCTGGGTTCTGGTACACAAGTTCAAGGCACTGTTCACCAAGCATCCGTACAGCATGTATGAGCTGAAAATCTGCCGTGACTACCGTGATGGAAAAGTTACCAAAGAGGAACTGGATAAGTGCAGTACCTGCGATATGAACTGCGTGATCAACAACGGTCTGAGTGAGGCATCCAAGGAACAGCTGAAGCATAAGACGGGCGAGGAAATTGTGGATGCTGATATCGCACAGCAGATGGAGACAAAGTAATGGGTGAAAAGACAGCGGTAAGAACAAGAGAAAAATGGGTCGATGATGTAAAAGTCATTGCCTGTATATTGGTTGTACTGGGCCATTTCTTCCAAAGTATGACAAAGGCAAGTATTCTGCCTGAAAATGATTTGTATGAGTGGTTTGAAACGACGATTTACTACTTTCATGTGCCGCTGTTCTTTATTTGTAGCGGATATTTGTATCAGAAGTACAGCAAGGTAAACGGTGTTAGTAGCTGGTGCAAGAATGTGGCGAAAAAGGCGTTAGCACTCGGCGTACCCTATGTGACTTTTACGACTGCTACATGGGTGCTGAAAAAGATGTTCTCAAGCAGTGTCAATGACCAGATTGGTGGTTTAGGCGATACACTGCTCCTTCATCCAACTGCTCCGTACTGGTATCTGTACGCATTGTTCTTTATTTTTCTTGTTACGCCGACTTTTAGCAGTGTGAAAGCAGCCGCAGTTGGATTGGTAGTTGCAATAGTTGTGAAAGGCCTAATTTTGACTGGAGGGGGGGTACAGCGTTTACGCAGTATCAACAGTTCTCTCAAACGAAATCTGGTTTGTGCTCGGTATGAGTATTTGCGTGTTTGATGTGCAGCTGAAAGGCAGAAAAGTACAAGGAACGATATGCGGATTGCTATTTATGATTTTGAGCATTGCGGTATATACGGCGGAAATTAGCGGTAGTGCAATTTCTTTTGCTATGGGATTATTGGCTTGTGTAACTGTAATCCTTATTGTGGCAGGTTTTGAGGAAAAGTTTGGTAGAGGTATGGACTTTCTAGCAAAATACACAATGCCGATTTTTCTGATGCATACATTATTTGCAGCACCGCTGAGATCGATTCTGATGAAGATTGGCATTGAAAATGCTGTGATTCATGTAGTACTGGGGCTTGTAATTAGCTTTGCAGGTCCGATTATTGCAGCTTGGATTATGAAGAAAACGAAGTGGTTGGAGTTCTTCCTGTATCCGAATAAATTTATTAGAAAGGTATCGTAAGGATGGGACTTAAAGGAAAGGCCAAGGAAATCCTTGGATTGATGAGAGCAAAAATCTTTGGTGTAACTGCTGGACAGAATGTCTATATTGGCAAGCATTGCAGCTTAAAAGGAAAACGTCATATTACCTTGGAAGATTCCGTAACGGTACGTCCCTATACCCAAATCTGGTCGGGGGGGGGGTACGGTAAGAATTGGAAAGGGATCCGAAATTGGTGAGCGATGCCGGATATCTATTGCCAATTCTCTGGATATTGGAGAGAAAGTACTCCTCTCGCCAAATGTGTACATAACTGATTGCGACCATGAGTATCGTGATATAAATGTTCCTGTGATAGATCAAGGAATTGTACAAAGAGGTCAGAAAGTATCCATTGGAGGAGGTTCTTACATTGGAATTAATGCGGTGATTGTAGGTAATGTAAAGATCGGTAAGCATTGCGTGATTGGAGCCAATTCAGTGGTTACTAAAGATGTGCCGGACTATTGTGTGGCAGTTGGGAGTCCAGCAAAAATACTAAAGAGATATAATCTTGAGACCCAACTGTGGGAGCCGATTAGATAAAACGCCGTGTTTGTGTGCGGCTTGTTAAAGGAGAATAAAATGGAAAGCACAAAAAAAGCACGAGTGATTGCATTGTATCTGCCGCAGTATCACCCTGTGGCAGAAAATGATAAGTACTGGGGAAAGGGATTCACCGAATGGACGAATGTGGCTAAGGCAAAGCCACTATTTAAAGGGCATTATCAGCCCAGAATCCCTGCAGATTTAGGATTTTACGATTTGAGATTACCTCAAGTGAGAAAAGAGCAGGCCGAGCTGGCAAAGGAAGCTGGCATAGAGGGATTTTGCTATTGGCATTATTGGTTTGGCAATGGAAAAGAAGTTCTTCAAATGCCATTTGATGAAGTAGTGAAGAGTGGAGAACCTGATTTCCCGTTCTGCTTGGGTTGGGCACTCCATGACTGGACAACGAAAACATGGGAAAAGGGTTCTTCTATTGCAAAAGACACAATGATTTTCAAACAGGAGTTTCCTGGAGAAGAAGACGATATTAAACATTTTTATCGCTTGTTAGATGCTTTCAAAGATAAACGCTACATTAAGGTTGATGGTAAGTTACTGTTTTCTATCCTTGTACCGAGAGCAATGCCGGAACCAAAACGATTTATGGATTTGTGGAATCGTCTTGCAAAAGAAAATGGACTGCCTGGGTTCCATTTTGTTGGAATAATTGATTCTATGCCGACTATTACAAAAGATAATATCAAAAATATTGATAAAGCTGTTGACGAGAACATTTCGGAAGTTAAAGCGTTGGGCTTTGATGCGGTTGGTACTACAGATCAGAAATATGCAGAATTAAAAACTGGTGGTAAGTTTAGAAAAGTATGCTTTGCGGTAGTTAGAAGACTATTTCCGGGAGCGTTGTTAGATAAATTTGATTACAGCAAAATTATTGATAATTTCTATTCTCCGTCTGATAGAAGAGATGATGTTTATCCGCAACTTCTTGCAGGCTGGGATCGTTCTCCAAGGTCTGGCAGAAAAGCAATTATTTATTATAATAACACGCCGGAGACTTTTGAAAAGGCGGCAAAAAAAGCAGTTGAGTGTGTTGAAGATAAAGCAGCAGAGCACAGAATTGTGTTCCTGAACTCCTGGAATGAATGGGGCGAAGGTGCTTACATGGAACCTGATTTGAAGTATGGAAAGGGAAAAATTCAAGCGCTTCATAAAATTCTTGAATGAATAGGAACAAGAGATGACGAAGAAATTTGAAATAAATATCTTTTCATTAACTGTTGCAGTATTGTTTCTGTACCCTATTTTGCCACAGTATGTGTATATTATTGGCGGAATAAATGTAGTTAATGGATTACTAGCGATTTTTATGGCTATTTACATATTGTGGTGTGGAAAGCTTGCAAAAATTGGAATAAAGAATAATATTCCATTTTATTGGCTATTTCTAATTGTTATGGCTGCCAGCTATTTCACAGATGCGGGAATTCTAAAAACAATAACATATGTGATGTCATTTATTCTTTTGCCGTGGATTGTGATTTCTATTATTAATACAGAAGAACGTTTCTTCAAAGTGATTGATGCATTAATAGCAGGAGGAGCGCTCCTTGGAATACTTGGCATTGCTGAGGCATTACTGAAATTTAATTTTATTCAGCCTTTAGCTAGTGGCGATATAGAGTTCTTTCACGAAATTAGATACGGCTTGCTCCGCATCATGACTACATTTGGACAACCAATTGCATACGGATTGTACCAGGTTTTCATCGTAGCTTTAATAAATTATAAAAATAGTATTTTTGGAGAGAGTAGAAAACTGAAAATTTGTTATATGATTTCAGTTCTTAATGTTTTCTTATCAGTTTCAAGAACACCTATAATTGCATTTATTGTAATTCAGTTACTCTTTTGGTATCGTGATTCAAAGAAAAAATTTGCAAATTATATGTTCGTTGCTTTAATTGGTGCTTTAGTTTTATTGATTGCTTCGACTTCATTTGGCTTTAGAATACCATTAATTGACGATTTGCTGGAAACGATTAACCAGGTGTTATCTGGAAACACTGCATCATCGGGTAGCACTGTCGGAGTAGGTAATCGATTTGATTTATGGGCATGGGTTTACTTGTCTATGGGCAACAAATGGATCATGGGACACGGCCCTACAGCTGAATTCGCATATAAGGTTTACGAGTGGCAGACTAAGACTTCAATTGAAAATCAGTATCTGAATATTCTCTGGCATAATGGCTTGGTGGGATTAGTCCTCTTGATATTGTCATACCTTTCAATATTGATTTATTCGTTTAAAAATAGATTTCATTATATATTGAAGTCTGGAGAAACAATATCTTTTAATATGTGTGTTTTTTTAACGATGCTTACTTATTATGTGGTTGAATTCGGAGTGCAAGAATCGGATATGGCGAGAATTTATACTGTCTTTGTAGCCCTTTTGATTGCTTATAATCGAATTGCGTCAAGCAAAGTTGAGGCTGTAGAATAGTAAGGAGTACCCAAGTGAATGAGTGAAAAAAGTTATAAAAAAGCAGGAACATATTATTTCATAGGAAATATTTTCAATAAGGGAATTTCCTTCTTGACTGTTCCTATTTTTACAAGAATTCTGTCGACAGCTGACTATGGAATTGTAACTACCTATAATTCGTGGATTGGCATTTTAAGTGTGATTGTCGGCTTTGCACTCCACATGAGCGTTAGAATGGCCGCGGTGGATTATAAAGATAAGCTTGATGATTTTATGTCATCCATTATTCTGTTCGTGACATTAACCTCATTTGGCATTACAGCGGTAGTTGCTAGTGGTATAAAGCTACTTCATTTTGATTCGAATATCGTCTTGGTGATTATCTGCATGTTACAGGCTTATGCATCAGCTACCATTGAAGACTATTCAAATTACTTAATGATGAAGTATGAATATAAAGCAAGAACTGCTTTGATGATACTGCCCAATTTTGTTTCAGTTGTCCTTTCGGTCTACATGATCAAGTATGTTTTAGAGTCAGATTTGTACATGGGACGCATTATTCCTACAGCTGTAGTAACAATTTTCTTTGGCTTGGTCACTGTTTGCCTTACATTAAAAAAAGGAAAATTCCGAATTAATAAGGAATACATTAAATATGCAATGGCAATATCGGCTCCGCTGATTCTTCATGGTATTGCATTAAATATTCTTTCGCAATCGGATAGAATAATGATTACGTCTCTTGCTGGTGCGGCACAGACTGGAATATATAGTTTGATTTACAATTTCAGCATGATTGCAACGGTAATCACAACAACTTTGGAAGGAATTTGGGTTCCGTGGTTTATTAATAAACTGAAGTTGAATTCAAGAGACGAGATAAATATGGTTGCTAAAGACTATATTAATTTAATGACTTATGCGATGGTTGCCTTAATTTTGATAGCTCCTGAAGTCGTAAAAATATTGGCAAATGAAAGCTATTGGGAGGGAATATCAATTATTCCACCAGTTGTTTTGGCTAATTATGTGATTTTTGCATATTCACTTTATGTTAATATAGAGCACTATCATAAAAAGACACCTTATATAACAGTTAATACAATTATAGCAGCTGCAAGTAATATTGTTCTGAATTTTATTTTTATTCCAAAGTATGGATATATTGCGGCTGCATATACAACATTGGCTTCCTATCTTATTTCCTTTGTACTTCATTCTCGATATGCAAGAAAATTGGAGCCGAACTTATATCCATTGAGACAATTTATGGAGCCGATAATCCATTTATTAACTGTTACCGTTATTTTTTATGCGTTCAAAAATAAGTTTGTGATTCGCTGGCTCTTGATGGTTGTGTATATTGCATCAAGGTTCTATAAAGAACGAAAGAGATTAAAAACGTATTTCCCGAATATTCCAGTTTTAAAGGGAAAATAATGAACGGACATAATATAGAGGAGAAAATTCAATGAAAATCGGAATATTAGGGTTTGATTTTGAAAGCCCAAATAAAGGTTGCGAAGCACTCACATATTCATTTATTAATATGCTCATAGAATGTTTTGGAAATGATTTGAAAATTATCAATTATTCGTATGGTGGATTGGGAGCTTTTCCAAAGCAATATCCAGAAATTGAGTTTGAGATCCGAAGACCTAAAATCAAAAATCCACTAGATTGGGAAAAAATTAAAAGAGAAATGTCCACCCTTGACATGATTTTTGATGTTACTTTTGGTGATGGTTTTTCAGATATATACGGGAAAATGTGGAATGCAACAACAGACATGTTAAAAGAACTTGCCATTCAATCAGGAAAGCCATTAATTCTGCTACCTCAGACGTACGGACCATATAAAAGTCCATTTCTCAAAATGTGGGCAGAACACATAGTAAATAAATCGTATGCAGCATACTCCAGAGATACAGCTTCAGCGACAGAAATGAATACTAAATGTAGCGGAAAAGTTAAAGTGTTAACTGACATGGCATTTGCATTGCCATACGATAAAGTACGTTATCAGATCGATGATACGAAAACTAATATTGGAATTAATGTTTCGGCGCTTTTATGGGACAGTGACTATGCAAAAGATAATAAATTTCATTTGAAGGTTGATTATCGTTTGTATATAAGTAGTCTTATAGAAGAACTGTTGGAGGATGATACCTATGTTATTCATCTAATTCCACATGTGATAGCAAAAAAGGATTATAATGCCGCCGAAAATGATATTAGACCATGTACGGAAATAAAAGAGAAATTCTCAAATATTGAAAGAGTTATTTGCGCTCCTTCCTTTGAAAATCCGATTGAGGCCAAAAGTTACATAGCAAATATGGATGTGTTTATCGGTGCACGAATGCACGCTACAATAGGTGCACTTTCTGCTGGAGTAGCAACAATTCCATTTGCATATAGTAAAAAATTTAAAACAATGTTTGGCAATTTGCATTATGATTACACAATCGAAGCGAGAGAATTAGATACCGAGGCTGCATTAGAACAGACACAAACTTATATAAGAGAGTATAAAACACTCGCAGAAGCAGCGAAAGATGCAAGCAAGATAACAAAAGAAAAGCTTAACGTGTTGAAAAAGGATATGGCACATTTAGGGAAAACGGATATGTAACCGAGTTGACAATATATGAGGATGTTCAATGACTAAGAAAAAGAATATAGAAGAGAGAAGTAAATATTATACAGAATATTGCTCTGGATGTGGCTTGTGTAAAGCGGCGAAAGATGTTCAATATGTGGATTATAATGGATTTTCTTATCCATTGTCTTTGACTGAGGATCAAGTTGAACTGTGTGAGAAAATATGCCCAGTAAATGGTATTAATTACAACAAGCGACAGGATAAAGAGTTATGGGGGCCTAGTTATGGAATTTATAAAGGCTGGTCCCTAGACGATAAAATAAGATACGAAGCTGCATCGGGCGGAGTTATTACTGCAATGGCTTGTTTTCTTGTGGAAACGGGAAAATGTGATGCCGTAATTCAAATTGGTCCATCACCGGATGATCCTTGCGAGCTAAGACTTTATGCCAATGAAAAGAGAGAACAGATTATTTCATGTGCGTCTTCTCGCTATATAACTGGAATTACATATGATACTATTTTGAATATTATCGACTATGATAAGGAATATGTGGTGATAGGGAAACCATGTGATATAGAAGCTCTTATCAATTATAAAAAGATTGATGAGAAACTGAAAAAATGCATTAAGTATACGATGACATTTTTCTGTGCGGGAGCGCCAAGCAAAAATGCAACATTGAAATTGGCAGAAAATCTAGGAGTGCAGGCAGATCAGATAGATAGTGTCCGCTATAGAGGAAATGGGTGGCCCGGTAAAGCTACGGTAACACTTAAGGATAAGTCAGAAAGACACATGGACTATATTGATTCATGGAATCATATATTAGGACGTAATATAAGAAAAATGTGTAAGTTTTGCGTGAATGGCGTGGGAATGTATGCAGATATATCCTGTGGTGATTTGTGGAATTTGGATCAAAATCAAAAACCAGAATTTACAGAGGGAAAAGGGCAAAATATAATCTTTGCAAGAAGTAAAGCGGGAAGAGATTTATTAATAGAAGCAAGTAATAAAGGATATCTATATTTAGAAAATTATACAAAAATGAATGACTTAAAATACATCCAGCCAAACCATTATAATATGCAGACAACAATGAGTGGAAAAATAGTTGGGATGAAAATAGTGGGTTGCAATCTGATTCCACAATATAATATTAAAAAATTATTTGAAGCATCTAAAGAAATATCGAAAGTTAAATTGATGCGGACAGCGATGGGGACAATAAAAAGAAAAATTAAAGGCTCGATTTGACTACTGCTTTTATACTTTTTATATATGTCTCGAATTGAGTTTTTTCGAATAATAGATGGAGATGAAGGTAACTTCGCTGTTAAATAATACCAAATAAATGATTTACTGTTGGAGGGAAAAATTTTGAATATTGCAAAGAAGAGAAAGGAATATCGACTGATAAATATTTTATTTAAAACGATTTATAAGAAGAAGTCTGCTAAATGGAGAGGAGATTATCTTCGAGAAAAACATATTTTTCACCATATAGGAGAGAACGTTCATTTGTGGGGGGGGGTCCCATCCGATCCATACCTGATATCTATCGGAAATAATGTTATAATTGCTGTTTCGGTGGAGTTTGTAACCCATGATATTTTTTATCATGCACTTAATCAAACCTATAGTGAATTGGGAAAATTCTATCCGCACTTTGATACAATTACTATTGAGGATAATGTATGTATTGGTGGTTTCTCGAAAATTATGCCCGGTGTAGTGATTGGTGAAGGTGCAATCGTAGCTGGTGGTAGTGTGGTCACTAAGGATGTTCCGAAAGGTGCTATCGTTGGAGGAAATCCAGCTAAAGTAATAGGGTGGACAGCGGAATTGGCAAAAAGGCGGATTGCTGAAAATCGTCCGTGCTACACAATTGAAAATGAACTTGATGAAGTGGAAAAATATTATTGGGACGAGTTAAAAAAATAATAAGAAAATAGGGAGAAATCATATGAAAGGCATAATTTTAGCAGGAGGTTCAGGCACACGCCTGTACCCATTAACAAAAGTAACAAGTAAACAGCTTTTGCCAATCTACGATAAACCGATGATCTATTATCCGATGTCTGTTCTGATGAACGCTGGCATCCGCGATATTCTGATTATTTCCACACCGCAGGATACTCCTCGCTTCGAGAACCTGCTGGGTGATGGTCACCAGTTTGGTGTAAATTTGACCTATGCTGTTCAGCCTTCTCCAGATGGACTGGCACAGGCCTTTATCATTGGTGCCGATTTTATTGGTAATGACTCTGTGGCTATGGTGCTGGGCGACAACATTTTTGCGGGCCACGGATTGAAGAAGAGATTAAACGCAGCAGTGGAAAAGGCGGAAAACGGCAAGGGCGCAACGGTGTTTGGATACTATGTGGACGATCCAGAGCGTTTTGGTATTGTGGAGTTTGACAAGAACGGTAAGGCCATTTCTATCGAGGAGAAGCCAGAACATCCGAAGAGTAACTACTGTGTGACTGGCTTGTACTTCTATGATAATCGTGTGGTCGAGTTTGCCAAGAACCTGAAACCGTCTGCCCGTGGTGAATTGGAAATTACCGATCTGAACCGTATTTATCTGGAAGACGGCACCCTGAATGTAGAACTGCTGGGTCAGGGCTTCACTTGGCTGGATACAGGTACACATGAGAGCCTGGTGGATGCCACCAACTTCGTAAAGACTGTCGAGCAGCATCAGCATCGTAAGATTGCTTGCCTGGAAGAAATCGCATATCTGAACGGATGGATCAGCAAGGATGAGCTGATGGAAGTCTATGAGGTCATGAAGAAGAATCAGTACGGACAGTATCTGAAGGACGTCATGGATGGCAAGTATCAGGAACATCTGTATTAATTAGAAAACGAGAACAAGATACATAGATAAGTGTAGAGGAGAATAAATCATGAATATTATTGTTACCGGCGGCGCTGGTTTTATTGGTAGTAACTTTGTATTCCATATGCTGAAGAAGTATCCGGATTACCGGATCATCTGTCTGGACAAGCTGACCTATGCAGGCAATCTGTCCACACTGGCACCTGTTATGGATAACCCGAATTTCCGCTTTGTGAAGGCAGATATCTGCGACCGCGAAGCAGTGGATAAACTGTTTGAAGAAGAACATCCGGACATCGTGGTCAACTTTGCGGCAGAATCTCATGTTGACCGTTCCATCG
>OKSB01002198.1_pt1 | contig 17860 bp, 9 predicted proteins | sample 1601171 | NCBI WGS metagenome assembly OKSB01 (sample SAMEA3541496, study PRJEB24748) | human gut metagenome | biome: human gut; feature: human-associated habitat; material: faeces | place: China | collected 2012 | reverse complement strand
GTACAATACCGTTGTTTACAATAAGACCTGCCAGCATGATAAATCCAAGCATTGCAAGGACATTGACTTCCTGCCCTGTCAGAAGCAGAGCAATAAATCCTCCGGTGAAGGCAAGCGGAATCGAGAACATAATGATAAACGGAGAAACGAGTGACTGGAACTGTACCACCATGATCAGATAAATAAAGATAACTGCCAGTATCATCATCAGAACCAGCTGGCTCATGGAATCACTGATTGTCTCGTCCTCTCCGGTCATTTCGATATGATAGCCTTCCGGCACATGCAGCTTATCCATACTCTTTTGAATTTTATTGCCAAGCAGTGTGACATTGTGATCTTCATCCACACCACAGGATACCGTAATATAACGTGTCTGTGCATCCCGTTTCATGGTGCTGAGTGTTGTCGTATCTTTCATCTCACAGATTTTCGTAAGAGGAATCTCTTTTTCTTTTCCGTCTTTGTCTGTGTGGGTAAATGTCATCTGTCTGATATCGTCCAGTTTCGTATCCGTCTGTTCCTGTGTCTGCACATAGACTTTATAATCTTTGATGTCTGTGGAAATCGTGGTTGCGCTCTTGCTGTCTGCCATCTTCGCACTGACAAGCTGATATACCTGTGCAACCGTGTATCCGTATTCCGCAGCTTTTTCTTTATCCACGGAAATGGTAAGCTGTGGTTCCATATCTTCCAGACCATCGTCCACATCCACGGTTCCCTTTGTCTGCTTCATCACATCTGCCACTTCTTTGGCAAGCTTCTGCAGCGTATCAATATCATTTCCTTTAATTCTGACGGAAAGACCGCTGCCGAAATAACTGCTGTAATCCATGGAAGAACTGTTGGTTTCTACTTTGCAGTCCAGATCTTTCGTCCTGCTGACAATTTTTTCTTCCACATCCGATGCTTTGACTTTGGAGTCCTCATCCAGCAGGATATACATGCTGACGCTGTCATTTCCTCCACCCATCAGATTCATCGTGGAATCTCCACCAGCCATCGCTCCGACCGTCTTGATTCCTTTGATTTTTGAGATTCTCTGAATCACATCATCCGATGCCTGTGTCAATTCCTCAAAGGTCAGTTTCTCACCCTCTTTTGCAGAAATCGTGACGGAAAGCTGATTTGTCTCCATATCCATATCCATAAAGTTTAAGCCTTTTGAAAGTGACAGTGCTGCACTTCCGATCAGAAGAACCACCGCAATAATCAGTACCAGTGGTTTGAAACGCAGACACCACTCCAGCACTCTGCCATACCATTCCCGGACGGCATCGAACCACGGATGACGGATATCTTTTGTTTTTCTGAGTGTAACAGAAGCCATCGCCGGGACAAACGTCAATGCCACGACCAGACTCGCCGCCAGGGTATATGCAATCGTCAGGGCAAGATCCACAAACAGCTGCCGGGTAATTCCCTCTGTAAAAATAATCGGCGCATAGACGCTGATCGTGGTAAGCGTTGACGCAATGATCGCACCCGTCACCTGTTTTGATCCTTCTACCGCTGCTTTCCGGATGGAATAGCCTTCTCCGCGCAGACGATAAATATTTTCGATGACAACAATTGAGTTGTCCACAAGCATACCAATACCAAGCATCAGTCCGGACATGGAAATAATATTTAAGGTAATTCCGGTAAAGTACATCAGCACGATTGCAGCGACAACGGAAAGCGGTATGGAACATGCAATCACGATTGTCGGTTTGATATCTTTCAGGAACAGCAGCAATACCAAAATAGCAAGGATTGCCCCCCAGATCATATTCTGCATTACAGAGTTTACAATCATGTCAATGTATACGCCCTGATTCATCAATACATTCAGGTGGAGCTTGGAATCTTCTTTTTCTAACGCTTTGAATTTATCCAGAATACGATTCGTAACTTCTCCGGTAGAATATCCGGTCTGTTTTTCCATCGAAAGCATAATGCCAGGATTGCCATTAATCACGGCATACGTCTCATCGGAATTATCCGTCACTTTGACTTCTGCCACATCCGAAAGACGGATCGTATCGATTCCGTCGATTCCCATATCCATAAGCGGCAGATCTTTTAATTCATCGACATCCTGCACGGCATCTCCCACACGTACCAGATACTCAGTATCCCCGTCCATGGCATATCCCGCCGGCATATCAAAATTCTGCGCGGCAAGCAGGCTTGTGATGGTATCCTTGCTCAGCACTTTATTCAGATCCGCGGAATCATGTGCCGTATCTTTGGCTTCATCCAGTTTACTCTGTGCGCTCTCCAAGGAGGAGGCTGCATTGGTCAGTTCGGTAGAAGAAGCACTGACCTGAAGTGCCGTCATGGATGCATTGGCATTCAGCGTATCTAAAGCCGAGGCCAGGCTGACTTTTCCGCTCTCTACCTTCTGCTGTGCACGTTCAATGGTTTTCATTCCTGTATTGACTTTGGTCAGGAGTTTTCCCACTTCTGCGGATGCCGCCGGGAGATCCTCATAGGTATTTACTGTGATTCCAAGCGAGGACAACGCCGAAAACTGCTTTTTCACAACCGCATTAACCTGTTTGATCTGTGCCTGCATCTCACTGCTCTCTGCAAGCTGCGGGTTATCTTTTAATACCGTCACGATTCCGGTGTAGGCATCCGACTTCATAAAGGTCTGGATGCCTGTCTGGATCTGTTCCAAAGAAGCTTTCTGTTTTTTTAACTCTGTGAGTTGTTTCTTTAAATCCTGTTCCGTCTTGTAGAGCTTCTTCTGCTGATCCATCGTCTGATTAATCGCGCTGTTTAACTGCTCCGATCCCTGACTGATGGAAGACTTTCCACTCTCTACTTTCTTTTTGCCCGCATCAATTTTTTTCTGGGATTTTTCAAACTGTTCATCAATCTTCTTCTGAATCTTTTTATTTAATGCGTCTATCTTGTCCTGATCGAGTGTTACATCTACGCTTTCTTCCAGCTGCCCGGTCGTAGTGACAGAAGCCACTCCTTCCAGACTTTCAAGTGCCGGCGCAAGATCATTCTTCACATAATCGGAAAGTGCGTTCGCATCCATGCCATCCTTATCCACCGCTGCAGCCAGCACCGGCATCATGTCCGGATTGACTTTCATAATCATAGGTGTTCCGATGGAATCATCCCATTGCCCGGATACCTGGTCAAGACTCTGCTGGATTTCGATCACCACCGAATCCATATTTGCATTCTGCTCATATTCCAGTGTTACGACGGAATAACTGTTATAGGAAACAGAACTGATATTTTTAATGTTGGACGTTGTTGCCATCGCTGATTCAATCGGCGCTGTCACATCACTTTCCACCTGTTCCGGACTTGCTCCCATATCGGTTGTGACAACCAGCGCATACTGAAAACTCATATCCGGAAGCAGATCTGTCGTCATTTTTGACAACGAGACCGCACCGAGCACGATGACCAGCACAACTGCCACAAGCACGGTATAAGGACGTTTCACACTGTACTTTGAAATCATGTTTTCCTCCTGTAAATTTTTCTTCTGCTGAATAAAGCAGACGCATTGGAAGTGGAACACAGTTCCCAGCGCCTGTTTTTTTTCATTATACCGATAATCGGTTCTTTTTTACAAGAGGATTTCCGAAAGCTTTATTTTCTTTTTAGAAACAAAAAAAAGACATCCGTTTCCGAACGTCTTTCTTTCCTGTACTCTGTCCGTTATTTTCTGACTGCTTTATGCGTTCTCCTCCAGTCCATCCTCTTCATCCGAAATAGCTGCAGATGCCCCGGATACTGCTGCAATCACTGCGATCAATGCCCCAAGTACCGCAATCCCGATAATCGCAATCAGAAAAATAAATAACCCCGTTGCTGACATGATTCCATCTCCTTTTGTAATTGATCCCCAAATCCTTTTCACCTGTCTTATCCTTTAAGATACCCGGATAAGTCTCAAAGAATACAATTTCTTTTTTTATTTTATCACAGAACCACTGTCCTCACAATGTTATTTTACTTTAATTTTCATGGAAACTGTCTTTGTCTTTCCGTTCTTCAGTGTTACTTTTGCTTTGATCGTGACGGTTCCCTTCTTCTTTGCTGTAATCTTTCCGTTTTTATCTACTGCTGCAACAGACTTTTTACCAGATGTATATGTAATCTTTTTTACATTATCTAGATCAAGCTTACTGCTTAACTGTATCTTTGTATTCTTTCCCGCTTTGATGGAAGCTGTCGTCTTTTTTACAGCAACCGTTTTTAAAACCGCTTTTTCCACATTTTTTATTTCTGCTGCAGAAAGCATCCGATAATCCGAACCTGCGGCAAGATTCACATGTAATGTGCCATCTTTTCCAACGGTATACGTCTTTGCATTCACCAGTTTATACGCTCCGGTTTTCTTATCCACAACAACGACACTCAGTTTGTTTCCTGCAGTTAAGTCTTTTGCATCTGCGGTTACTGTATATCTGATATTTCCTTCTTTATCGGTAACATTTGCAGTAATTGCCACATGGTCTGTTCCGGCAGCTTCCACGATCCTGCTCACCATATCTGCAGAAATCTCTGCCTTGGTACCTGTCACTTCTGCACTTGCTTCCGTTACTTTTCCAGCCGTATCTTTTGTCACGATAACCGTTACTTCTGCTTTCTCCCCGGAAGCAGTCGTTGCCGTTACGTTCTTTGATTCGGTTGTCTGCTCTGGCTTGTCATCCTTCTTTGTATCATCAGATGGAGTGACGGTTGCAGCGCTGCCGGAGGATGAGCTATCGGAGGATGAGCTGCCGGAAGTATTTGTATCATCCTTTCCTTCCGAAGATGATGCATCCTTATGCAGATACAGCACATCCACTGCTCCCCATCCGCCATCCTCATGTTCTACACATACACGAAGTTTTACGCTCTTTGTCTTATCCAGTGTAAAAGTTACCTTCGGTGTATGCCAGTCTCCCCATGCAGTCATTGCTGTAGTTTCGCCGGTAAATAGTACACTATCATCTTCTGCATTTAATATCTGCATGGTTACATCTGACTGTGCCCCCTGGGCATATGCTTCCAATGTATAGGTTCCTTTTTCCAGCGTAATTGCTTCCTTATATGTAACAGAACCATTTGCTGCGGATGCTCCGTACCAGCCCATACTGTTTTTTCCGCTCTTTGCATTCTCTGCGGAAGGAATTCCCTTGAACGTGGCTCCGTCTACGGTAAAGTATTCTCCACGGTCAAATTCAACCGCTTCTTTATTTGTAATCAGATTTGCATATTTTACCTGTAAAGTAAGTGTAACATCTACACTGGTTTTTCCTTTGTAAGCACCTCTTGTAATTTCTTTGCTCAAAGAAACCGTGCCTGGAATCTGATAAGTTCCGGGCTTTGACATATCCGCCTTTTTTACAGATGCTTCATCCCAGGTAACCGCCTCTGCTACCGGTGTTTTGCTATCGGAATACGTAACTTCCACGGAATCCGGAAGTGTAAAATCACTGCCTGCAGTAATCGTCTGTGTCAGTGCAGAATCAAATCCTTCTACACTTACCAGATTCGAAACAGCACCCGTTTTTACATAATTCCATACATGAAGTGCAGGAGTTGCAGTGCCATCCGGATAAAACATGGCTTCATTGTCAACTGCAGAACCGCCATACCATTTGCCTGCATCTTTCGAATCATATTCGTTGGCATAACTTGAAGCCCATCCGCTTCCGTATTTTTCCCACTTTTCCTGATTTTCCTTTACCTGTGCATCATATACATCTCCGGTAAGTCCTTTGGTATTTCCAACGGTCAGCCATGCCGGCTCCCAGTAATATACCCCAAGTCCTCCTGCTTCGTTTACCGTATTGATCAGATTGCGGATTGCAGTTGCCTGTCCCTGCTCGGTAAATGGCTCCGTTGTGTCAGCTCCGTTATCATTATTTCCAACACGCACTGTATTGGCATGTCCGTCACTGTCTTCTAACGTATAAGCATAACTGGTTTCCACAACCATCACATCTTTACAATATGTATTCTTTACCGTCTGAAACTGCTGTTTTAAGTTATCTAATGTTCCATGCCAGTATGGATAATAACTGGTGGCAAGAATATCATAATCAACATTGTTGTTCTGCAGATTTTCTGCCCATGTTACCATGGTTCCCTTGTGTGGGCTTTCCACATGGATGACGACTTTGACATCCGGATTGTACGTTTCTACACCGGTTGCGCCCGCTGAAAATAATACACACATATTGCTGACATTTGTCTCACCGATAAATCCGCCCGTTGTCTCATTTCCAACCTGCACCATATCCACAACATCTTTTGACGGATCAATGGTATTTAAGGATTTTGTGATATAAGTATTTAATGCCTCTTTTTTCTGTTCAAGGGTGTACCCTTTCCATGCTTTGGGTTCCTGCTGCTTGCCCGGGTCTGTCCACAGATCAGAACAGTGGAAATCAACTAACATTTTCAGTCCGGCATTGCGGCATGCATCTGCAAACTCCTTTGCTTTTGCCACATCATTGTTTCCTCCGCCATAGCCGTTGCCATTGGCATCATACGGGTTATTCCATACACGGACACGAATGTGATTGATGCCCTGCTCTTTGATAAACCTGCAGATATCATCAAGTGTTTTCAGTTCGTTTCCATCATAGTCACGGTATACCACACCGCTCTGTAATTCAGAGATCATGGAGGAGATATCCATTCCCATGATAAAATCAGAAGACAAATTGTTTACTTTTGTTACATCGATCGGTGCATCTTTTACACGGTTGGATGCCTCGTTCACTGTAATTTCTATTTTCTTTATCACAATATCCTTCCACTCTGCGTCCTGAAGTTTTGCCTGAATTTCGTTGGTTCCAAGCGTTCCTAAAGTTGTCTGCAAGGTGAGTGAATAACCATTACTTTCATCATAATTTATAAATTCACCGGAACTGTTTGTTGTATTATTCCACCAGTACAGATGCAGCCCTGCTGCTTCTAAATCGGTGATTTCGGTCTGTCCCTTTTTCAGTACGGCTGTCAGACTAACTGTATCACCTGCTTCTACTGTAGTGTTATCTGCTGTGATCTGCAGATTGTATTCAGTGGAATTATCACTGCTATCATCTTCACTATTCTCCTCTGAAGTCTTAACCACTTCAAAATTATCTAAATCAAACCAACCTTCTGCCTGCATATCTACTTCGATTTGTATCGTTAATTCGGAATCATTTTCTATGTTTATCGTATCAGTTGTTGTTTTAAAATCATCCCATACACCATAAACAATTTCTTTCGACTGTGTATTTTTTTCCTCTCCAATCTGTATATTTCCAGAAATATTCCCCCCTGCTGTTTCCATAGACACTGTATAGATTCCAGAAGTAACCGGTACTTTTCTGGTAATTGTCACCTGGTTTTCTACAGGTGATTTAAACACCCACCACTTGGTTTTATTGTTCGAAGCCCACTGATCTGCACTTCTTTCCACTGTAACACCTTCTGATATTTTCCACACAACATCCCAGTCTACATCAGCATCATTTTCCATATCATCTGAATAAATAACAGAACTATCTGCCGCCTGTACGCTCTCCTTTCCGGCATTCCACACCCCAAGCTGTGTAATCACCATAGCAAGTGTCAGAAGAAAACTGAGCACTCTCCTGTTCCAATGTTTTTTCTCTTTCATACACGATCCTCCCTCTTTGGACACAAACACGATAGTTCTGATATCCTCTCCCTTATCACCAGACCTATCGTGTTGCGCAACCGTTTGTTTTATTGATATGTCCACTATACCACTTGCGCAACCGTTTATTCAATTGACGGAAATTCCAAGTTTTTCTTATGCATTTTATACACTTTTCACATACATTTCCGTTGCATGAAAGAGATTTTGCACAAAACAAAAAAGGTGCAATGTTGTAAATCACTGCGCCTTTTTTGATATTTTATGCAATTATACCTGCATTTTTATTCTTTATTCTGTTTTATGCGTTTTTTTATAAGGTATTTGCTTATAATTCTTTCAACTACCGTAAACACTTTTACCAATGTCTTTGCGATGCTTTATTTTAATTTTTCAATTATGGTTTCTAATTCAGCTGCTTCCAATTCTGTTGCATCCATAATCTGTTCTAACGAGTACCCTTTCTTATGCATATTTAAAATTACTTTTTCAATTTCTCTTTGCTTGCCCTCGGCAATTCCAGCTTCTCGCCCCTCGGCAATTCCGGCTTCTCGCCCCTCGGCAATTCCGGCTTCTTTAATGCCCTGACTCAAATTACACATAATACTCACTTCCTCCTTAAAATTTTCTTCCATTGGAATATGATATTCCTGTTCCATAATTTTCATTTTTTGCTGTTGTGATAATTCATTAGAAAACATGGCACATAACAGTCTATGCAGCCCATATTCATTATGACGCTGTGGAAGCGCATTCGTCAAGCCGATCATCACAATATTTACCAGATTCAAATTTCCTTTCCAATTATGCTTTCCGAGTAAATCTTCTTTTGTTAAATAAATATGACACATACTGTTTTCCGGCATATTCATGCAAACCCATATACTATAGACTGTCTTTATATCATTATAATTTGATTTTACAAAATCCCGTTCCTTCTGTGAAGAAATCAGTCTGCTTACATAAAAAATAGCGCGGTTTAAAATCTGATAGGAACCGGGTTCATCTTTTTGGGCTTCCACATTGATAATCATCTGTGCCAACCCGTTTCTCATTCGCACATAAAAAATAATGTCAAAACGAACCAGTCCTTCATTTTTTTCTCCGGCTTCTGTATTTAGTCCTACAATCCTTTTTCCCTCCACATTCCTGTCCTTATTGGTCAGTCCGGACGCAACCGGTACTTTGCTGATATATGGATCTCCTTCTATCAGGGAAACTACTTTTTCGATTTCCATCCCTTGAAATTCTTCCACTGTTCTAACTAAAATGTGAGCCAATACATACTTTTGTGCTAACAGACGCTTTGCGCTTTCATCATACTGTGCCTCGCTATCAGCTGCCTGTATGGCATTCTTTATCTCTGTGTTCAAATAAAACCTCCTCTTACATAAAAATCCCCGTCAAAAAATCTCCCCAAAAGAACGTATGTGATTTTATTGTAAAAGATATTGATTCTGATAGCAAATTAAATTTTTATAAATCCATTTTTCTCTCTATTACATTGCCCCTAAAAAATTTCAGGGAACCCCCTATACTTTTGAGATCCCCTTCAAAAAATAATAAATTTTTCTGCAAGTAAAAAAACTGCCCATCGGTTATGGATGGACAGTTTTCACTAAGCACCTATTCAATTATTCTACAGTAAACGTAACCGTATATATCAAATCATCACTTTTTGTAATAAGATCTCCCCACTCATCAGGATTATCTGATTCCTTACTACACTCAAAATTATAACATATTTTAACTGTATATACCTTTCCTGATTCCAGTTGTTCAGGAACAGTAAATGTAACAAGCAAGTTGTTATCTTTATCATAAGAATTCAGCGACCAATAACCATCCCAAAGTAACTTGTTCATTTCATTATCACACCGAAAATCAAAGTCTCCATGTTTAAAACCATCCTTCGGCTTTCCATAACATGCAACCTTCAATCCTTTCAACGGAATAGAAATTCGATCACCTGCCTTAACATTTCCAACATTAACATTCTTTGCGTTCTCATCAGCCTCCGCAAGACAAATAGTTTCTTCCCCGCCTGTTGTAGCTGTTGAACTTCCATAATACTCATCTACACCAATAATTCTCTTATATACAACATAATCTGTATTTTCGGCAAGACCAGACATTTCATAGCATCCAAAATCATCCGACTCATTTCCTTGTACCCACTGATCCTCTGTTATAGCGGAAATTGCTGTACCGCTAGTAACACAAGCATATTCATAAGTTGGCTCAACTGCTACCACCAGAGAATGTTTCAATTTATGTTTGATTTCAGGCGCAGATACCTGAATTTCAGATTCTGTACATATAAAAGTCACATTACCGTATATCTCATATCTTTCATCATTCTCTCCATAAATTGTAACCCACATAGATGCAAACAATTTTGGATCATTTTTCTCTATTGTCTCATTATAAGAAACTTCAAAGTCTATATCTTTAAGTTCCTCATCTTCATTAAATTTTTTCTGAATTTCATCAAACAAAACTTTCTGACAAATCATTGGGTTCTGTAATGCTGATATAGATGCAGACAATTCATTCTTTTCAATATTTTTTACAACATTCTGTGCCTTATCCATTTTTCCAACAGAAGGAGTCGGAGTTACACTTCCCCCGGAAGATGAACTTCCCCCTGTTGCCCCACCACCATTATTGGCATCTGTATTGTCTGCTACATCCGTAACTTTTCCTGCATTATCTACTTTTGAAGTGGTATCCTTTGCCACGTCCTTGCTTCCTGCCGGAGTCGTAACCGTTACTGCCTGTGTTGTCTCATTCTTTACGGTGACTTCTGCTTTATCAGATGTGGTCTCTACCTTACTTCCCTCTGCACCTTTGGTCAGGTTCAGTGCGATCGGCGCTGCTGCCTTTACCTCTACCGGTGTACTGGAAGTTACATTTGCACCTGCCGCTTTTTCATTTACGGTAACAGGTACTGCTGCGGTTGTCTTTCCTTCTACAGTCACATTCACCGGAGCATCAATCGTAATGCCGGAAAGGGTTCCATCTACCACCAGTTTTACATTTCCCTTTGATCCGGAAACCATAATTTTTGCAACGGTAGCACCGGTTTCAACAATCACACGTGCATCACCGGTTGCACTGACCGTAATAACATTTCCTTTTGCATTCTCGCGGTAGGTATTCGGCTTGATTGCCTGAATATCAATAGACTTGAATTTTCCATTGTTCACAACATCCGCATTCGGTGCATTGATTACCAGATCCACCTTACTGTAATCACCCTGCGGTACCGTAAATGTGACGGCTCCCTGTGTCGCAACTGTGATCTTTGTAACATTTTTGTTTTTCAGAGCCTTTTCCAGTTCGCTCTGAGAACCAACGGTCAAGCTGGTAACTTTTGCTGTTTTCTTAACCGCAACCTTGCAAGTCAGTTTGGTTGTCTTGCCATTTTTTGTTGTTACCTTACAGGTAACGACAGCATTTCCGGCTTTTACTGCCTTTACTACTCCCTTTTTGGAAACGGTTGCAATGGATTTCTTATTGCTGGACCACTTCAATTTGGCCTTTTTCCCTGCATTCTTTACTTTCAGGGTCTTTTTCTGTCCCACCTGAAGTGTCATTGTCTTTGCATTTAATCTTGTTTTTTGGGTTGCTGCATATGCCGCTGATGGCTGATAGATCGTGATGATCATCGCAAATGCCAGTACAAATGCAAGCAGTTTTTTCATTTGTTTCATAGTCATCCTCCTGACAATGATTCATATCCTTTGAAATTCAGATATATTATTTTACTGTAAATGAAGCTTCTCCATCCGGAATTCCTTCTGCGGTAACGCTCACCTTATGCTCTCCTGCGGAAAGTCCTGTAGCATCCACCCAGATAACAAATACACCATCTCCATTTAAGAAAGCATCCTTAGGTTTTACTTCTGTACCATCTACTTTAATCACAAAATCTTTTCCATCCAGCTTTGGTGTACAGATAACGTACAGGGTTCCGTCAGATACCCAAGGCTCTTCTCCGTCCGGAAACATTCCATCAACCTTTAATGCTGTAAATTTGAAGGATTTTGTTACTGTCTTATAACCTTTTTTCTGGATAGCAAAGGTATGTTTTCCATCTGTAAGTTTCTTTGTAAGTGTAACATAAGAAACTACACGCTCTCCATCCTTATCTGTCCATGTACTGTAATCCTTTTTCCCGAGTTTCTTTCCATCCAGTACATAAGTTGCGCCCTTGATTTCCTCTCCCGGATAAGAAATAGTTTCTCCACCAGTGAATACACTAATATCCTTTGCTGCAATTCCAAGTGATTTTGCTGCTTTTACGGTAACTTTACATGAATATGCAGTTTTTGTCTTTGTATCCGTTGCAGTAACAGTACAGGTGCCTTTCTTTACACCCTTTACCAGCCCCTTTTTATCAACGGTGGCAGTCTTCTTATTGGAAGTTTTCCAAGTTACGGATTTTACTCCTTTCACAGTCAGTGAAACCGTCTCTGTTTCATAAATAGAAACCGATTTCTTGTTCAGTTTTCCCGCAGCCTGCACCGGTGTTACCATGGCACATGTTAAAACCATTGCCAATGCTAAAACCATTACCAATGCTTTTTTCAGCTTGTTCATAATCATTTCCTCCTTATTTTAAATAATATTTTTTACATATTGATTCTACCCCCCCGAAAAGATATGTCAATACGAAATTCTTTTTCATCCAGAAGCAAATATTATGTATCATTACTGTGCTCTGATATTTTCTACCCATAATCCCTTCTCTGGCTTCTGGAATACGAATTCCGTGAAAAATTTAGACATATAGAGGAAAATTTTTATATTATGTCCCCATTTTCTCGTCAGTCAGGACATATACGAAAAAAACTGTTTGTTATGTCCCTTGTAAATGTCATAATAGGACTTTTTTATCACCTTTACGTCTATATGTCCCATTTGACTGTTTCAGAAGGACTTTTTTGTTATCGTTTTGTCTATATGTCCCATACCGCTGCCACAGCAGGACATTTTTTCACTCTCCTGTCTATATATCCCACTTTCCTTATTCACTGGGATATTTTTCGACCTTTATCCTTTATATGTCCCGTCTGGTTCTTTCAGCAGGTTTTTATGTAGAACAGAAATGTTTCGAAAAGGGAAATCCGTATATCTGTTGGTTTCAATAACCAAAAATCCGGGAAATACACAACTCAATGTATTACCGCCTCCGTCGTCTTTTGCTTTCTGGCATCATCCGCAATCTGTTTTCCTGTCGCATCCATATGATAATTTTTCTTCATGATCAGCTTCGAGATGGGCACAATCTTGTAACCCTGTTCCTCTAAATTGGTCAGCATGGCATCCAATGCATCCGCTGTATACTTTGCTCCATTGTGACAGAGGATAATGGCTCCCGGTGCAAGTGCTTTATGGTTGCAAACCGTCGTGATAATAGAATCCACACCATAATTCTTCCAATCCAGACTATCCACTGACCACTGAATCGGATAATAATGCATGGCGTACGCCGTCTTGATCACATCATTGTCGTAAGCCCCATAAGGCGGCCGAAACAGATACATCTCATAACCGGTCAGTTTTTTTACCTTATCATGCACAGTTTTTAATTCACTGTCTTTTTCCTCCTGGGAAATTGTCGTCATGTCATAATGATGCTCACTGTGGTTTCCCAGATCATGCCCTCTTTTTACCAGCTCTTTCACACAATCAGGGTTATCTTCTACCCAGCCTCCGGTCATAAAAAATGTCACCTTTACTTTATGTTTATCCAAAACATCCATGATACGTGGAAAATCTTCTGCTCCCCATGCAGCATCGAAGCTGAGTGCTACTTTCTTTTCTGTTGTGTCTACACAGTAAATCGGAAGTTCACGATCCCCGACCTTAGCACTTGTAATCACTGCAGAGGTCGCCTGATACGAAACGAACATCAGACAACAAATAAGAGCCATGACAAGAAGACCGTTTCCGACCTTCCTGCATGACTCTTTTTTTAATTCACGATGTATTTTTTTGAACATAATAACTCCATCAAATGTCTTTGTAGAGTATATGTACCATTCCAAAAATTTAGACGCAATTTATGCCTGCAGCTCATCCGCTCTCTGAATGAAATCAATCACCACAAGAATTGACTGCAGTGCAGCTTTCTCTGCAAATGTTGCATAATCCATAGAAGCACCCTCTCCATCCGAAATGGAACGTAAAATTGCAAACGGAACTTTATTTACATAACAGACATGTCCGATAGATCCGCCTTCCATCTCACAGGCAATCGCATCAAACCTCTCATGAATCTTTGTCTTCTGCTCCGGTGTGCTGACAAACAGATCCCCTGTGGCAATCGTTCCGACATGATAGTGAATTCCTTTTTCTGCCAGGCAGCTGCCCAGCAGTCTGCACATTTTTTCGTCTGTCGGCAGATACACTTCGTTGATACCGGAAAGAAGTCCAACCGGATCTCCCAGAGGTGTCGTATTCATATCGTGCTGCACTACCTTATCTGCCACAGCAACATCCATTACCCCAAGTTCTTTGCAAAGTGTGCCACCCACGCCGATATTGATCACATAATCCACATGAAACTCCAGAATCATTGCCTCCGCACAGATTGCGGCAAACACCTTGCCGATTCCACACACTGCTGCAACCACTTCCTTATCTCCAATGGTTCCGCACACATAGGTAACGCCACTGTATTCCTTCGTGCTGATATCGCTCATGGATGCTTTCAGGTTATCCACCTCAATCTGCATCGCACCAATTACTCCGATTCTCATGTATCTTTTCCTCCTGCAATCTGTTTTATTCTGGATATGTAAAATCCATATTTGTCTGTTCTTCCAGCACAGCAAGATAGGTTGCCGCTTCTGCCTTTGCCGCTGCGAGAGATAAATTTTCATAATGTCCGCACTCAATTGCAGACTTACCGAATACCTCCCCTTTATGATCATAAATCTGTCTCAAAACCTCTTTTGTCATAGCAAACACTTCTTTGGGACTTCTGCTGTTACGAACCAGCAGATAAAATCCGGTCTGACATCCCATCGGTCCAAAATAGACAACTTCATTTCCCATCTCGGAATTGCGAATATAGGTAGCAAACATATGCTCCAGGGAATGCATGGTTGCATTGTCCATATAATCTCCTGCGTTCGGCTTGCGCGTACGCAGATCATAGGTAATCACATCCCCATCTTCACGGGAAATATAAAATCCCGGCATCAAAAGATTGTGATTGATTGTAAAACTCTTAATTCGATTCATTTTGTGCCTCCTGCAAAAAACTACTATTTCTTGATCAGAGTTCCCATACCACCGGTAATCTCTCCTGCTTCTTTATTTAATTTGGTTACAAGAACAGAGCGGATCGCAGACTCTCCAATGAAGTCAATTGCAGCTTCAATCTTAGGTGCCATGGTTCCTTCTCCGAATTCTCCTGCCGCAAGATATTTCTTTGCATCGGCAAGAGAAAGGGTATCCAGCTTTACCTCGTCTTCTTTGCCATAATTCAGGCAAACCTTATCTACACTCGTAAGGATCACCAGCATATCAGCATCCAGAAGTTCTGCAAGCTTTCCGGCTGCAAGATCCTTCTCAATGACAGCACTGGCTCCCTGCAGACGGTTGTTCTGTGCCAGAACCGGGATTCCGCCTCCACCACAGGCAATGACAACCTGATCGGCATCGGACAGTGCGGAAATTGCATCAATTTCCACGATATCCATTGGCTTTGGAGATGCCACAATACGGCGGTATCCACCTTCCACCTCTGTCACATGATTCCCCTTCTTTTCTTCTTCCTCTGCTTCTTCTTTTGTCATCACACGACCGATCACTTTGGCTGGATGATAAAATGCCTCATCATACGGATCAACAACCACCTGTGTCAAAACAGTGGAAACTGTTTTATAAATACCACGATTTAATAACTCTGTACGGATGGCATTCTGCAGATCATATCCGATATATCCCTGACTCATCGCAGAGCAGACAGATGTCGGAGTTGCTGTATATTCCGGATACAGACGGCAGAATTCGTTCATTGCCGTATGGATCATGCCAACCTGCGGTCCATTGCTGTGTGTAATAACCACCTGATAATCTTCGCGGATAAAATCCGCAACTGCTTTTGCAGTACGCGCAGCTGCCTTCTGCTGTTCCGGCAGTGTACTTCCAAGAGCTTCATGTCCCAATGCGATTACAATTCTTTTCTTTTTCATACATCCTCCTAACTCTCCAACCCCGGCTTATGCTTCCAGGAATCTTTTTCTGGAGATAAAATTATACGTAGTAACTAACATGGTGGAGAATATTTTTGCTACTGCATAAAACATTCCTAAATGTTCTACGGCAAACCACATGATCATCTGGTTCATCACAAGCCCGATCATACTGAGTGCCACAAAAATAACCATCTCCTGTGCCTTCGTCATGTCTTCCTTTCCAGTAAAAACAAAACGCATGCTCAGGATATAATTCACAATAACGGATACGGTAAACGACACGGCACTGGATGCAAAATAATGCATGATATGTGTCTCTGTCAAAAAGATCATCAGTCCATAATCAATGCCAAAGCACAATCCACCGACCGCACCAAACTTACAGAACTGAATGATCAAATCTTTTATCCTATTCATTTTTGTCTGACTCCTGTTTCTAAAACTGCAACTACCCCATGGCATTATCCTGCTGCCACAGGCAGTGTTGCTTTAAAATACAAAATAGATTGCCCGAATTATGTTCGGACAATCTATTATAGCGCATCTTATGCAATTTGTCATTAATTATTTGATCCACCAAATCCATCGAAGAAACCGGAGTTGCCGGAATTATCGGAATTTTCCGAGTTTCTGGAATCGCCGGAGTTACCGGAATCCTGTGAGTTCTGAGAATCATTGGAATTATCGGAACTGCTCTCGGATACAAAATCGGACTGTGCTGCAAGTGTCACGGTAATGGATTTTTCCTTGTAGCCATTTTCCAGCCGTTCCATTGTCATTTTTACTTCATCCCCTGATTTGTGGGATGCGATCAGCTGTTTCAGCTGCGTCATACCTGTAATTGTCTGGCCGTCAAATTCTGTAATAATATCCCCCTGACGAAGTCCTGCTTTTTCTGCCGGTGATCCGGAGACAACCTGATATACATATACTCCCTGCGGCATGTTATAAGCACTGGCAACACTGGAAGAAATATCCTGTCCCTGAATGCCGAGGAACGCAGCCTTGGACTGATCTACCTGTCCTTTTTCAATCAGCTGTTCAACGATCGGCATGGCATCTGACATCGGGATTGCATAACCAAATCCCTCTACACTCGTATCAGAATATTTTGCAGAGTTGATACCAACGACCTCTCCGCTTGCATTCAGCAGCGCACCACCGCTGTTGCCAGGGTTAATTGCTGCATTGGTCTGGATCATGTTGTTATTGACCACGGTCTCTCCGGTCTGTTCATCCTGCACGGTAACGGTTCTTCCTAACGCACTGATAATACCGTTGGTAACGGACTGTCCGTAACCAAGTGCATTGCCGATGGCGATAACGCCCTGACCAACTTCCAGGGTATCGGTATCCTCGTTTACCGTAGCTACCTTGATTTCTTTTAATGTAGAATCCTTAATATCACTCAATGCTACTTTGACTACCGCCAGATCATCCGAAGCATCGGTTCCCTGCACCTTACATTCTACGGTTTCGTTATCCACAAACTGCACTTTCAATGAATCGGCATCTGCAACAACGTGATTGTTTGTCGCAATGTAAAGATATTTGCTGTCCTGTTTGATAATAATACCGGACCCTGCACTCTCACTCTGCTGCTGCTGTGTCCCCCAGAATGTCTGATAGGATACCGTTCCGGTATTTGTAATTGCCACAATGCTCGGCATTGCCTCTTTTGCGATTCCGGAAACATCGGAAAGATCCGCTGCATTGCCGGTACTCGTCTGGCTGACTTTTGCGGAAGAAGAACTCTTTGAACTGCTTACATTCTGTCCGGAAACTCCCAGCGCTTTGGTTCCTACATAGCTGACTCCGGTAAATACCCCTCCGGCTACCAGACCAAAGACCAGAGCAACTGCCGCACACTTACCAATGGTAGCTCCGAATCCGGACCTGCGACGCGGTTTCCGGGGTGCCGGGCCTCCGGTCGGCTGCTGATACGGATTGTACGCATTGTATGATGTATTCTGGTATGTCTGTCCCTGACTGTTACTATTGTACGGATTGAATCCATTCTGAT
>OKSB01002197.1_pt1 | contig 17862 bp, 17 predicted proteins | sample 1601171 | NCBI WGS metagenome assembly OKSB01 (sample SAMEA3541496, study PRJEB24748) | human gut metagenome | biome: human gut; feature: human-associated habitat; material: faeces | place: China | collected 2012 | reverse complement strand
GCAAAAAGGCCCGCTGTCCGGGTGCGTTGGGAGTTTTCAGATACACCCTAGTTTACCGCAGATATTCTAACGCAGCTACTCACAAATTCGGAGTACCGTAACAGGCGGCGCGTACCTTATTGCCCGTAGGGTGATTTGGTGTGTTCGTAACACCCAAAAATCAGGTACTTGCCTGAACTGTACCCGCAGAACGCGCCAAACCGTAACCCAGCGCCCCTTTTCTCCCCCATCTTTTCCGGCAAGGCGGAAAAGATGGGGCCGCCGGAGGCTTGACTACTTCCGGGTTCTTACGCGAACGGGTTCTCCGTGGGGTACGGCAGGGACTTCGGCTGGTTATAGGCGATGTCGCCCACGCCGAGGAACTTGAAGACCTCGAACAGAAGCTTGCCGTAGTGGCCGAAGGCGACCGCACCGTGGTGCGGGTAGCGCTTCTGGATGAGCACATGGCGGTAGAATCTCCCCATCTCCGGGATGGCGAAGATGCCGATGCCGCCGAAGCTGCCCGTATGTACCGGCAGGATCTCGCCCTCGGCGATGTAGCTGCGCAGATTACCGTCGGAATCGCACTGCAGGCGGTAGAACGTGATCTGGCTTGCTGCAATATCCGCCTCGAGCGTGCCGCGCGTGAAGTCGGGTTCAGAGCCTGCCGGTTCGAGCAGACGGTGCTGAATGAGCTGATACTTGACCGCGCGGTCGGCGCAGAGCTTGCAGCTCGGCGTATTGCCGCAGTGGAAGCCCATGAAGGTATCCGTCAGCGTATAGTCAAACTTGCCCTTGATTTCAGCTTCATACAGGCTGGCCGGGACGGAGTTATTGATGTCCAGCAGCGTCACGGCATCGTGTGAGATGCACGCGCCGATGTACTCCGACAGTGCGCCGTAGATATCGACCTCACAGGCCACGGGAATGCCGCGGGAGGCAAGGCGGGAGTTCACATAGCATGGCTCAAAACCAAACTGCTCCGGGAACGCCGGCCAGCACTTGTCAGCGAACGCGACGTATTTGCGCGCGCCCTTGTGGTTTTCTGCCCAGTCGAGCAGCGTCAGCTCAAACTGCGCCATGCGCTCGAGCATATCGGCGTAATATCTGCCCTCGCCCATTTCCTTCTTCATATCCTCGCAGACGGCGGGAATGCGCGCATCGCCCGCATGGGCCTTGTAGGAAACGAGCAGATCCAGCTCGGAGTTCTCCTCGATCTCCACACCGAGTTCGTACAGGCCCTTGATGGGCGCGTTGCAGGCAAAGAAGTCCTGCGGACGCGGGCCGAAGGTGATAATCTTGAGTTTTTTGACACCGATAATGGCTCTTGCGATGGGGATGAAGTCCGCGATCATCTTGGCAATATCGTCGGCGGTGCCGACCGGATACTCGGGGATGTAGCCCTTGAGATGGCGCATGCCGAGGTTATACGAACAGTTCAGCATACCGCAGTACGCATCGCCGCGGCCGTTGATCAGGTCGCCGTCGCCCTCGGCGGCAGCCACGAACATACACGGGCCGTCAAAATATCTGGCAATGAGCGTTTCCGGCGTCTCCGGGCCGAAGTTGCCAAGGAAGACGACAAGGGCGTTGCAGCCTGCCGCGTTGACGTCGGCGACGGCCTTGCGCATATCGGCTTCATTTTCGACGGTCACGGGGCATTCGTACACGCCGCCCTCACAGGCCTTGGCGATATTCGCGCGGCGCATTTCCGAGAGCGTTCTGGGGAAGCAGTCGCGGGAGACGGCGATGAGGCCGAGCTTGACATTGGGGATGTTTTCAAACATGATACAGTTCCTCCTTAGTTTTCGGTAATATCGATATTCTTGCCGGTCAGGCCGATGTGCGCGCCGGTTTTTGCTTCGCTGGAGTCCGGATGGGCCAGCAGCCACTTGTTGCGGGCGGTCATCCATGTATCTTCTTCGCTCTGCGGCTCGAAGACAGGCTTCTCCGTGTTCGTACCCTTCGGCAGGACGACGGCAACGCGGAAGCCGGTCTTTGCCGTCTGACACGGCGCGTAGTGGAGCGTCGTGCCGTAGACCTCGACCGCCGCGCCCGCCGGGACGCGGAAGGCTTTGACCTTCGCGGTGTCAAGCCTGCCGTCCTCGATCTCGTCTTCCTTTGCCAGCAGCAGCACGAAATCCGTCTCGCCGACGTTGACCTCGCTGTCGCGATGATATTCGAGGCAGTTCAGCTTTGTGTTATATCCCCAGCACATCCCGATCTGGATGGGCATCCCGCCGTAGGCTCGATTCTGCATGGCATCAAAGATGCCGCTTTCCTCCAATGCGGGAATCGACGGCTCATAGGCCGTGCCGCTCTCCGGCATGGGGACAGTCTTCATCGCCGCGATCAGCGCAGCCGTGTCAAAGCCGGTCAGAACCTTGCCGTAGGGCTTGAATGCGGGGTCGGAAACAGAGTAAATTTTCATAATTCCTCCTGTTATAGAAAATCACAACTGTAGGGGCCGACGACTCTGTCGGCCCTGAAAACATTGCGAATTTTCCATAGTTTTCTGTAAAAGCAGTGCATTCTGCGGGCGGACAGAGTCGTCCGCCCCTGCACGGAACGTGCAGATTGACTTACACCGTTACAGCGAAGAACTCCTTCAGCGCGGGGTAGAGCTTTTTGAAGCTCTGGTAGCGGGCTTCGTATTTTGCCGTCAGCGCCGCGTCCGGCTCGGTCGTAGATGCGACCTCGACGAGCTTGTCCGCCGCGTCCTGCACGGAGGCAAACTTGCCGCAGCCGACCATGGCCAGCATCGCCGCGCCATAGCCCGGGCCCTGCTCCGTCTTGACCATGTCGAGCGGAATGCCGAGGACATTCGCGAAAATTTTGCGCCACAGGGGGCTCTTCGCGCCGCCGCCGCAGATGTTCGAGCGCGGGATCTCGATTCCGAGCGACTTCGCGACCTCAAACGAATCCCGGATGGCGAACGCCACACCCTCTAAAACCGCCTGCACCATGTCGGACCGGCTGGTGTCCATCGTCATGCCGGTGAACGTGCCTCTTGCGTTCGTGTCGTTGATGGGGCTGCGCTCGCCCATGAGGTACGGCAGGAAGTACACGTGATTCTCGCCGAGCTTTTCATCCGTAATATCCTTCTGTTCGCCCGCGAAGTCGGACGTTTTCAGAATTTCCTCGCACAGCCACTTGTTGCAGCTGGCAGCAGAGAGCATACAGCCCATCAGATGATAGCCGCCGTCTGCGTGCGCAAAGGCATGAAGCGCATTGTTCGGGTCGACTCCAAATTTGTCGGACGAAATGAAGATCGTCCCGGACGTGCCGAGCGAAATATTGCACCCGCCTGCGCCGACTGTGCTGGTTCCGACCGCCGCCGCGGCGTTGTCACCTGCGCCCGCCACGACCTTGACCGATTCCGGAAGGCCAAGTGTCTGTGCCGCCTCTTTTATCAGCGTGCCGACGACCTCGAAGCTTTCAAACAGCTTCGGCATCTGCGATTCGGAAACGCCGCAGATCTCCAGCATTTCCTGCGACCAGCACTTGTGCTGCACATCGAGCAGCAGCATCCCGGACGCGTCGGAGTAATCGCAGGCATGGACGCCGGTGAGCTTATAGGTCAGATAGTCCTTCGGGAGCATGATCTTGGCGATTCTCCCGAAGTTCTCCGGCTCGTTTTCGCGCATCCAGAGGAGCTTCGGCGCCGTAAAGCCCGCAAAAGCGATGTTTGCCGTCAGCTCTGACAGCCTGTCCTTGCCGACGACGTTGTTGAGATAATCCACCTCTTTGAACGTTCTGCCGTCGTTCCAGAGAATGGCCGGGCGGATGACGTGATCGTGTTCATCCAGCGCGACAAGGCCGTGCATCTGCCCGCCGGAGCCGATGCCCGCAACGTCATTTGCGTCAAAGCCGCGCAGCAGCTCCGGAACGCCGGTCACGACCGCGTCCCACCAGTCCTCCGGCCTCTGCTCTGCCCAGCCGGGGTGCGGGAAGCTGAGGGGATATTCCTTTGTGACTTCGTTTTGGATCGTACCGTCCTCCCCGACAAGCAGCAGCTTGCAGGCAGACGTGCCGAGATCAATGCCGATAAATAACATAGACTGCACACGGCTCCTTTCCCAGTCATGAAGGTTCTGATAGTTTGATTTTATACTAGTTTTTTGCAAAATTCAATCTCATTTTTCGGGGACGGGGAACACGGGCGCACCCAAACGCCTTCCCCGCATAGCTTCATAAAATCTTAAGGCGTTTCCCGCTTGTTTGTTCATAGGATTTTGGATATGATGATAGCACAGAGAAGAAAACGGAGGGAAATCTGTTATGCAGCATATTCTGGTCTGCGACGATGAGAAGGATATCGTCGCGGCTTTGAAAATTTATCTGGAATCCGACGGCTACTGCGTCCACACGGCTTACAGCGGCGAGGAAGCGCTGCGGGTCGCGAAGACGGAGCCGGTGCAGCTGGCACTGATGGATATCATGATGCCCGGCATGGACGGCATTACGGCCATGGCGAAGCTGCGCGAGTTCTCCAATATTCCCGTGATTTTACTCACGGCAAAATCCGAGGATTCAGACAAGATTCTGGGCCTCAGCGTGGGCGCGGACGATTATATCACAAAGCCCTTTAACCCCGTGGAGGTGCTGGCGCGAGTCAAATCGCAGCTGCGAAGGTTCCTGCAGCTGGGCGCGGCGGTGAAAGCGCCGTCGGAGCTGACGGTCGGCGGCATCTGCCTTGACCATGACGCGAAGCGCGTCACGCTCGACGGAGAGCCGATCGCGCTCACGCCGAAGGAATATGACATCCTGTATTATCTCATGCAGCACCCCGGCAAGGTCTTTACGCCTGCGGAGCTTTACAGTGCCGTGTGGAACGAAGCGCCGGTCGGGATCGACAATACGGTGGCGGTACACATCCGCCATCTGCGGGAAAAGCTGGAGATCAACCCGTCCGAGCCGCGGTATTTAAAGGTCGTCTGGGGCAAGGGCTACAAGCTGGAAGGAGACAGATCATGAAACAGCTATACGGAAAGCTTTGGGTCAAGTGCACAGCCATTGTGCTCCTGATCGTGTTCGCGGTATTATTGGCAGCCTCGGCATTGGGCATCGCGTATCTGATCAATTACGGTGCCTACGCGGACGGCGGTGAGCAGGTACGCCAGATAGCGGAAAATAATCTATTACAGCAGACGAGCGGCGACGGCTGGGCGGCGCTGCACGCCTGGGCCGAGGACGATACGGTCTCGCGCAATCTTCTCCGTGATCGCTATGACCCGCTCACCTCCAACATCTACTTCAAACTCACGGACAAAGCCACCGGCGAGATCCTGTTCAGCACCGGCGCACTGAATAAAGACGATTATTCCGGCAAGGCCTCCGCCTATTACCAGCAGGACATGACCTTCACGCTGAACGACGGCAGCGAGGTCACAGCGGTCTATCAGGCATATCTCAAAAGCCCGCTTGCCCCGCGCGATTCCGCGCTGTACGTTATGACATGGGTCGAGCGGCTGATCAGCGCACGCTATCTTCTGATCGCGCTGGCTATCCTGCTTCTTGCGGTCTGCCTGTTCCTGTTTATCTTCCTGCTGTGCGCCATGGGGCACAAGGAGGGCGTGGACGGCATCTACCAGTGCTGGCTGAATAAAATCCCGCTCGATCTGTTCCTTGCGCTGCTTGCTCTGCTGCTCCTCGCGTGGGCATCCTTTCTTGGCGATATCTGGTATATCGATTTCTGGTACTATATTCTTCTCGCATTCGGTACTGCGGCTCTGGCGCTGACACTCATCCTGAGCGTTGCGGGGCGTGCGAAGGCGCCGGGCTTTTTCAAAAACACGATCGTCTACATGGTCTTCGCGTGGATCTTCCGGGGACTCGGGCGCATCCCGATGGTCTGGCGGACAATGCTGATCTGGGCAGGCTTCTGCTTCATCGATCTGCTTCTGATGTTTGACGGGAGTTCTGCGTCGGCGCTCTGGTGGCTGTTCTCCCGCGGCGCGCTGACCGTCGGGATCCTGTATCTGGCTTCCAGCCTGAAGCTCCTGCAGAAGGAAGGACAGGCCATTGCCGACGGCCAGACCGATTACAAGGGCAAGCCCATCCCCCGCTGGCTGCCCGCACTTAAAAAGCACGAAGAGAATCTGCAAAGCATCCAGTCCGGCATCCAGAAGGCCGTCGATGAGCAGACGCGGGCCGAGCGCATGAAAACGGAGCTCATCACGAACGTCTCCCACGATATCAAAACGCCGCTGACGTCCATCGTCAACTACGTCGATCTGCTCGAAAAAGAGGATATTCAGCCGGAAAAAGCGAAGGAATATGTAGACGTTTTAAACCGGCAGTCCGCCCGGCTCAAGAAGCTGACAGAGGATCTGGTCGAAGCGTCAAAGGCGTCCTCCGGCAGTCTTCCGGTGCATCTGGCGCCGACGGACGTGAACGTGCTGCTGAGCCAGCTGGCGGGCGATTACATGGAGAAGCTGGAAGACGCACAGCTGGAGCCGATCTTCCGCCCCGCGCCGTCCCAGCCGGTCATTCAGGCCGACGGACAGCTGCTGTCCCGCGTGCTGGGCAATCTGTTCTCGAATATCTGCAAATATGCCATGCCCGGCACACGCGTGTATTTTGAAAGCGCTGCGGATGAGAACACCGTCTCGCTCACGTTCAAGAATATCTCGAAATACGAGCTGAACATCCCGGCAGAGGAGCTCATGGCCCGCTTCGTGCGCGGCGACTGCTCGCGCCATACAGAGGGCAGCGGTCTGGGATTGTCCATCGCGCAGAGCCTGACCGAGCTGCAGGGCGGCACGTTCCGCCTTGAGATCGACGGCGATCTGTTCAAGGCTGTCGTGACCTTCCCGCGTGAGCAAACGGAGCTGGTTCAGGCATGAAACGTCGGAAACTGCTGACGGCGCTTTTCCTGCTGCTGGCCGTCTGTGCGCTGGCGCTCGGCATTGCCGCCGTCCGGCGTGCGCAGCGCCTGCCGTCAAGAGCCGGGGTCCGGGTCCCCGTTCTCATGTACCACGCCGTCGGCGACGACTGCTGGGGCGAGGAAAGTCTGTTCGTAAAGCCGGAGGAGCTGGAAAAGCAGCTGCAATACCTGTCCGAAAACGGCTATGAGACGATCTTTTTCGAGGATCTTTCCCACATCGAGCAATATGAAAAGCCGGTGCTCCTGACCTTTGACGACGGATACGACGACAATGCCGAAACGCTCCTGCCGCTTCTGCAGAAGTACGGCATGAAGGCGACGATCTTTCTGATCGCGGGCGACGTCGGCAAGCCGCACAAGCTGACGCGGGCGCAGCTCGCGGAGCTGGTGCAGTCTGGGCTGGTCAGCATCCAGAGCCACGGCTGGAGCCACCGGAACATGGCCGCGCTGTCCCCGCTGGCGCTGCTGTGGGAGCTGGTGCGCAGCCAGAGCGCGATCTTCACGCTCACCGGGCGCTTCCCCGTCGCGCTTTCCTATCCGAACGGGAACAGCAGCGCCCGCACCAGAAAAATTGCCAGCTGGTTTTACACCTACGGCGTCCGCACCTGCGCAGGCGTCTATGAAACCGGCAGCGACCCGCTGCTGATCGAACGCATCACCGTCAGCCGCGACACCACGCTGGACGAATTCAAACGCGAACTTGAGATCCCGTAATAGCCGGAGCCGGTGTTCCAGACAGATTGGAACACCGGCTCTGCGTTTATTTTTGCACCTCAATGCTTCCGCCGTCGGCAAGCGTCTTGCCCTCCAGCAGCATGAGCTTTTCCGCAAACAGGTTCGTGAAGCCGCTTAAGATCGCGGCGGAGACGATCATCTCCGGCGTGTCGCGGACGTTCAGCTCCGTCGTGACCTCGCGGTCGAACATGGCGGCGGCCGTCAGACGGACCTGCTCGACGAAGTATTTCGCGCACCGCTGGTGGCGCAGGGCAAACGCGGCGTAGGCCTTTTTGACGTCCTCCTCCGCAAGATCGCCCGGCAGGAGCGTCTGCAGCATCGACAGCCGCAGGCTCTGCTTGAGCGTACAGATCATGATGAGATACGCGATATGGATGCGGTAATAGCGCTTTTTGCGCGGCTCCGGCAGGAGCTTCGTGCGCACGTAGTTGTTGATGGCCGCCGCTGTGATGGGCTCCGTCTGCCTGAGCTCGGGCGGCAGATAGTCGAGATACTGCTTTAAAAGCTGCACGACCTGCTCCATGTAGAGGCCAAAGTCCGGAATGGCGTCCCATTCCGGCAGCCGGTAGGCCGCGAGAAACTTTTCCCAGCGCCGGAGCTTTCCGACGACCAGATCATTGTCAAAATTCATTGCTGCACACACCTTTCCGGGTCAAGTATATCACATCCGGTAAAAAATGCAAGAGATAATCGCGTTTGAAAGATGAATTGACATTGCATGTAAAATGTGATAATCTAATATCGAAGATTATATCAAGAAAGAAGCGACGTCATGTTCAGAATCGTTACCGATACATCCGCAAATCTCCCGACCGACTATCTGCACGCTGAGCAGATCACGGTCATCCCCTACACCTTCCAGAGCGGAAAGGGCGAGCAGTCCTGCATGGATCTGACGACCTTTGACGCGAAGGATTTTTACGCGCAGATGCGCAGCGGCGTGAAGGTCACGACCTCCCAGATCCCGCCGCAGCGCTACATCGACGTACTGACGCCGCTGCTGGAAGCGGGCGAGGACGTTCTGTTTGTCAGTATGTCCTCTGGCATCAGCGGCTCGTATGCCTCCGGCCAGATCGCCGCGCGGCAGCTGCGCGAGGAGTTCCCGGACAGGAAGCTCCTTCTGGTCGACACCTACAGCGCATCGCTGGGCGAGGGCCTGCTTGTCATGCGCGCGGCGGACTGCCGCCGCGAAGGGCTGAGCATTGACGAAACCTATAAGACGCTCCGCGCGCTGCGCCACCGCATGGCGCAGATCTTTACCGTCGACGATCTGCGCTATCTGCGCCGGACGGGCCGCCTGTCCAATCTGGAAGCCGCCGTCGGGACGGTCCTGCAGATCAAGCCGCTTCTGAAGGGCGACCCGCAGGGAAAGATCGTCTGTTTCGCCAAGCTTCGCGGACGGCAGCGTGCCGTCGAGGCCATTGCCAAGCGGTATGAGGAACTTGTCGTGGACGCACAGGAGCAGACCGTCGGCATCGCCCATGCCGACTGCGCGCCCGACGCGCAGATCCTCGCGTCCCTCCTGCGCCGCAGCAGCAAGCCGCCCAAAAAAATCCTGACGGTCGATTACGAGCCTGTGACCGGCTCCCATGTCGGCCCCGGCGCACTGGCGCTGTTCTTCCTGTCGGACGAGAACGTCAGAAATATCTAAATTTGCCTTCAAGCGCCCGGCAGCGGAGTTTTCCGCCGCCGGGTTTTTATAAGGCAGCATGAAGCCCCGGACAAGCGTGCTTGTCCGGGGCAGTGTCAACCTTGCGCGGTATTCATCCCCGAGATTTAAGTCCTGGCATTTTTTGGATGGCAAGATCATGGTTCTGCTCCGCAGCTTTCTTATACCAGTGCTTTGCCTTTTCCATATTAACAGGCGTCCCAATCCCTTCTTCATAGAAATATGCGAGATTGAATTGGCCGTCACGATCACCATGCTCTGCGGCACGCTGCGTCCAATAAAACGCCTTATCCGCGTCCTTCTCCACACCGATCCCGTCATAGAAAAAGTAGCCCACTTGACATTCGGCAAGGGGATAGCCCTTCTCAGCAAGTTCCATGTGTCCTTCAAAGCACTTCTCAAACTGCTTTGTGTTCCAATATTTTTCGATCAGCTCATTGCAACGATCAAATTCTGGACATGCTTTATAATATGCATTTGACATTTTTAGTACCTCTTGCAGATCAACCGCTTTACCCAAGTGCGTATGTAATCGCAGTATTCAGCATCATCTCCGCTGAATTGCAGAAAGTATACATAGCATTGGGCCATATAGTATTTGACAGCTTCTTGATCGCATGGAGCGGTTCTCTGATAGCCACGCAGAAAGGCTTTCTGCTCCACTTCGGTTTTCAGAAATTTCTGCCCCGGTCGCCGGAACAGAGCCCAGGCAATGTCGAAGTCACGGTTTCCATAGCCTGCCAGCTCAAAGTCCAGTATGCCGCTGATATGATGCCTGTCCCATAAGATGTTTGCATAGTGGAAATCTCCGTGGCAGAAGCAGCGGACAGACGTCTTGGGCGGATTTGCAAAAATTCCTTTATATTCCTCCAAGCCCAAGGTTTTTAAGAACTCGTCAGACGGCACGTGGAAAAACCTTCTGTCCTTGACTGGCTCTGCGGAAATGCGAAGCTGATGGAGCGTTGCCAGCGTCGCGCCGTATTCCTCCATAAAGCTAAGGGATTCCAGCGTTTCGTTTTCGCCCACAATGGTCGATAGACGTTCGCCCGGCAGCTCCAACGTTACGGAGAAGGGCGTTCCGGCAAACCCGCAATCAAGGACTGTGGGATAAATTGGCGAATGGAGCTGTGACAGAATCGCCACCTCGTTTTCAATCGCCGCACCCTTCTGTCTTGCGGCTTTGATGTAGGCCCGGACTTCTTTGCCTTTGTAGATACCCCTGGCGTGGAATACGTCGTTACCGGCGTGAGGATAGCCAAGTATTTCTATTGGATGGAAGGACTTATAAGCGAGCGAGAAAGGATCAATGGTTTCCCGCCATTTATCTGGATGTTTCACAACTCGTTTCTCCTGTGATTTCATCAATCTGTCGGTACAGTTCCTCATACACCTGATCTGCTATCGGCTTTTTCGGCGTCCAGAATGCATGGAGCTCCTGAAGCTCCGGTGAATCTCCCAAAAGTGCCTTCACCTTCTCATACGCAAAGTCATTTGCGTCCCGTTCATAGGGCTGTCCAAGATATAGTTCCGTGAAAAACTCTATTGATCCTTCGAGCTTGCATTCTTTCCATTCGCCGTCAACGAGTTTATAACAAGTGCCGTCATATTGGATAACATAGAGGCGGCTCCTGGAAATCAGCTCGTCAAAACGCTCCGGGTGCAAATACTGCAAGGCATGGCGAAGCTCATGAAACAGATAGAACATCTGCTCGTACTCCGGTTGAGATTGGAGCATCTCTTTGTTGATGAACAGCGTATTGACAGTTGGATCAAACGTACCGTTGGCCGTTTCATATCCCTTCGGCATGTCGAAGGAAAGGTTGATCGTTAAGCGCCGATATTGTTACCCCAAAATGCCTAAAAGTTGTTCCCGTGGTTGTCCCCGAAGTTGTCCCATAAAGACGAAAAAAGGGGAGTTGTCCCCGAGTTGTCCCCGGTAAAAACGATTTGGTTGGGTCAGGTTGAGCCAGAACAGTACAAAAAGAAAAACCCCGGAAAACCGCATGGTTCCGGGGTTTTTGGGCATTTTGAAGTCTCGATCAGCGCTTGGAGAACTGGGGTGCGCGACGGGCGGCTTTGAGGCCGTACTTCTTGCGTTCCTTCATTCTCGGGTCGCGGGTCAGGAAACCGGCGGCCTTCAGAGCGGCGCGGTACTCGGCGTTCAGGCCCAGCAGCGCGCGGGAGATGCCGTGACGGATGGCACCGGCCTGGCCGGTGACACCGCCGCCCTGGACGGTGCAGACCACGTCCACCTTGCCGAGCAGGTCGGTGGTGACCAGCGGCTGACGGACGATCAGCTTCAGGGTGTCGAGACCGAAGTAGTCGTCGATCTCGCGGCCGTTGATAATAATGGAACCGGTGCCGTTCTCATAAACGCGGACACGGGCGATAGAGGACTTGCGGCGGCCGGTGCCGTAATGATACTGTTTCTTGCTCTCGTACATCGTCTTTTACCTCCTGATTAGTCCTGCGTCCAGGCTTCGGGCTTCTGGGCAGCATGGATGTGCTCCGGACCCTTGAACAGCTTCAGACGAGTCATGGCAGTTCTGCCGATGGTGTTCTTCGGGAGCATGCCCTTGACGGCCAGCTCCATGGCGAACTCGGGACGCTCGGCCATGAGGGTCTTGTACTTCGTTTCCTTCAGACCGCCGATCCAGCCGGAATGACGGCGATAATACTTCTCCTCCAGCTTGCGGCCGGTGAGAACAGCCTTCTCGACGTTGACGATGATGACGTAGTCGCCGCAGTCAACGTTCGGGGTGAAATCGGGCTTCAGCTTGCCGCGCAGCAGGTTGGCGGCGATGACGGCGGTACGGCCCAGGGGCTTGTCCGCTGCGTCCAGGACGTACCACTTGCGCTGAACGTCCTCTTTTCTGACCAGTGTCGTGGACATGAGTGAGTTCCTCCGTATATTGAAAATAAATATTTTGACAAAACCGGGCTGCACGCGTACAATATTCCCGTGCACAGCCTATTCTTTATACCACAGGAAAAACCGGCTGTCAAGCACAAAATTCGGAAATTTCATTTTTCTCCGGAAGAACTCTCGGATGCTCCGTTTTTCTCCCGGATGCTCTCAAATGCTCAAGGGGCAATTTTTCGAAAAAACGGAGGAATTCGCATGCAAAGAATGATGGGACTCGTGCGCCGCTGCATCGAGGATTACCGGATGATTGAGCCGGGCGACCGCATCGCCGTCGGCGTGTCCGGCGGCAAGGATTCGCTGACGCTGCTGACGCTTCTGGCGGCGCTGCGGGAATATGTGCCCTATTCCTATGACCTCACGGCCATCACGATCGACATGGGCCTCGGCGGCATGGATTTCTCGCCGGTCGCACGCCTGTGTGAGCGCCTCGGCGTGCCGTATTCCCGCGTGGAGACGGAGATCGGGCCGATCATCTTCGAGCACCGGAAGGAAAACAATCCCTGCTCGCTGTGCGCCAAGATGCGCCGCGGGGCGCTGAATCAGGCGCTGCTGGAGCAGGGCTTTTCCAAGGTGGCGCTCGGCCACCACTATGACGACGCCGTCGAGACGTTCCTGATGAGCCTGCTGTTCGAGGGACGGATCGGCTGCTTCGAGCCGGTGACGTACCTCGACCGGACCGGCGTGACGCAGATCCGGCCCATGCTCTATCTGACGGAGGGCATGGTGCGTACGTTCGCGGCGGAGCACGACCTGCCCGTCGTGCACAATCCGTGCCCGGCCGACAAGCACACGAAGCGGCAGGAGATCAAGGAGCTCGTCGCCGTGCTGTCGAAGACGTACCCCGACCTCAAAGCGCGTGTATTCGGCGCGATGCAGCGCCTGCCGCTGCCGCAGTGGGGCGTGACGCCGCACCCGCGCGGCTCACAGAAACAGCTGCATCAGCACGACGGCTGCAAAGCCGGGCAGGCCGAAAAAGCCGACGATGCAGGCCGCGGGCGCGGTGACGGCAATATAGAGCCCGGTCAGGGGCGCGAGTAAATTGACAAGGCCGAGCAGGACCGCGCCGCAGAGCGTGTTGATGCACAGCTTCCAGAACCAGCGCAGCGGCGTGGACAGCAGCCGCACGAGCAGAAACACGGCGGCGACGGAAAGCGCAGCGGATAAAACCTGCGTCATGGAAAATTCCTCCTGAAATGCGAAAAAATGAACCAACGCGGCGTGCATTGTTCGGCCGCGCCGGGGCATACTGAAAGCGGACACAGTCCTGGAACATTTTCCGGCATCGGGCCAATGCACTTCGAACGGCCAATTCGGAGAGGAAGTGGAATCCATAGCCTGTGTCAAGTGCGCCGCGCGGCGTAAAACTGCCGCGGACGGTACGAAAGATACCCCCATGGGGCGGGGCGCTGCGGCCGCAGCGCCCCATGACGTTCTGATCTGGGCAGCGCCGCACCCGCGGCGCTTGAGCGTGTCGAAAAAGCCTTTTCGACACGCTCTCAAACGAGCCCCGTTTCACTGGGCTCTCGTTTGAAAGGGGCTGCGGCTCGCTGCAGCGCACGAAGGGCACGCCCTTCGCACGTTTGCGAGCCGAGCGGTATTTTCTCCGACGTACACGCCGCCGGAGAAAATGATTTCCATTTTCTTTGCGCCTGCGGGCGCAAACTCTGCGAGGCTTTTCCGACAGTCTGAGCGCCGCACCCGCGGCGCTTTTTGTACGTTCAGCGGCAGGCTTCCTGACTTGTCATTGCGAGGCTCCGCAGGAGCCGTGGCAATCTCGCAGGACTGGCTGGAACACAGGAAGGCCCCGGCGGATTCGTAAGTGCCTGCTTGAGATTGCCACGTCGGGCTTACGCCCTCCTCGCAATGACACGGGAGGAAGGCGCGTCCTTACGCTGCCCTGTCCCTGCAATTACAGCGGATTATCCCAGCAGTCCTGCCTTTGCCTTCAGCGTCAGGATGCGCAGGACGCTCTCGTCGATGCGGGCCTCGGTCAGCGTGCCGTCTGCGGCGGCATTGCGCAGGGCCTGCAGGGCGGCGTCGAGGTCGTCCGGCATCAGGATGAGGTCGCAGCCGGCCTCGATGGCCAGCAGGGCTGCCTCGCCGGGTGTATAGTTCGCCGTGATGGCGCCCATGTTGTGCGCATCTGTGATGACGACGCCGTCATAGCCCAGCTCCGTGCGCAGCAGGTCCGTCACAACGGCGGGGGAGAGGTCGCAGGGCGTGTTGTCGCCCGTGACGGCCGGGGCGGACATATGCGAGACCATGATCATGCCCGCGCCCGCCTCGATCCCGGCGCGGAAGGGCAGCAGCTCCGCCTCGCGCAGCTCGTCCAGCGTGCGGTCCGTGACGGACGTGCCGAGATGGGAGTCCGCCTCCGTGCTGCCGTGGCCGGGGAAGTGCTTCAGGCAGGCCAGCACGCCGCCCTCCTGCAGGCCGCGCGTCATGGCGGCCACCATGTCGGAGGCGACGGCGGGGTCGCTGCTGAACGAGCGGTCGCCGATCTCCGTGTTGTTCGGATTCGTCACGATGTCTGCCACCGGTGCAAAGTCCACGTTGAAGCCTGCACCCTTCACCTGACCGCCCAGCTTCTTGCCCATGGCCTCAACGGCGGCCGTGTCTCCGGCCGCGCCGTAGGTCGCCATCGGGTCCAGTACATCCGTCAGGCCGACGCCGCTCAGGCGCGACACGCGCCCGCCCTCCTCATCCACGCCCAGCAGCAGCGGGATCTTGCTGTAGCTCTGCGTGGTCTGCAGCATCTGCGTGACCTGCTCTGCCGATACGATGTTCTGCGCGAAATACACCAGCCCGCCGACGGGCGTGCGCGCCAGCGCCTCGCGCGTGGCGTCCCCTGCCGCCGTGGCGGGGGAGAGGCCCGTCAGTGCGTCCGGCGTGACGACGAAGAGCTGGCAGAGCTTCTCGTCGAGGGTCATGCCGTCCAGGATCTCCTGCGCGGCCAGCTCCTCGGGCGAAGTGGTCTCCGTCGGGGCCTCCGTTTCGGTCGGCGCGTCTGTCTCCGGAGCGCCGGTCGGCGCGGCGGAGGAGGAAGGCTCCGTCGGCTCCACGCCGCCGGTGGCCGTGGCCGGGCCTGTCTGCGTGATACGCAGGACGTAATAGACGATACCGGCTACGGCGACTGCGATGACCAGCAGCAGAACGGCGACCAGGAACCCGCCGCGATTGTGTTTCATGGAAATCGACCTCTCTATCTTTATAACGTATGACTTGATTTTTTTCCTATTGTACCGGAAATACGGGGAAAATACAAGGCGTTTTTTTCGCGGAACATTGTAATTGCAGGGGAGCGGACAGCCGGGCCCGGCGCTGCGCTTGCGATTCGTACAGGCTGTCGATAAAAACGGACACACCGGTTGCGTCTGTAGCGGCGGTCACTGCGCAGCCGCTGCAGGAATGATATCCATAATAAATTCCGCGAGTCCGGCCCTTCGCAGATTTCTTGACATTTTGCAGCCGCCGGGATATACTATATTTATTATCACGATCATGAAACCATGCAGAGCGAGGGACATTATGGCCAAAAAGCAAGCATACGGCAACGAGAGCATTACCACGCTCAAAGGCGCGGAGCGCGTTCGCAAGCGCCCCGCGGTCATTTTTGGCTCCGACGGGCTGGACGGCTGCGAACACGCCGTGTTTGAAATCCTGTCGAACGCCATTGACGAGGCGCGCGAGGGCTATGGCAAGCTCATCATCGTCACGCGCTACGCCGACCGCAGCATCGAGGTCGAGGACTTCGGCCGCGGCTGCCCTGTGGACTGGAACGAGAAGGAGCAGCGCTACAACTGGGAGTTGGTCTTCTGCGAGATGTACGCGGGCGGCAAATACAACAACAACGCCAGCGAAAATTATGAATACAGCCTCGGCCTGAACGGCCTCGGCACCTGCGCCACGCAGTATGCCTCGGAGTATTTCAATGCGCGGATCTTCCGCGACGGCTTCGAATATCACCTGCACTTCAAAAAGGGCGAGATCGACGGCCAGATGGAGAAAAAGCCCGCCGACCGCAAAAAGACCGGCTCGCTGTTCCACTGGAAGCCGGACCTCGAGGTCTTCACGGACATCGATATCCCCGTGGAGTATTATCTTGACACGCTCAAGCGGCAGGCCGTCGTCAACGCGGGCGTGACGTTCCGCTTCCGCAATCAGGCCGGCAGCAAGTTCGAGACGACGGAGTTCTGCTATGAGCACGGCATCCTCGACTACATCACGGAGCTGACGGACGGCAACGCCTTCACCATGCCGCAGTACTGGGAGACGGAGCGCCGCGGCCGCGACCGGGCGGACAAGCCGGAATATAAGGTAAAGATCACGGCGGCGCTGTGCTTCTCGCGCAATCTGAGCCGTCTGGAATACTATCATAACTCCTCGTGGCTCGAGCACGGCGGCGCGCCGGACAAGGCCGCGCGCAGCGGGTTCGTCTCCGCCATCGACGCCTATCTCAAGCAGAACGGCAAATATGCGAAGAACGAATCGAAGATCACGTTTCAGGACGTGGCGGACTGCCTTGTGCTTGTGACGAACTGCTTCTCTACGCAGACGTCCTATGAGAACCAGACGAAGAAGTCCATCAACAACCGCTTCATTCAGGAGGCCATGACGGAGTTCTTCCGCAGCCGCCTGCAGGTCTATTTCCTTGAGAACAAGCAGGAGGCCGACCGCATCGCCGAGCAGGTGCTCATCAACAAGCGCAGCCGCGAGACGGCCGAGCGTGCCCGCATCACGGTCAAAAAGAAGCTCTCCGGCAATCTCGACATCGCCAACCGCGTGCAGAAATTCGTCGACTGCCGCAGCCGCGACGCCAGCCGCCGCGAGCTGTATATCGTCGAGGGCGATTCCGCCATGGGCTCGGTCAAGCTCTCACGCGACGCGGAGTTTCAGGGCATCATGCCAATCCGCGGCAAAATTCTCAACTGTCTGAAGGCGGACTATGCCCGCATTTTCAAGAGCGAGATCATCACGGACCTGCTGCGCGTCATGGGCTGCGGCGTCGAGGTGCGCGACAAGCACGTCAAGGACCTGACGGCCTTTGACCTCGGCAGCCTGCGCTGGAACAAGATCGTCATCTGCACCGATGCCGATTACGACGGCTTCCAGATCCGCACGCTCGTGCTCACGATGCTTTACCGCCTCGTGCCCACGCTCATCCGCGAGGGCTATGTCTATATCGCGGAGACACCGCTGTTCGAGATCACCTGCAAGGACAAGACGTGGTTTGCCTACAACGAGACGGAGAAGGCCGACATTCTGAAAACGCTCGAGGGAAAGAAGATTTCCGTCGCGCGCTCGAAGGGCCTCGGCGAGAACGAGCCGGAGATGATGTGGCTTACGACGATGAACCCCGAAACGCGCCGCCTCATCAAGGTCATGCCGGAGGACGCGGAGAAAACGGCGTTCTATTTTGACCTCCTCCTCGGCGATAATCTCGCCGGAAGAAAGGAATATATCGCCGAAAACGGCAGTCAGTATCTGGAAATGGCGGATATTTCGTAGTGTAAAATTTAACGAGGCTGCCGGACGTGCGTTGTAGGGGCCGGGCTGTCCCCTCCCGGCGGTGCACCGACGATTCGTATTGGGTATCGATAAAAACGCACAAACCAATTGCGTCTGTAGCGGCGCTCACTGCGCAGCCGTTGGCGGCTTTGCCGC
>OKSB01002186.1_pt1 | contig 17917 bp, 23 predicted proteins | sample 1601171 | NCBI WGS metagenome assembly OKSB01 (sample SAMEA3541496, study PRJEB24748) | human gut metagenome | biome: human gut; feature: human-associated habitat; material: faeces | place: China | collected 2012 | reverse complement strand
AACAATGGGGAAGTATTAATATAATCTATGGCACAGGATTTTATACTTTAAATTTTCCAATAACATTTAATTCTCTTTATACAATAGTAGATGGAGGTATTTTTGATGTTGAAATACAATCAAGAAATAATTCCAGTTTTAAAATAGAACAACGTAGTGGGCAAAGTAGTGATATTTACTGTTATATTGCTTTAGGCAAGTAACTATTTTCCTATTGCAAACCAATATAATTTACAGTTACGAATATCAGAACCATGATAAAAACTAAATCCTTTTAAATCACTTTTTGTTATGCCATCTCCACCTCCTCCCTCATGTTGCTTATGTCCGGAGGTTGAATATAATGCAGGCACTACTACATTAAAAACAGAAAATGTTATTGGATATGTTACAGATATAGTACTATCTCCATTACTTGTTTCAGAAGATAATCCCCATTGTTTAAAGGAGTTGAAAAAATGAGTTTATAAATATATCTGATGTAAAAAATGAAGATTTATAGAAGAAAGGCTGATTTTATGTATTTAATGAAATTTGATGAAGAGGGCCAAAAGATTTCCGCCGTTCCGCAGGCATTAGCTAACGACTGGGGCGGCGAAGAAAAGTTGAAATCCGAAGGCTATATTGAAATATCCGATGAAGATTGGAACTATTACACCGGCAATATGGGTGACGGCGACAACGGCACTGGATATATTCGCGACAGCGAGACCGGTAAGCCGATTTCTGCGCCTGCTAGGGTAATTACATTAGAGGAGAGAGCAAATGTGCTTAAATCGGAGTATGAAGCCAACGTTAAAGCGATTGATGAAGCAATTCAGATTGCAAAAAATAACGGCGATACTGAGTATGTTACTGAACTACAGCAGGAACGACAAAATATATTAGATGAATATGCAAAAAAATTGGAGGAATTGACAAATGCTTAAATTTTGTACATTTTGCGGAAGAAAACTTGATACAGAAGGCTTTTGTACTAATTCAAAGTGTCCAGATTACAAACGAAAAGAACTTATAGAAACAGAAAAGAAAGAGTTAGCAGAAAAAGCAAAAAGCACCCAAGAAGCTAGTAAAAATAAGGCTTAGAGGGTGCTTTTATTATGCAAAAAATTATATTACCGTATTTGTGCCGTGTTCCACCTTAGAAAATAAAGGAACATAGCAATTTATATAGATTAATATTAACGCCGTATTAGTGCCAAATTTTAATATTTAAACACTATTAAATCCATTGCTTTTTTTAGTTGGTGCAGGTCCTTATGTGTATAGTGTTTTTCTGTTATATTACTGCTGGCGTGTCCTAGTATTCTTTTTATTGCGGTTGGATTAGCGTCTGCGTTATTTAATAAGCTCGCAAGTGTGTGTCTGCATTCATGTGGTGTATGGCGCTTTATTTTTAACTCTATAAGGGTTTTATCGAAGCGAGTACGAAAACGGCTATAATTGAGATGTATGCCGTTATTATCTGTAGCAATATATTTATTGTTTTCTGCTAAAAATTCTATCCAAAAAGGTAATGTTTGTTTATGCAATGGAATAATTCTATTTCTGCCAGCTTCTGTCTTACTTTCTCTTATTATTAGGTAACGTTGTCTAAGCTTTACATCAGTTTTTTCTATTGCTAAAAATTCACTAGGACGAGTACCTAACATCATGTGCATTAGTATCATTTTGGCATATCGGTGTTCATCGGTGGCTCGGAAAAGTTTATAAATCTGTCGGGTATTGAATATGGTTTTTTTATAGACTTTTTTATCTTTGTCTATATCAATATACCGACTAATATCTTTTTCTGGTAGAATTATCTCATACTTCACTGCGTAGGTATACATGTGATGTAGAACTTGTCTAGCTTTCTTTTGTGTACTATATCCAGCACCATTATCATGTATATCACGTATTGCAGATTGTAAATCACCAATACGAATTTTAGCAAACTGTTTATCATATAAACGATTTAGATGTTTATATGCACAATTATAGCTAGATTGTGTACGTTCTTTAATACGTGGATATAAATAAGCTTTTACCAAGCAGAATAGTTCATCAAAAGTAATTTCAGATGGAGAAAAAAGTAAGGGATTTTTATTATATTCACATAAAAAAGCTAACGCACTTTCATAGGTTGTTTCATAACCTATAACTTTTTGACGTCCATCAATGAATTTTCTTATTTCATAGGGACGTCTACGTCGACCACTTTTTTTGGTAATACTACCAAAACCATTAGGTAATTTTAATCTTTTATTATTCAAATAAATCACTCCTTAATAGGAGTTTATCAAAATATGTTTTAAAGTAGGTGAAAAAGTGAATAATTTTACAATTGATATATTAAATTTTTTTAAAACATTAATTCCTGTTAAAACTGAGATAGAATTAGGAGCGTGTTTCGCTACAGTGGGAACTATATGTAATCATTTGTTTGGCAGTTGGTCAAACTTGTGGGAAGCTATTTTGCTACTAATGGTATTAGATTATATAACAGGTCTTTTATCCGCATGGATAAATCCAAGCAAAAAATTAGATAGCAGAAAAGGTTGGCGAGGATTAGCTAAAAAGGCTGTTATCGTAATTATAATTATGGTAGCACATATGGCAGATATTGTTTTCAATCAGGGAACGATAACACGAGATATCGCTATAATGTTTTACATCGCTAACGAGGGTCTAAGTATATTAGAGAATGCTACAAATTGTGGTATTCCAGTTCCAGCTAAATTGAAAAATAATTTAGCTCAATATACTAAAGAGAAAACAACCATCAGATCCTATAATAAAGAAAAATAAATTAACTTACTTTAAAATAATTCATAATAATTTATAGAACAAGGAGATAAGAAAATGACAAACAATTTAAATGATTTTTTAAACAAAATTTTATTAGGAGATAGCTTAGAGTATCTTAGACAATTACCATCTAATTCTATAGATGCAGTTATTACAGATCCGCCTTATTGTAGTGGTGGTAGAACAGCTTCTGAAAAAGCTTTACCACCAAGTAAAAAATATGAACAGAGTTCAAATACTATGGTGCATAGACCAGATTTTGTAGGAGATAGTAAAGATACACGTTCTTGGCTTCATTGGTGTAATCTATGGATTAGTGAATGTCATAGAGTTTTAAAAGATGGAGGTTATTTTTTAATGTTTACAGACTGGAGACAGCTTCCATCTACTACAGATGCTGTTCAAATTGGTGAATTAATTTGGAGAGGTATTATAGCATGGGATAAAGGAAGATGTGCAAGAGCACCACATAAAGGATATTTTCGTCATCAGTGCGAATATGTAGTTTGGGCAACTAAGGGAAAATGTAAAAGAAATCTACATGCAGGTCCTTTTGATGGTTGTTATCAATATACAGTAAAACAAACCGATAAATTTCATCTCACTGGAAAACCAACTCCATTAATGGAGGATTTAATAAAAATTGTTCCTGAAGGTGCTATAATTTTGGACCCATTTATGGGAAGTGGTACAACTGCTGTAGCAGCTAAAATGCATAATAGAAATTTTGTGGGGTTCGAAAAAACTAAAGTATATCATGATATAGCTTTAGAGAGATTAGAAAAATTAAATATGTCAAAATAAGCCATTTTTGTAATTACCGTTTTATTGATTTTACAAAAATGGCTATTTTTATAATAAAAGATAGATTTTTAATATGCAGAGGTTATTTTCTAAATTTATACTTAAAATAAAAAGATATGAGGTGAGTTGACGTTGTCTAAAAACAAAACTTTAAAAAAAGTAATTGCTTTTTCTAGTGCATTAGTTATTAGTTCATCTTTATTAACAGGGTGTGGAGCAGACCCGCCACAAGAGCAATATCGTGATAGTGATAAAGAAGATATTACTATTGTAAATCATGATAGTGGTAGTTTTAGTGATTTCTTAGCAGGTACTATTGTTGGAACTTGGTTGAATAGTGGGACCTATAATAATAGAAACTACAATGAAGGCAATGGTAGCTATAATAGTAGAAGTTACAGTAGAGATAGTAATTTAAATGGTAGTACAAATAAAGATAGTAAGCCAATAGAAGATAAGGCTTCATCTTCTATTAGTAACAAAAGTGCTAAAAATATTACAACACCAAATAAAAATGTATCTAATATAGGTACTAAATCAAGTATATCTACAGGAAAAACAGGTATAGGAAGTGCAGGAGGAAGAAGTAGTGCAAGTTAGTTGTTGGATAGATAATATTGATAGAAACAAAATACCTTATATTAAAGAAGATGATTGGCGATATAGTTATCCTAGTTTAACCCCATTAAATATTACAAAAGAAGAAAAAGAAAATTTATTTGATATATCAAATGTTTTATTTTGGGCTATGCATAAAACTGTTAAATCAGTACGTCATGTAAATGATTTGTTTGGAAACTTGTCTTTTATTGGCTCTAAATTTGATTGTATTAGCAATTTATCTAGAATGGATTTTGTAAAAGATATGAATGGTGATTTTCGATTAATAGAAATTAATTCAGATACACCATGTGCTATACCAGAAACTTTTTATGGGAATTTTAGATTTAAGTCGAAAGAAATATCATTAAAAGAAAAAGAAATTAATAAACAATTAGCAGAAATTTTTATTAATCTTTGTTCCAATGATGATGTAATAGCATTTGCATCTGACCCAAATTATAAAGAAGACTGGTATAACACAAAATATCTGTATGATAATTTTATGGAACATAAGCCACAAAATGTATATGCAATATTAATTCCGTTATCTGAGTTAGAAGTATTTGATGACGGTGTGTATGTAAAAAATACTGACCAAAAAATAAATATTCTATATAGATTATATCCAACTGAATTATTAATAAAAGATAAATCTAACGATGGATATCCTATAGGAATGAAAATGATTGAACTTCATAATGAAGGGAAAATTTATTTAGTTAATCCACCAGAAGCCTTAGTTATGCAGGATAAACGAATTCCTGCAATGTTGCATTATTTAAATGATAAATATTGTTTTTACTCAAAACGAGAATCTAATTATATAAAAAAATATGTTCCATTTAGTGGTCTAAGTTTTGAAGGCATACTCAATGTTAGTTCGGCAGATAAGATTATAAAAAAACCTATATATGGTCGTGAAGGCAGTGGAATAACTATTTATGACCGCAATAAAAATATTATTGAACAATCTACTGTATTTAACGAAAATAACGAAAATGTTCAATATATTTATGAGGAATATATTGAACAAACTAAGAGTTCAATAATGACTGCAGAAAATATTAAATTAAATGGTTATATAACATACAGTGTTTTTCTGTTAAATGGTGAAGCTGTGGGGTTATATGGAAGGTTTGATGTCAATAAAATTTGTGGTGTTGAAGCATTATGGTTACCTATATGTATGACAGATACAAAAGGAACTATTACTTCAATAAAAAATGAATTTAATTTTAAATAGAGGTATATATTATGTTAATTATTGTATTATTACTTGTTATGATTATTTTATTTCAAAATATTAAAAATAATGCTCTTAAAATGTGGATGGCAGAACATTATTGCATTGTTCCTATCAATGAGGATGAAGCAAAATATATGTCAAAATATTTTAGTAATAGTATAGCTAAAATAAAAAATTGGTGGAAAAATTTATAAATTAAAACTCATCGAATTCATAGTGTCAATTTTGACGCGGTTAATCTATTTTAAATACAGATTAACGTTATCCTATAAAAAACTGGTCGAATTCGACCAGTTAAAAAAGAAGGTGTTTTATGATGAAAGTAATTGATATTTCTGCTTGGCAAGAATGGATCGATTGGCAGGCAGTAAAAGACGATGGAATTGAAGGAGTTATTCTAAAAATAGGAGAACATTATAAACTTGATGAAAAGTTTATAGAACATGTAAATAACGCTGTAGCGTATGGATTACCCTATGGCGTTTATTATTATAGCCATGCGTCATTTATTCATGAAGCTGTAACAGAAGCTAATTGGGTTGATAAACAGATTAAGACATATCTTAATGGAAAAAATCCTGAACTCGGTATTTGGTATGATGCTGAAGATAAAGATATGTTAGAAGGATACTTAAATGTAGTTTATCCTATTGCTAATTTTATCAGTACATTGTTAGAAAAAGGGTATAACTATGTAGGCTTATATAGTTCTTATAATTGGCTCACAAATATTATAGACTTAAAAGCATTGCCTGATTATGTACCTATTTGGGTAGCTCAATATTATCATCAAAATAGCTTTGCTATAGAAAATCCCCATCGCATATGCCGTCTTTGGCAATATACAGACTGTGAACAAATAGGTGATATGCAATTAGACTGTAATATTTATTATTAAATTATCGACTTTTATGTTCAATCGATAAATGAAATTAGATTGCAGTATTTTTACATAACAGTTCATGCATGCAAAAGTTAATTAATAAATAAAATTTCAATAATGGAAAGCAAATAAAATTAATAGCATAAACCGTTATAAATAAAGACTTTGTTAGTGTATTAACTGTTATTATGCAAATGGCCAGCAAATAAAAGTAATTGAACAGGAGAAAAAACATGAAGATTTTAGTATATTCTAGAAATCCACTTAACGCAGTAGAAAAAACACGTATTAAAGGGATTGTAACGCAGTCCCATTGTTTCAATGAAAGCTTAAAAAATACGTTTAAAAGATTTAGCTTCATGCAGGGCGAACAGGTAATTTATTTTGATGATATTACTGTACAAAACAGACCTGAAGCCATTGTTACAGAAATAGAGGCTTGATATGCATGTGTTTATATGTAAAATTAAGGAATTTTTACGAAAAAACACTAAAAATATTCTTATTATTGGCGGTATTATTATTCTGTGTTTGTTCATCGGATTCATGCTCGGCAACAGAAAAAACGTATCTAGTAACGGAAACGCAATTGACGCAATTAGAAACGAACTTAGCAACGCTCAAGACGCAAAATCAGACATTGCAGGCACAACTTCAGATATCGCAAACACAAGTTCAGACATTGCAGAAACAGTCGGAAATCTTGCAAACTCAATCAACAATGTTACAGACACAAGTAAACAATTTGACTCAATCGTTGGAGCGTGCCAAAACATTATTGAACAAATACGAAAGCAAGGAGAATAAGAGTTATACAATCGGTGTGGGAGGTGGTTCCAATGGTTTAGGTTTATATGCATCCAAAGATAAAACGTGGATGTATTTAGATAAGGATACAGTCACAATTGGGTGGCAGATTAATTTTTAAAAAAGGAGTTATATCCTAGTATAATTAAATAACGTTTTCTTTTATTGCTAAAAATAAGCCCCTATTACCTAGACTTTTCTAAGTGATAGGGGCTTTTATTTATTTTTAATTATTAAAGGTATTTATATAAGTACATAGAATATTATTTATTATGGAGTGATAATATATGTTAAATATTTTTAATTATAGTACAGATAATTTTCCTGTAAATTATCCAGAAACAATTATTGAAAAAAGTGATGGAATAACAGATGCAGAAAAATACTTAAATGAATTGAGTGAAAAAACATTTTTATCTTTATGGAGTTATCCTAATTTATATACTGATCAAAATAAAAAAAATGAAACATCTGTTGGTAAAGAATTATGTGATTTGTTGGTTATTTTTGAAAATCATATAATTATTTTTTCAGATAAAAATTGTAATTTTAACGATATACCAAGTGGAAAATTATCTGATAAAGAGTTAAATATAAAATGGAAACGTTGGTATAAAAAATCAATAGAAAAATCTGCTGGGCAAATATATAAGGCAGAAGATTGGATACGTAACCATTCAGATAGAATATTTTTAGATGATAAATGCAAAAAAAGATTTCCATTTGATATTGCAAACAAAAAAGATGTAATTATTCATAGAATTGTTGTAACTCATTCAATAGCTGATATATGTAAAAAATATACTGGTAATAAGTACGGAAGTTTTTTCATTGATTCAAACATAATTGGTAATGAACAAGAATTTAGTATAGGTTATATTAATGAATATAAAAAATTTGTTCATATATTGAATGATTTTAGTTTAAATTTATTAATGAAAGAATTAGATACAGCACCAGATTTCATTAATTATTTAACTAGAAAAGAAGAATTATTTCAAAATGCAGATATTATTGCATTTGGTGAAGAAGATATGTTAGCTCGATATCTATCTACAATAAATGATAAGGGAATTCATAATTTTATTGATAAAAAGAATAATGATTTTTTTAATAAAGATGATAGAAAACATAATTTAATTATATTTGAAGAAGATGCATGGGAAAATATAATTAATAATCCACAATATTTAAATAAAAAAAAGGCTGATGAAATAAGTTATGCATGGGACTATTTATTAGAAAAATCTATCAAACATTATATGTCAGGTACTCAATTATATAGGAATAAATCAATAGAAGGTAAAACTGATGTAGAATTATTTGCAATATTATCTAGCTTTAATAGATTTGAACGTAGAATTATTGGACAAAATATAATTGATGTTATGGAAAAAACTAAAAGATATTGTAGGCGTACTCGAGAAATATTAATAAAAGATATTGTGTTAATAATATTTATTTTACCTAGAATGATAGATGATGATAAAACGTATAGAGATACACGTAAAATTTTATTAGAAAGATATTTATATGCTGCTAAAGTGCAAAATGAAGATATGAATAAGTTTATAGGTATTGCTCTTGAAAGTAGATATGATAAATCTGAAAGTGAAGATTTTGCATATTTAAATACATCAAATTGGAACAATGAAGATTTAATACGAGCAAAAAAAACAGAAGAGTTGTTGATAAAACAAGGTCTTTTGAGTAAAAGAACTAAAAATTATTGTCAAGCTGAAGAATATCCTAAAATAAAATTTAATATAAAAATGAATGGAAAGAACAGAAATAAACCATGTCCTTGTGGTAGTGGAAAAAAATTTAAAAATTGTTGTGGGAAATACTGAGATTTTATTATTTGTATAAAAAAGAGAGTAGATTAACTACTCTCTTTTTTTATTCAATAATTTTTTTTCGGCTGGAATAATAATTTCTTCATAACGATCTACTTTTTTATTTAAGCGTTCAATAACTAAATTCATAGTATCAATTTGTTTCTGGAGACGGTCACGTTGTTCTACTAAAATAGCTTTGCGAGCTTCTGCTGTACCTTCTTGATAAAAGAGATGAACATAATCAATCAATGCTTCGATTTGAACTCCAGCATCGCGAAGGCAACGGACAAATTCAATCCAATTACATGATTCTTGGTCAAAATCACGAATACCATTTGGTTTACGTGGTACAGGTGGAATTAAACCAATACGTTCATAGTAACGAATAGTATCAGCAGAAATATTATATTTTTCACTAACTTCTTTGATTGTCATAATAAAAAACTCCTTTGTTATTAAATGTTTTTAAATTAGTTGTATGCCAGCAGAACGCATACATTTTATAAATTTAATCCAATTACATGATTCTTGGTCAAAATCACGAATACCATTTGGTTTGCGTGGTACAGGTGGAATTAAACCAATACGTTCATAATAACGAATAGTATCGGGGCTGAGATCGTATTTTTGACTTACTTCTTTAATAGTCATATTATCACGTCCTTGTTAAGTTTTATACTTAAGAATATAATAGCATTTGAAGTAAACTCTAAGTCAATAATTTTTACTTTGAAAGGAAGTTTTTTATGTATCAAAAAGAAGAAATTATTAATTTGTGGTTTAAAATGTGGATTTATAAAAAAGATTTAGGAATGGAGAATATTTTTTCACAAAATATAAAATATATAGAGAGCTATGGTGTAAAGTATGAGAATTTATTAGAAGTAAAACGTTGGTTTCATGAATGGAATAAAAAGAATACGGTATTATCATGGGAGATAAAAGATTTTTGGCATAAAGATAATAAAACAATGGTTGTTTGGCATTTTAAGTGTCTTTTTGAAGGTAAAGTTGATGAATTTGAGGGAAATAGTATTATTTATTGGAATGAAAATTTTAAAATAGATTATTTAAAAGAGTTTGCTTGTAAATTACCACAGATAAATCCATATAGGTAAATAATAAAATTTACAGAATTTATTTAGTGGAATAATAAAAGAATTAAGCCCCCAATTGTTGGCATAGCGACAATGGCAAATTTTAAGATTGATTTTGGTGCTAGATGTGTAAATTTTGAACCAATAAAAGCACCTATCATTAATCCGAATACTGTTTGTAGAAAAATAGTGAAATCTAAATTTCCAGAAGTGAGATAGCCTAGACCACCAGAAGCAGAAATAGGAAGAATAATCAACATACATGTTCCGATGGATTTTAAAAGTGGAACACCAAATATAATTAATAAGCTAATTTGAATAAAAGCAGCAGCTCCTATGCCAAAAGCACCAGATAAAAAGCCATTGATGCAACCTACTAATATACCATAGATATAAAATTTTTTGCCAGCTAATGATGTAGTTGGAACTTTTAAATATTTATTTAATAAATCATTGTGATATACTTTTATATACAGAATTAGAGCTGATAGAATAATCATTAAAGCAGTAAAAATACTTAAAATATTTTCGGGTATGATTGTGGAAAATTTAGCACCAATGAAAGCACCAATTACTCCACCTAAACCAATGATTAGACCAGTTTTTAATTCTACTTCATTTTCACGTAAATGGCTTATAACACCAGATATCATAGTAAAAACCATAGAAGATAAGGCAACACCTAATGCTATATGAATAGGAATGTTAAAACCAACTGTAAGTAATGTAATAGTAACACCAGCGCCACCTGCTCCAACAAAACCAATTAATGTACCTAGCAATAACATAGATAAAAATATCATAAAAAATTCACCTCGAATTTTAATTTTTTATTATAGATTTTATTATAAAAAATAATAGTAATAGTGTAAAAGAAAAAGCCTAGTGAAAATTCACTAGGCTTAATTTGTTTATTTAATTTTATTTGATATGAGATGTTAAATTACATCATACCAGGCATTCCGCCGCCCATGCCAGCACCAGCCATAGCAGCAGGATCAGCTTTTTCAGGTTTATCAGCAACGATTGTTTCAGTTGTGAGAACCATAGCAGCGATACTTGCAGCATTTTGTAATGCGCTACGAGTAACTTTTGCAGGGTCAACGATACCAGCAGCAATCATATCCATGTATTCGCCAACTAAAGCATTGTAACCAACGCCTACACCAGCGGATTTTACATGTTCAACAACTACAGAACCTTCAAGACCAGCATTGTTTGCGATCTGACGAACTGGTTCTTCAATAGCACGTTTTACGATTTCAACACCAGTTTTTACATCGCCTTCAGCTTCAATGTTTTCAAGAGCAGGTTGAATATCGATGAAAGTAGTACCACCACCAGCAACGATACCTTCTTCAACAGCAGCACGAGTAGCATTTAAAGCATCTTCGATACGGAGTTTTTTATCTTTCATTTCAACTTCTGTAGCAGCACCGATTTCAATTACAGCTACGCCACCAGATAATTTAGCAAGACGTTCTTGTAATTTTTCTTTATCGAAATCGGAAGAAGTTTCAGCGATTTGTTTTTTGATGATTTCAGCACGAGCTGCGATTTCAGCTTTATCACCAAAACCGTCAACAATTGTAGTTTCTTCTTTGGAAGCACGTACTTGACGAGCACGACCGAGGTCTTCAAGTTCTACGCTATCAAGTTTACGACCAAGTTCTTCACTGATTACATTACCACCAGTTAAGATAGCGATATCTTCGAGCATAGCTTTACGACGATCACCAAAACCAGGAGCTTTAACAGCAAGAGCTTTGAATGTACCACGAAGTTTGTTAACTACGATAGTAGCAAGAGCTTCACCGTCGATATCTTCAGCGATGATAACGAGTTCTTTACCTTGTTTTACAACTTTTTCAAGGATTGGGAGAATGTCTGCGATTGCAGAGATTTTGCGGTCAGTGATAAGAATGAAAGGATCATCCATAACAGCTTCCATTTTATCTGTATCAGTAACCATGTATGGAGAAATGTATCCACGGTCGAATTGCATACCTTCTACAACGGAAAGGTTAGTTTGCATACCTTTGGATTCTTCAACAGTGATAACACCGTCTTTACCTACTTTTTCCATAGCGTCAGCGATTAATGCACCAGTTTCTTCATCAGCGGAAGATACGGAAGCAACTTGAGCGATAGCTTCTTTACCTTCAACTTTTTGAGCTTTTGCTTTGATTTCTTCAACTAATGCAGCAACAGCTTTTTCAATACCTTTTTTGAGAACCATTGGGTTTGCACCAGCAGCTACGTTTCTCATACCTTCACGAATCATAGCCTGAGCAAGTAATGTAGCAGTAGTTGTACCGTCACCAGCGATATCGTTAGTTTTTGTAGCAACTTCTTTTACAAGCTGAGCGCCCATATTTTCGAATGGATCTTCAAGTTCGATGTCACGAGCGATAGTAACACCATCGTTAGTGATAGTTGGAGCACCGAATTTTTTATCTAAAACAACGTTTCTGCCTTTTGGGCCAAGTGTAACTTTAACAGCGTTAGCGAGTGCATCAACGCCTCTACCAAGAGCTTGACGAGCTTCTTCGCCAAATAATACTTGTTTAGCCATTTATAAAGAACCTCCTAGGATTATACATTAAAATTGTAATTAATTAGTTTCTGTTAATTATTCAACAACAGCTAAGATATCGCTATCTCTAACGATTAAATAATCAGTACCATCGAATTTTACATCAGTACCAGCATATTTAGAGAAGATTACTTTGTCGCCTACTTTTACGTCAAGAGCAATTTTTTTGCCTTCTACATATTTGCCGTCGCTTACTGCAACAACAGTACCTTCTTGTGGTTTTTCTTTTGCTGTATCTGGTAAAACGATACCACTTGCAGTTTTAATATCGCCTTCAGAAACTTTAATAACAACTCTGTCGCCTAATGGCTTAATCATTGTATATTCCTCCTATGCGTAAATAGATTTTATAACTAAGTTAATTTATAGTTGTTAGCACTCTTTATAAGTGAGTGCTAACTTACAATTCCTATAATAAACAATTTTACAGAAAAAATCAATAGGCAGAAGAAAAATTTTTGATTTTTTGTCCTATTTAATTTATGTTATAATTTTATTGTAAGTATTTGTATCATAAGGTGGTTAAGATATGGCTAGTATTCGTGATGTAGCTAAATTGGCACAGGTGGCACCAAGTACGGTATCATTGGTATTGAATAATAAGGGTTATGTATCAGAGGCATCAAGAAAAAAAGTATTAGATGCAATAGAAAAACTAAATTATGTACCGAATGAGTTAGCAAGAAATTTGTATAGAAATTGTACAAATATTATCGGTGTAGTAGTTCCAGATATTGCTCATCCTTTTTTTGGAGCTTTTATTAGATTTTTAGAAGTAGCTTTATATAAACATAATTATAAAATAATGGTTTGTTCAACGATTGAAAGAGAAAATGCAGAACATGAATTAGTTGATATGCTAAGAAGACAAATGATAGATGGTATTATTATGGGCTGTCATTCTTTAGAAGTTGATTTATATGATAATGTCAATAAACCTATTGTAGCTTTTGATAGAATTATTAATAATAAGATACCAATTATTCGTTCTGATCATGCACAAGGCGGAAGATTAGCTGCTCAAGCTATGCTAAAAGCAGGATGTAAGCATCCTTTGCAAATAATAGGAGCAAAAAGCGTTACTACACCAGCTCATTTGCATCATGCTACTTTTAGAGAAGAAATGCTTAAAGCTAAGGTAGATATAAAAGATTATGAAATGGAATGGAATAAATTTAGTATGGATTATTTTTGTCAGGTAGCTAAAGAAATTTTTGAAAGATATCCTGAAATTGATGGTATTTATGGAAGTGATATGATAATTTGTGCTTGTTATGCTGAAGCTTGTAAACATAATTTAAAAGTACCTCAAGATATAAAATTAATTGCTTATGATGGAACTTTAATAACTAATTGTGGATTATTAAATATAACATCAATTGTGCAACCAATAGAGCAGTTAGCCCAAAAAACTGCACAAATGATAGTTTCTTTGATAAAAAATGAAGATATCGAAAAAGAAGTAATAATGCCAGTATTTTTAAGACAAGGAGATACTTGCTAAGATAAAAGGAATAAATCCTTTTATCAATATAATTATCAGAAAATAAATTCTTTTTTGTTGTTTTAAAAAAATGTTGATTTTTTAAAAAGATAGTGATATTATTATTTCGGGAAATATAAAACGCGTTTGATGTAAAGTGGATTTTATATTTCCAAATATTTTTAATCAAAAGTCGAACCGGTTTTATAAATTTGTTATAATAGGAGTGAAAAATTTGAAACACAATGAAGCACTATTAAAAGCTGAAAAATTTCAACAAAAAATGGAGACAATTGCACAAAATGATTATTGGAAACCACAATACCATATAGCTGCACCAGCAAATTGGATAAATGATCCTAATGGATTTTGTTTTTATAAAGGTGAATATCATTTATTTTATCAATATCATCCATATTCTAGTCAATGGGGTCCTATGCATTGGGGTCATGTAGCTAGTAAGGATTTAGTGAATTGGGAATTACGACCAATTGCTCTTGCGCCTACTGATGAATATGATAAAGATGGTTGTTTCTCTGGTAGTGCTATTGAAAAAGATGGAAATTTATATCTATTATATACAGGTCATGTAGATTTAGATAATAGTAATGGTGGTAATGATAGAATTGAAACACAATGTTTAGCTGTTAGCCATGATGGTTTGTGTTTTGATAAAGTAGAAAATAATCCTGTAATTAAATCTTTACCTGAAAATTTAAATATAAAAACAGAGCATTTTCGCGATCCTAAGGTTTGGAAACATGGAGATTGGTATTACACTGTAGTAGGCGTGCAAACTAAAGAGGAAAGTGGGCAAGTAGTTGTATATAAATCTCAAGATTTAATTAATTGGGAATTTTTGAATATTATGGCTACATCTAGTGTAAAAGAAAATTTAGGATTTATGTGGGAATGTCCGAATTTTGCAGAAGTTAATGGTCATGAGGCGTTAATTTTATCTCCACAAGGTGTAAAACCAGAAGGTAATAAATTCTTAAATGTACATCAATCTGGATATTTCTTAGGAAAGATGGATTATCAAACAGGTATATTCCATAGAGATAGCAAGTTTGATTTATTAGATTATGGTTTTGATTTTTATGCACCACAGATAATGCAAGATGAAAAAAATAATCGTTGTTTAATGATTGCTTGGCTCGATATGTGGGAAAGTAATATGCCAGAACAAGAAAATCATTGGGCTGGTATGATGAGTATACCACGTGTTCTTGAAGTAAAAGATAATATGATTTATAGCAAACCTATTGAAGAATTGAGTAAGTTATATAAATTAAAAATACATCATGAGCAAGTAATAGATGATGTTATTTCTTTTGATGATGTGAATGGTGATTGTTATAAATTAGATATAGATTTTGATTTAAAAAATGCACAGGGCTTTGCGTTAAAATTACGTGTATCAGCTACAGAAGAAACAGTAATTTCATATGATAAAGATACTAAGAAATTTAAGTTAAATCGTGATAAATCTGGTTGTGGTGTAAATGGAGAACGTGAAGTTTATATCGAACCGGTTGGAGAAAAAATGAATTTACAAATTTTTAGCGATCGTTCATCATTAGAAATTTTTATAAATGATGGACAACATGTTTTAAGTTCTAGAATTTATCCATCTAAAGAAGCCAAAGGTATAGTATTTATACCAAATGGAAGTATGAATACAAATATAGATTTTTATCAAATTTAAGGAGCGTTTATAATGAAAAATTCAGTTTATTGGAAATTAAGTGCATTCTTTTTTGTATATTTTTTTTCATGGTTAGTATTTTTTGCTTTTCTACCTATATGGTTTGGTCAAAAACTTCAATTAACTGGTATGCAAATCGGAACAATTTATTCTGGAAATGCTATTTTTAGTATGGTATTACAACCTTTTTATGGATATCTTTCAGATAAAATTGGCATGAAAAGATATTTGTTATTTTTTATCGTTATATTAGTTGCTTTAACAGGTCCATTTTTCGTATTTGTTTATGAACCTTTATTGATAAATAACTTTTATGTTGGGGCAGTTATTGGTTCATTTGTTTTAAGTCTTGCGTATTATGCAGGTGTAGCTGTTATTGAATCATTCATAGAAAAATGTGGTCGTATTTATAATTTTGAATTTGGTCGTGCTCGTGCATGGGGTTCTCTTGGTGCTGCTGTAGGTGTATTTTGTGCAGGTCGTGCATTTAATTATGATCCAGACCTTATTTTCTGGATGGCTTCTGGTGGAGCAATTATTCTTCTTTTAATATTATTAACAGTACGTATTGATGAAAGTAAGGCTGATTTTATAAAATCTGAACCAATTAATTTAACAAATGTAAAACATTTATTCAGTATCAAAGATGTTTGGCTTTTCATGATTTTTATTTTAGGTTCTGCTTGCGTATATGGTGTATTTGATCAACAATTTGCTATTTACTATGCTTCTTTATTCCCAACTGTTGAACAAGGTAATGAAACTTTTGGTTATTTGAACTCTTTACAAATATTCCTTGAAGCTGGCGGTATGTGTATAGCACCATTTATTGTTAATAAAATTGGTCCAAAACATGGTTTAATCTTAGCTGGTTCTATCATGACTTTTAGAATGATTGGTTCTGGACTTGCAAATGACCCAATTAGTATTTCTATAATTAAATTATTACATGCTATTGAATTATCTATCTTATTAGTATCTGTATTTAAATATTTGGCTAAGAACTTTGATACAAGATTATCTTCTGTATTGTATTTAGTAGGTTATCAATTATCAAACCAATTAGGTTCAGCTATTTTATCACCAATTGTAGGAAATCTTTATGATACTGTTGGTTTCAAAGTAGCATATCTATTCTTAGGTGCTGTTGTAGGTGTATTTACTGTATTTGGTGCATTTGTATTGATTTCAGATAAAAGAATACCAAAAGAAAAACAAAGTGAATTAAAAGAATATATTCAAAATGAAGGATAGGTGAATTGGATTGGATAAGAATATTGTTATCAGCATTAGCCGTAAATACGGCTGTGGTGGTCGTGAATTAGCACAGATATTAGCTGAAAAATTGAATATTAAGTTGTATGATAGAAAAATCGTGCATATTGCAGCAGCTAAATTGGAAACTGATGATTTAAATGAAAATGATTTATTAGAATTAGAAAATACTGTTAATCCATTAACTATGGCATTTTTCCCATTTCGTTCATTTGGTATTAATTTAGGCGAAGCAAGTAGAGGTATATTTTTGTCTGAAGCTAAAGCTATTAGAAGATTAGCTAATAGTAGAAGTTGTGTCATCTTGGGAAGATGTGCTGATTTTGTACTTGATGATTTGCCAAATCATTTTTCTATATTTGTTACTGCTGATGATGAGTTTAGAACTGAAAGAGGTAAAAATGTCTATGGCGGTAAAACTTTAAAAGAATTAAATATTGAAGATAAAAAAAGAGGAAGATATTACAATTATTACACGGGTAAAGAATGGGGAGACCCTACAAATTATAATTTAGTTGTAAATGTAAGTAAATTTTCATTAGATGAAGTTGCTGAAGCGATTATAAAATATATTGAAAAAGTTCAAGTAAATAGAACAAAATAATTTTTAGTGATTTTATTTTGAGCAAAAATTTATTTTAAATAAAAATTTTATGTTTTAGGAGAGAATTTATTATGTTTAACAAATCTACATTAACTATTACAACATCTGCTTTGGTTTTAATGAGTACGGGAGTAGCAGGAGCTGCTAGCAACCCATTTAGTGATGTTCCTCAAGATAGCTGGG
>OKSB01002168.1_pt1 | contig 18039 bp, 9 predicted proteins | sample 1601171 | NCBI WGS metagenome assembly OKSB01 (sample SAMEA3541496, study PRJEB24748) | human gut metagenome | biome: human gut; feature: human-associated habitat; material: faeces | place: China | collected 2012 | reverse complement strand
CAAGAATATTCTTCTCCAAAGTTTCTTGTAAATGTTTAAGCCGATTCATACAAGTGATGCAAAATGAGATTTGTTTCATAGTGCTATATAGCCATTATTAATGAATAGTAAATCTACCGAATGCATAAGCTCCATCCAAACCTTTTATCTCAAGTAAAAAATCACCAACTAAGCCTTTCTGTAATTGTACTTTTCTCAATATTGGAGAGTCAATATTCTCAGTAGAAGAGTAAACAACATCCCCATTCTGAGAAATTACAATTTCAATTTCACCTATAGATTGATAGAACTCCAAGTCAATGGAATAGTCATCATTTAAGAATGCAGAGAAAGGAACATCCATTGGTATAGAACGAGGTTCTTGACCTGCTCCTTGAGGCTTTATAAAAGGCCTATCATTAACAGACAACACTATTTCTGTATTAACAACTAGAATATTAAAAACGGCAGCTATGGTATTCATCGACAAGAAGCCATATAGGCTTAAAAGACAAAAAAAGTTTTTCATTTTCATAGTACCCATGTTTGATTTTACGGCATAAAAATAGCGCAAAATACAGTGTATTACACAAAACACTCATGGACAAAATCTAATTCAATTAATCATATAATAATCAACTAAATAAATACTATAGTTTGTTTTTCTGGATGGACAAATACAACGGATTTGTTTTAAAGAACGCATTCAAATCATCTTGTTTTCCTAAATGGAGCTTTTCCTTCAAACGTTGTTTCTTTTTAAAAATAGAATTTTCCTCACAAACAAAAGCTGCGACCAACTCTGCTGTAGAAAATCCCAACTTTATCAACACAGCCAACATAAGGTTATGCTCGTTCAATTTATACTTCTGTCGCAAGTTAGTCACAAAATTGCCAGACAATAAATCTATATAGCCAAAGATGTTCAGCCATTCCTCTTCACTCAATTTTTTCACATTCAAATTTCCTTCTTTCAGCTGTCCTAAAAGAAACAAAGCACCTTGCTGAGAATGTTCACGTATTTCTTTATTCTCATTTTTCAAAACCTGTATCTTCTGGGCCAGGATTCCTATTTGTTCCTTAACAAGTACCTCAGACAACATTCCCTTTTGTGCTTGCTGATTACATTTCTTCAATTCCTCTATTTGACAAATATACCGTTCTATTATCTTTTCATTCTCTTGATAAGTTTTGAGCTCCTTCTCCATAAACCTTTTAAGGCGTTTTCTATAACTCTTTCTATATTGTTTTTTTATTTCCTGATATGCTACAAATCCCACAACTATAAAGGATAAAGACAGTAGCAGCCAAAAATATAGCTGAATCTGCTTTTCTTGCATAAGCAATTTATTCTCCACCACCAATTTATCTGCCTCATTTTTTTGCTGTATTTTAAAGATTTTGTGCTGCAAATTCATCTCCTGTGCTATTTTTTGCAACGAATCAGACTTTTCTTTATAAAGCAGAGCCTTAGCATACTCAGCACGTTTCTTTTCCAACAAATAAAGATAATGATAAGCACCGGATTGTGTATAGCAATCTTCCGAAGACAAAGCATTCCTCACATACATTTCTGCCCTTTCCAATTGCCCTAACTGCAAATAGGCATCTCCCAATGACAAATTATAATAAGGAATAAGAGTAGAAACTTGCTCATTCTTTAAGGCTGAATGAAAAAATTCAACTGCTTTCACATAATTTCCTTGTCGTTTTTCTTGTTCGCCCAAAAAGTGCGCCAAAGAAGAATATACCGGAGACAAACTATCCTGCTTTAACAAAGACATTCCCATCTTCGCATATCGTGCAGCATTAACATACTCTTTCCGAACCTCATAAATCCAGGCGATATTACGATAGCTATACACCATTTTCAAGGTATCACCGACTTTTTTATTATAAAAAATAGATTTTCGATAGTTGTCAAGTGCCATATCATACATTTCCGAGTCATCATTCAGCCTACCTACATATTGGTGCACCAAAGCCATCATCTTATACTCTTCTGTTTTCTCCAATTTAGCCAAAGCGCTCAAATAAGCTTGTATAGCCAATGTATCATTATCTTGCAAAGCTGCCACTTTACCATAATAAAACAATGCCTTTCCTGCTTTTACACCATCATCCTTATAATAATCTACCGCAATTTTTATCAACGAATCCGACTGCAAACTATCCAGATAGTTTTTATCACGTGCTTGTGTCAGCAGCAATGCATAGTCTGCCCGCTGCTTCCCACGAAGCTCCTCCGGATGAGGAATTTGTTCCAACAGCAGCAATGCACTGTCAGGATATACATCCATATACCTCTCTACCTTATCAAAAACATTGGATACGTTCTTCTCTACGCAAGAACCTAACAGTACGCAAACGGACAAAAGCCCAAGATATAGCAGTTTTTTCATATGAACATGTTCTTTACCAGATTATCATTACGTATAACTCCTATGCCCACAGAATCCTTTTGGAGATAAATATTCACACCAGCCAACGGCAATCCTTTTTCTCCATCAGTCACAATGCCATTTGCCTGTGCATTAAAAATAACTGTACAGCAGAATGTTATGAACAGTACTATACATCGCTTCATAATCCATGTATATATAATTAAACTTTGGATGAGAATAAGCTTTTTTACGGCCTCTCCCTTCAAAGATACAAAAAACCGCTTCAACAATGTACAAAAACAAGATAAATGTGACAAACAAAACAAATAGCTCAGAGCTTGTTTCCCCTTACATAGGCTTCCTTTCCATTTTCTGTACGGAGTTATCAGCGCCTATCGGCCGTGATGCGCTCTGCCAACGGCCGTCAACCACTCGACTAACGACCGTCAACAAGGTGCTTCATAACCGTTGAACACCTATTATACTCATAGTTTCCCCATACTGTGCACCTATCTTATTCCTATTATGAGCCCAGCTGCAGTCTATCGGTAAACGGTCTTTTACGAAGTTAATACCGTGTTTACACGAAACGCATATCGTGTAAACAAGATATTTGCAAAATGCTATACATTCTATTAATACACTAACAAACAAGATATTAACTTACTTTTCGGCGTATTTCCGCTGTGGAAGTAAAAGTTGCTTCCACCTTTTTGAGTTGCTTCCACAGCACTTGTAATGCCGATGAATAAAGGGATGCAGGAAGTAGGTGGAAGTGTGGAAGCAGAAATGATAAAACTAAGCAGAGATAATTTTCCCTTAAAAGCAATAAAACTCCAGAATCTGCTGGAGCAAAGCATCCTGCTTTCCCGGACCTTTTTCCAACTCCACACTTTTCAGGTTATAGAGTTGTGCCAGCAAAGCTGACGACTGCTTCTCGCAAAGACGGGAATCATGTACCTGCTCCATCCAGCAGACGGTCTCTCCCCAAACATCTACCGAAAGATGTGACAAGACTTCTGTCGGGGCTCCCCCCTTCTCCACCTTACGGAAGATTTCGACCAAAGCACACAACAAGCTGGACATTATCTGTTTACAACGGGAATGGGAACGGGATTCCCGGTTTCTGAAACGTAGCAGGAAATAGTACCCCAGCCATAAATAAACGGTGGTGACTTCTGCATGGATTTTCTCTATCCTCTTCCAATGCGCAACCAAGGCAGCATCAATTTCTTCCAGAATCGCATCCGTATCATCTTCTATGTAGTATTTCTGCGCAAGACACTCTATCACGCACCCCCATTTCGCCATATCCACACACTCTTGCGTACGCCCCATCCATACATGGGCTTCCTCCAATATCCGGAATGCCTTTTCTCCACATTCCGGAGCATCATAAAACCGATACTGACGAAACAACAGAAGAGACTGACATAATAACTCATCCAAAGAGTACTCCGCACTTTCCATATTTAAAATTCAAGTATCCATTCAGGTAACAAAATCGAGCAAAAGTAATCATTTCCTAAGAAAATCACGCTGTTTCAGCACAAAAACCGGCAGGAAAAAGAAGATACCGATGACAGACATCACCAGTCCGCCAATGGTACCCGCCGCCAATGGAAACCAGAAAGCCTCCTTGTCCTCACCTATCATGAAAGGGATAAATCCCAGAATGGTAGAAACTACCGTGAGGAAAATAGGAACGACCTTCGCATTCCACGCCTTGACGTAGGCACGAAGAGCGGAAAGACGGGGGAAACGACGTCGGATGCTGTTGTACTCGTTCAGGATATAGATGCTGGCATTCACCGTGATGCCGCACAGCAGGACGAACGAGGCAAAACCGCCCTGGTCGAAGTTCAGCCGGAACCAATAGAAAGTAAGAAATACCCCGATATAAGAAACCGGAATCACAAAGATGATGGCAAGCGGCTGCTTCAGGGAGTTGAACAGAACGCTGGTCGTAAAGAAGATGATGGCTATCACCACCAGCAGAAGCAGGTATTGGCGGTTGTCCTTCTCGCCCCATGACCAACTGTTGCTGTCCGACTCGGCTGTATAACCCATCGGCAACAGTTTGTTGAACTCCTCCAGGTCACGTTTCTGTATCTTGTTGCCCATCTCATTGGAGCCGATATATTCGTATTGCAGGCAGAGGCGGTACTGCTGGTTTTCTTTGGCAATCTCCTGCGGCATCTGTCCCTTTTCCACAGTAGTCAGTTCGGAAAGCTTGTAATGCTTGCTGTTTCCTACTCCATAGGGAAAGAACTGCATCGCCCAGATGTCATATTCGGCAGACTGGCGGGAAGAAAGCTTGATTTTCTCCATCCCCTGCTCTGTCGCTACCGAGCCAATCTCCAGATTCTTGCCGAAGATGGGGCGCACCGCAGAGAAAAGCACTTGCGCGTCGATGCCCTCTTGCGCCATGCGCTCCTTGTTCAGGTTGAAGTAGAATTCCCGATAGTCATCCTTCCACCAGGAGAACTCCGAATTGATGAGCACTTCCTTGATACGCCGGTGCGTCAGCAGCTTGGCCTTCAGCTTCTCCGCCCACTCATAGAGTTCGTCGTAGTTGTAGCCGTACATCCTGATGCGGTAGGAGCCGGCACTCTCGCGGACGTCATTACTGAACCCCTGGTCCTGCAATCCGTAGATGCCCCAGCTGCCGCCTCCCAGTTCCAGTGCCTTGCTTATCATATTGGCTTTCAGTGTATAGGGGAAACCGCTGTTCCGGGCTTCCTTCTTGAAATAAATCTGCATACTGGCACGCCGGGGGCTGTAGATGGAAGTATGAAACTGCCTGATTTCCTTGAACCGGCTGAGGTAGGTCTCCATACGTTTCATCAAAGTGTTCATCTGCTCGAGGGTGCTGCCATTGGGAAGGTTGGCGTTGGCATAGAGCACCACCTCCTCATTACGGGTGAAGTAACTGCCTTCGTACACCTTCTGTATGAAAAGCCGCAAGCTGCCGCCCAGCGCCTTGTCCACAACGGGTTTCACCGACTCCTTATAGGTATCCGAACCGAATACCTTATTGTAAGCAGCTTCCCATTTTCCCCCTCCTTCCAGTTTGTCGGGCAACAGAAAAACAGGCAGACCGAAACCCAACAGCAACAGCAGGCATACAGCCCAGCGCCAACGGCACAGAAAACGGATGAGAGCAGAGTAGCAGCAGGAGAAATAAACGGGGAAACGTCTGAAAATCCGTCCCAACCTTGTTTTGAATGTTTGCGTCAGCCCCGGCAAGACAAGACGCCTCTTCTTCCCCGTAATCCGCCTCACCAGTCCTATCTTCTCAATCATCGACGGAACAAAGAACAACGCCACCATCAAGGAAACAGCCAGATTGATGATCACTACCGCTGCAAAGTCCTGCAGGTTGAGCCGTATCTTCTCGTCAAGGAAGAAAATGATAACAAGCGCACCCATCGTAGTGAGGGTTGCCGCCAACACCGACAGGAAGGCCTTGAGATTACGCCGATGCAGAATGTGGTCGGTCATGACAATGGTGCTGTCTATCACCAGATTCAGCGAGACAGTGATACCCGCCAGCGAATAAAGCTGCATCTCAAGTCCGAAGAGGTAGTAGAAGATAAGTGCCACCGCTATATTTACAGCCAGGCTGGTAACTATCAGAAAAAGATATTTCAACTTACGAGTAATGAGCCATACGAATACAAGCAGGATGAGTACCGTCAAACCGGTACGGAAGTAAATCTTGTCCAGTTCTTCCCGTATGTACTCGGTCGCATCATAGCTGGTATGCACTTCATATCCGACAGGAAGTACCTGCCGAACAGCTTCCATCTCGTCCATCACGGCACGGTTCAGTTGCAACTGGTTGGCAGTTTCTTCCGCAGTAATGGATAGATAGACGGAATTCAGCCCATTGATGCGGTAATAGCTTTGCGGCTCCTCCTCCATACGGACAGCCGACACCAGTTCGTCCAAGCGGAGCAGTTTCCCGTCGGTAGCCGTCACGGTGATGGCAGCAGGATTAAAACCAAGGGAGTTGCTCTCCGGCACCAGTGCCAGGCGTATCCATTCCCGGCTACCGTTACCTGTATCCACATTGTGCGTACCCAGAAATTCCTTCCGGTAATGCCGCTGTACTGCCTCGCTGATGTCCGATAGGGTCACACCCAGCAAGCGCAACTGTTCACTGTCATATTCCAGTCTCCACTCCATGGGCGTGGCACCGCTGAGTTCCACCTTATAGATACCCGGAATATTTGCCAGCCGCGGCTTGATATGCTCCTCGGCATACTGCTGAATCAATATCGGAGTGGAAGGGGCATTCAGTGTGAAGGACATGAAAGGGCGTGAGGCGTTCTCGTCGGGCACTTTCATGTGAATGGTGGGATAGCTGACACCTTCGGGCAATTGGGGCCACGTCTGCCGGATGATGGTGGAAGCTTCGAAGCGGACTGCCTCGACATCGGCATGCTTGTCCAGCTCCACAGTAATGTTGCCGTAGCCGTTGCCCGAAGTGGAGTTCAGCCGCTTCACTCCGCGGATACGCGCCAGCATGGATTCCAGCTTGCTGGTCACTTCCATCTCCACCACCCGCGACGAAGTGCCAGGCATGCTGAAACCCACCGTGAAGCCGGGCAGGCTGCGTGACGGATTCAGCTTGACGGGGAGCAGCGGTATCAACGCCACCCCTACCAAAGCAAGGCAGACAAACGCCACTATGACGGTGAAGGAAGAAACTCGTTTCATCAGTTATTATAATCAAATTTTTCCGACAGCGAAAATCCGCTGGCAAAGTCGTGCAACGTCAGTTTCCGTATCTTGTAATAATTCAGCCAGTAGTCCTGCAAGGCGGAGATGTAATTGCGTTGCGCTTCCTGCTGGCGGTTCAGCGAGAGGGTCAGGCTGTTGATGTCTGCCTTGCCGATAATGAAGCGCTGGCGGGTTTCGTTATACGCCAGGATGGCAAGGTCGAGGGCCTCTTCGGCACTGGCGACGAGGGCTTGCTGGACGTTGAAGTCACTGACGGTCATGATAACCTCCTCCTCAATGCTGATTTCACTCTGCCGGGCAGAAGTCTTCACCACGTTCAGATTGTTCCTCGCCATGTTGTATTTGCCTTTTCTCACGCCCCAGTCCACCAGTGGAATGGAGACACTGACCGACACCATCTCCTGCTGCATGGGATGCCTGTATGCTTCACCGAATTTCTCTGCCACCTGGTTGAAGCCGACGCTGGCGTTGATGCTGGCATTGAAGCGCGATTCCTTCTTCGTCTTGTCTACTGTCTGCTCGGCTTCCAGCACTTCCTGACGAAGCCCCAGAAATTCCGGATTGTTGGCTTGAGCGGCCAGCAAAGCCTCATCAACCGGTATGGTCAGCGCCCTCGGACGTCCCGGAAGCGACACCCTGATATCCGTGTTCTTCTCCATATTCAGGAAAGATGCCAACGAAAACATGGCGCGCTTCAAGGCACTGGCGGCATTCTGCAAAGTATTGCGGGCGTTCACCACGTCGAGTTTCAGCGTCAGCAGGTCGGCACGGCTGATGGCGGCTATTTTCAAGCGCTGCATGCCGATGCGGTAGAGGGTATCGGTGGAGACGGCATTGTCCTTGGCCAAGTCATATTCCGCCTGTGCCATGGCAAGCGCAAAGAAATAGGTAGTGGCCTGCTCGGATACTCGCTCTGCATTGTAAATATACTCCTTCTTCACCTTTTCGTACTTCAGCGGCTCAATCCTGCGTTCCCAACGGAAAGGATTGTAACCGACCAGACTCTGCGAGTAGCCCAAACGAACCGGAACACTGGTGAACTGGGTATACTTGTTTCCACCGAAGCTCCGCATATAGCCCAGCTCCGTATCCAGATAGAACGTACCGCCCGTCAAGTCGAAATTCTGTCTGACGGCAAGATTGCCGTATGCATAGAAGGATTGCTGGCTGCGATAGATGTCAAGGTCCTGTTCGGAGTCGTAACGCTTGGTGATATCGCGGTTGTACTGTGCCGGAGTCATGTTCAGCGTCAGGCTGGGAAGGCGGTTTGCCTTATAGGTGCGGTATTCCCAATAACCGGCCAGATACATGTTCTTGGTGCGGAAGGCTTCCAGCGAACTGTCATTCGCCAGGGCAATGGTCTGCTGCAAATCGAGCGTTATCCGCTGCTGGGCAAAAGCGGAAAGGGCTCCCAGACTGAACAAAAGTATAAGACTTAATTTCTTCATGCTCTTTCTTTTCTATAAATAAACCAATATATCAACGGGATGATGAACAGACTGACCAGTGTCCCCACGAACATCGCCCCAATCATCGCTATGGAAAGCGGCTTTTGCAACTCAGACCCCATATCGAACGAGAACAGCAGCGGAACCATGGCAAATATCGTGGTGAGCGATGTCATGATGATGGGCCGGAGCCTTCTCCGTCCCGCCTCGTGGATGGCCTCGAGCAACGGCATCCCCTCTTTCCGTAATTCATTAATGGCATCCAGCTTCAGGATGGAGTCGTTGATGATGATACCGCACGTCACTATCAGTCCGATGGCAGACATCAGGTTCAAGGTATGTCCGCATATCCACAACAGAAGCAGGGCGAACGCCACATCTATCGGGATTTCCAGCAGCACGATGAGCGGCTGCACGAAGCTTTCGAACTGGGCGGCAAGAATGAAATACATCAGCATGATAGAGATGAAAAGAATCACCACCAACTCGTCCAGCATCTGGCGGTTGGAGAAGAAACTGCCGGAGAAGGTCGTATCCCAGTCACCCGTGGCATCTGCCTCCCGCTTCACCTTTTCCATCAACTCCGGAGCATCGTCCACTTCATAGAAACGGAACGGTATATATTCACCGTTGCGTCCTGCCGTAATCGTTTTCAAATCCTCGGCCGGACGCACCTTTACCAGCTCCCGAAGCGGAATATGCTCCACTTCGCCCTTACTGTCCGGACGGGTCTGTATCAATGTCTGCTGCAGCACCTCATTCACTGTCCGCTCCTCGCCCACAATGCTGATAGGCAGGTATTGCTGGTAGGAATGGAGCATAGCTACGCTGTTCTCCTTGAACGCTGTCCGCAACGTACGGTAAAGCTCGTCATACGAAACGTCATAGAGCAACAGCTTTTCCTGCAAAATGCTTATGTCAAGCTGGTTCTCGAAAGCGATACCTACGGGCGCTGTCCCCGTAAGCTCCGCAAACTGTTGTTCCAGTCCGCGCAATTCTTCCGCCGCCGGCGCCTTCTCCTTATTGCGGGCATAAAGTTCCGCCACCACATCGGCCTCCCCGGTCACGAAAAGCTTCTCGAACACGGTTTCGGGTGGAGAAAAGGAGACTGTCGCCAACGGATATTCCCGTGTCAGCCACTCGCCCGCCTGTTTCTGCAAGGGAGCAATCCCGTCAGGCGAGGAAGTCTTGAAATACAGTTCCGCCTCCGAAGAAGAGAGAGCCTGCTCACGGTTCAGCAGATAGTCCTGCTGGCCTATGGCAGCCGTCTGTTCCACTGTCTTGTCCAGCAACTGGCCGAACAGCACATTCACACGATGCCGGTTCTCGTCCACATGTATGTTTTCGTTCCATTCCACGTGGACTATCAGTTCATTCTGGTCTATCTGCGGCATACGCTCCTTGCCGACGGAATAGAACAGAAAGACACAAAGAGGAATAGAAACCACACAGAATATGATACTTACCGTCTTGTGGGAAAATACCCAGTCGATGCCCGCATCATAAAAACGGTCCAGCGTATGTTCCTTCAACGGATTGTTGATGCGGATGCGGGAGAACCACGACCTGCCGCGCAACCCTGTCCGGTAGACCAGCATATAGAGGACCGGCAGCAGCATGATACCCGTGAAGTAGGAAACCAGCAGCCCCACCGTAACAGAGAATGCCTGGTCATAGAACAACGCCCCTGCAATGCCGCTCATGAATATCAGCGGCACAAATACGGCAATAGTGGTCAGCGACGAACTCAGCATGGGCGTAATCACCTCACTCGTTCCCGTCACGCAAGCCCGCCGCAACGAATAGCCCCGTTCGCGATACTGCGAAATGTTCTCCGTCACAATGATGCTGCTGTCAATCATCATACCCAACGCCAGGATTAATCCCGACAAAGAAATGATATTGAGTGACATCTTGAACAAGTAGAAGAACAGGAAGCAGATGACAATAGATACCACCATACTCAACCCGATGATGAACGGTGATTTGATGTCACCCAAGAAGAGTACCGCCACAATGCAGATGAACAGGAAACCCAACGACAAATTTTGCTGAAGATTGGAGATGGTATAGTCCAGCAACTCCGTCTGGTTACGGCTGATGCTAAAATCAATGTCGGGATATACTTTCTTGAAGTAGTCCATCGTGCTGTTGATGGCAAGCTTCATGTCTTCCATATTCTCGTCCGCCTGCTTGATGACGGCAAGGGTAACGGCACGCTTGCCATTGCTCATGGAGACACCTTTCTCCTTGGCAGGAACAATCTCTACCCGGCAGAAGTCTCCCAAGCGGATGATACGTCCTTCCTTTCGCAGCAGGATGCCCTTCACGTCCTCCTCTGTCCGCAGCAGGGTGGAGAACTTAATGTTGTATTCGTAGTAGCCGTCGCGCACGGTCATGCTGCCCGGCTCCACGTTGTTTTGCGCCAGCACGTTTTCTATGTCTTCAATGGAGAGCCCCAACACAGCAAGCTTATCCGGGTCGGGCACAATCTGTAACTGGCGTTCGACCAAACCCGTGACATCCACCATTGCCACTTCCGCCAACTGCTCGATGCGACGCTTTATGACATTTTCGGCAAACTCGCACAAATCAAGAAACGCGCGTTCGTCCACCTTGCCGTATGCACTGTCGTTTTTTAGGGTCAGATTGAGATAGAAGACAGGAATGTCCGTCGCACTTGCCTTTATCACCTTCGGGCGTTCGGCATCCCTGGGCAGATAGTTCATGGCGGCGTCAATCTTCTCGTTCACTTCTATGAAGGCAAGGTCGGTATTCGTACCGAAGTCGAAGCCCAGGCGGATGATGCCTGCACCATCGCGCGTCTCGCTGTCCATGTCCTTCAGTTTCGCCACTTGGATGAGCTGCTGCCGCAGAGGTTTCACCACCGTATTCTCTAATTCACGCGCCGAGGTATTCTGCGCCGACACCTGCACTGTAATTTCCGGGATGGCAATATCGGGCAGCAAGGATACCGGCAAGGTGAAGTAAGTCACCAGCCCGACAATGAAGCATGCTGTAAATGCCATCAGTACGGCAATAGGCCGCTGTATCAAAAACTTTATCAATTGAACTATGAATTTTGAATTACCACTTATCACTCATTATCTATCAACCACCTTCACCGATGCTTCATGTGCCAGATTCACATTTCCCGTCACAATGACCGTATCGCCTTCTTTCAGGGCATCGTCGGCCATACTATAGCTTTCCGCATTCTCCAGACCGGTCTGCACATAGTTCCACTGCGCCTTTCCGTCTTTCAGGGTAAACACCACCTGCTTGCCCGAACGCAACACCACGGCACTCTTCGGGATTACAAGCTGTCCGCCCAGAGAGCGGTGCACGTTCACCCTCACGTTCATCCCACTGAACAGCCGTCCCTTGCCATTGACGGCAGCCTTCACCTTAACCATCCCCTTGTCATCCACCAGAGGATTGATTTGGGTGATGCGCCCCTCCTGCCTAAAGCCGGCATCCGAATAAGGGGTAACAATCACCTTGTCGCCACTCTTTATCAACGGCAGTTCGCTTTCCAGCACCGTGAAGTCCACCTCCATACCTTGAGTGCCGATAATGGAGCAGAAGGCTTCCGAGGTACTTGCCTCGTTGAACGGTTTGGAGAACAGGTTCGCCACTACCCCGTCAAAAGGCGCAACCAGCGTGGCGTGTTCCTCTTCATACGCGGCAAGCTCATACTGGGCGAGGCTCTGGTCGTAACCGCTCCTCACGCGGGCCAGCTTCATGATGTCAGCAGGTACTTTGGAGGCATCCCCCACCGGATAGCCTTGCCCTATCAATACATCCTGCAACTCAAGTTCCGCTTTTTCCAAGGCATCCTTGGCCTGCGCGGTCTTGTTCTTCAGGCGGAACTTATCCAGTTCGGCAAGTTTCTGCCCTTTGCGCACCGGGTCACCGTTCTTCACGTAGATGTGTGCCACTACACCGGTGGTCTCAAAACGCAAATCCGCCATGGCACCGGCGGTTACTTTTCCGTTGCTCACCAGTTCATGTTCAAAGGTCGCCCGCTTCAGGACTTTCACGGTCACTTCATTGCTTTCACTTGGCAGGACGGTTGCCACCCCTTCCTCGGACTCTTTTCCCTTTCCGGCATCGGAGCAGGCGGCAAGCAGTGCAACGGCCATGCATAGCAGGTATCGATAGTTCTGTGTCTTCATATTCATACTCAATTATAAATTGATAAAATTAATCGTTTCAAAAAAACGAACCGATATTTGCATGTGGACACTTTTTTCATAGCACTTTAGCAATTAGTTCGCTCATTATTAACACTTTCCGTTTTTATTCATCTTTTTTGATATGGACAAAAATAAGCTGAATCTTTTTTATTTCCTCCCTCATCTGTCGTATTGCCGTAGAATGCACTTTCGGCTCTTTCGTCAATACCATCCGCTTCATTTTTTCAAACTTGTCCGGTTGTCTGAATCCTGGTTCCGCATAAAGCTTCGCAAGCAGATAATAGGGATAAATACGCCCCGGCAACCGATGGGTGGAACGGATAAACCAGTCTTCCGCTGATAAGCAGTCACCCATCTGCTGATAATTCTTGCCTATCACATTCAGTATCATCGGATCACAGCTGCGCTGCAAAGCTTCTTTCAAAATACGGTTGGATTTACCGAACTGCTGCTGCTTGTGCAATCCATGCCCATATTCGAACAAGAAAGATGCCCGGTCTCTCAACAGAGGATAAAGGCGCCCGTACTCTTTCTCTGCCGATTGATACGCACCTGCACTATACAACACACGCGCATTCATCCACTCCCGACAGGCCTGCTCCACTTGCAAGTCATTCTTCAGGCGAAAACCGCCAATGATGCCTACTGATACAGCCAGCCCCAACCATTGCCAACGGTCGGCACCGGACAAGCACGCCACAAGCAATCCTCCAAATGTAACGATAAATACCGGAAGTTGTAGCGGATAGGAGGAAAAAGAGAATATCATCAAAGAAAGAATAGCCCCACAGATACCATAACGTCCTTTACGGACTCCCCTATACAAACACAGCACGACCACAACCAATAGACATACCGCCAAAGGAATGCCCAGTTCGACCGCAGCCTGCAGATATTCATTGAATGCATATTCCGGACTTCCCGCCACACGTTCCTCCCACGGTTCATAATCACCTGCTGCAAAATAAGTTTCCTGCGCATTTCCGTAGGCTGCTGCGAAATTATGAATCCCATATCCGGTCAACGGCTTTTCTGCAATGGCACGACAAGTTATCTTCCACATGAAAAGACGGCCACGTGCAGAATCGGGTTTCAAGACAAACAGTAAATAGCCCGCCAATAGCAAGACACAGAATCCACCGACCACTACCATCACCACACGCTGCCTTTGCTGCTGCCATAATAATCTGAACTTATCCGTCCAATCCATATGCCAAGCATATACACACAGACAGGAAACTCCTGCCGCCAACCATGCCGAACGGCTCATTCCTGCCGGAAGCACACAAAGGATAAGCAGCATCACACCACCAGCGACCATAGCTCCAACTTTATCCATCACCTTTTTCCATCCTTTCCCGTCATTCCGGTCAGAGCAGAGAATCTCCCCCCTCTTGGTCAGCCATTGATGCAGACAGACCGGAAGTATCATGGCCAAATAGCCGGAATAAGGCCCCGGATTGAAGAAAGAACCTGTCAATACATACAAGGAATGGTTGGACACAGCATAACCATAAAGCTGCCTCAATCCCCAAACAGCCTCAATGCCCCCCAGCATTACCAATACCCACGAAACCGGTATAAAAAGAAAATACCTTTTTTCCATCATCAATCCAGCCATCAACAGACATCCTGCAACTACCAATGCACTTTTATCGAAATAGAGCCATTGCCCTATAACATCAGCTACAGGAAGTCCGGAAGAAACGTTACATGCCAAAGACAATAAAACTATACAAGCAATGTAGACCAAACTTCCAGTCAATAGATTACGTACATTATTCATTCTATCTATCAAATATTCAATAGTATTCTATAATTCACCAAAAGATTTGTTTCCCGTCTTTATATTCAAAAATCCGTTCATCTTTACCGGCTGTGTGATTCTTCAGATAAAATAAAGCACCTTGAAACCCTGAATAGCCAATAGAATCTGACACAGCCATTTGCCGCCCGACAGAATTCCATTTTCCTCCACCCCAATAAAACAATTCATACAAATTACCTTTATAAATAAAATTCACCTCATTACGAGGAGTATACACCACCTTCTCCACACGATGGGGACTTCCAAAGTCCATCCCGGTCCATCCTCCATCCGGATGTATATAATCAAATGAAGTATCCGGATTACCGTCAAATGCGTTCAAATATTCATGTGTATTGTCTTCAAAACTTCCCGGAGTACCTATGATTTCCCCATATAGAGGTATGGTATCTTCCGTATTCTCATAAAAAGCCAGTTCCGAGATATTACAGAAACATCCGTCAGCACCCTTATAGCGCATATACCGATACGGTTTATCAGACTTCAACCGGGCCACAGTATATAGCCGATACGGAGCCTCCTTTATCAAAAGTAGAGTATCCTTCCACCCAAAGTCTGCCCGGTCGCTTCCTTCCACTACTCCCCCAATCATCCGGTCATTGAAAAGAACACTCAAAGTAAGATGGCACTTCCTATACAAGACCAATTCCTGCTTTTCAGCTTCCGGAACAATGAACCGTATCTTTCCGGTTTCACGCTCCAGAAGAAAAGGAGAAGATACTGCAGCGTATTCCTTTCCGTTCCAGGCAGCCAGCGTAAAGACCGCCCCGCCTCCCACATCCTCAAAACGAGCCTCCCCCTTCTTAAAGAAAGTATATCCTATAGGTTGCCATTGTAGTCTGTTGGCAAGGCACAAATACACCATATCCCCCTCACGAAACTGTCCGGAAAGCAAAGAATCCGGAAGAGCTACAGTCCAATTCCTGCTACCGGTATAAAGTGCAGTGACATCGCGGAAGAACGGACGTCGGAATGCCGGGTAAACATCGGAATATTTCCCCAGTTTCCGTACCGCCTCCTTATCAATACTATAGGTTGCCCGGTACATTTTTCCCCTCGAAATGCTATATTCTTCCGCTTTGCTCCATACTTCTTCATAAGGAAGATTTGCAATGTATGTCTTTCCTTCCTTATCCAAAACAAAATTCCAGAAATGAGAGGCATTGTTGTCTCCTAATACCATCACCCTATCTACTCCGCACGGAATGCCCAATGCCCGCAACACATATATCATGGCATCCGTAAACTCTCGGCAACTGCCCGTATGCCATTTCAGTACATCCGGTCCCAAATGAGGCCCCACCGGAAAAAGAGCCGTATTCCGGTAGTTCGCTTTCCGCAACGTATCCATCAACAACTGGGCGGCAACCTTAGGATTATCAGCCTCATCTGTCTTCCTGAATTCATCCAAAATCGGGCTATAGCACTCATAAATTTCTTTGCGCCAGAGAGAAAGCGGCTCATCCCCTATTCTATAAGGCAATATATATTCGCAGAAAGTATCAAAATCAACATGCTTTCCCCAAGGTTGCTCCCGCCAGACTTTGAATGCCCATTCTATATGATTGACCAAAAAAGCGGAATCCACCGTCATAATGTCCCTCTTATAAGTCAATTGATTTATAGAAAATTCTCCATCTGCTCTTTTCAAGGAATCAATCAACTCTTGCACATGCCTGGAATAAGGAAATGAAACGTATTCACTGAAATACTTCCTGTAATTCTCCAAGGCCTTTCCCTCGTAAGCACCATGAAAAGGCATATTCTCTATCAGAAAACAAGCAGCACGATATTTGTCACCGTCCTCTTCCTTGTAACGGTCCAGTACCTTTTGCAACTCCGCACGGTTATCACCGGCAAGATTCAAAGCTGTGTCCAGCCACTGATTTTCCGAAGAACAAGCCATAAACAGACCTGCTGTAAACCATACCCATACACACCAATGTTTCATATCACTATTCCATTTTTTCTATTCCAATCTGAAAGGCAGTCCAATCAATCCTTACAATCCGATACAAATACCTGCTTACCATCTTCCATATGAAATATCAGTTCTTCTTCTCCACGGGTACTGTCATGCAAATAGAGCAAAGCTCCCGATGGTATCCCGTCATATGGTAGAAAAGGTTTTTCTGCCATTTTCTTCCCCAATGAGTTCCAACAGCCCTCTCCCCAATAGAAGAGTTCATAATAATCCCCTATCCTGACAAAGTTATCATCGTTACGGGGCATATACATAAAATTGTCTATAGTAACAACCTTTCCAAAATCCACCGTTACACTTGCACCGGGTTTTGATGAAATGAAATACGACAACGGTTCATTATCATAGACCTGATAGGCAAAAGTATTTGCTGTGGCTGGAGCATCTCCCCAACTGTCTATAGGGACAATCTCTTCCTCTCCTTTATAAAAATGCATTTCGGCAACTTCCGCATATCCCTCTGCCGAAGAACAAAAACGGGCATAGCGACCCCTTACCGGTTTCTCAAGAATAACGTGATTATAATTGATACCGGGCGTATCTTTCACAGTACACAACAACTCCGCATTTTTAAAATCCTTATCACAAGCCGCCTCAAAATGCCCGTCTTTTATCCCTCCCATATAGTTCCTGATACGTTCCGAAAGAGGGTATTTCCGATACAATTCAGCAGAATAGCACTTGGAGGTATCTGCAACATAAGGATGTATATCCTTGCCATCAAAATAAAAAGGATTTCCAATAGGGCGGTACTGCCCGTTTGCGAATGCCAACAATATATAAACCTGCCTCGAAGCCAAATTCCTGAAAAGCGCTTTTCCACTTTCTACCTTAGTAAAATCTATTCCCCGCCACCCATAAGCACTGAACAACCCCACATAAACATAATTCCCGTCCATCCCTTCTACCGGCAGTTCCAGATTCGAATCAAAATAATTATCCGACACTTTTCTTGCAAACACATCCTTAAAAGCAGCCGGTACGGACCGGTTCCGCATAAAATCACCATCCATGTCCCATTGTCTGCCAAAACACCGGCGGTAAACCACGCTCGGGCGCCGACTGTCAATATAGAAACTCCCCCGTTCCGGCTTCCGGGAAGGGAAAGTAAAAGGAAGGCAGACACCCGTTACATCCCTCACCACATTCCACACATGCCCTTTCCGTGTTTCCGCATTGAAAGTATAGAAATCATAGGCTACCGGGACGCCGATGGCCCGCATCACATAAATCATAAAATCACAAGCATCCTGACACTTGCCGATACGATTATGCAGCAGGTACTCTCCTCCCAAATGCGGATAGTTAAAGACCCATGTAAACCGGTAAGGGTCTTCCTTCTGCAAATACTCCCAAACTACGCTAATCGCCTCCACTACATCGATACCCGTATAAACCTCGTCCAGCAAAAAGGAATAACGGTCATGGTATATCTGCCGCCAGTTGTCCGGAGTCTCATTTCCGATAC
>OKSB01002164.1_pt1 | contig 18064 bp, 10 predicted proteins | sample 1601171 | NCBI WGS metagenome assembly OKSB01 (sample SAMEA3541496, study PRJEB24748) | human gut metagenome | biome: human gut; feature: human-associated habitat; material: faeces | place: China | collected 2012 | reverse complement strand
TGATTATCTCATATCTTGGCAGGTGGGAGTATCCATGGTTTTATTTTACGCTTACTATATCTAAACATTATAAGAAAAAGGACCGAAAAAATTAAAAATAAATTACTGTCATGCCACCACATCCCTCCTTTTCCAAAACCTGCCAGTCTAGTCCCATTCTTATGTCCTGTACCATTCCTGTTATGCCCTAAAAGAAGCGAATGGACAACGAAAAAATGTGTGTACTATGCTAAAAAGATAAGTTCGTATTCATTTTAATTATAATATATAATTGGGTAACCATACAAAACAACGCATAAATCCTTATTGTTATTTTGTCCTCAAGAGGACTATAATAGAATATGTATAAAAATATATTATGCAAATAAACTTATACATTATATTAAAAAATAACTAATTTTTAAGAATAATGTGTTTTGATTAAATTAGTGTTTCTTCTGCTTTTGATATTTATGAGGAAAGGGGAGCATTATGGGAAAGAAAAACGGAGTCTTAGCAGCATGCGTCCTGGCCAGTATAGCTGGTCTGGGATTTCCAGGTACGCCGGTTCAGGCCGAAGGAATAACCTTCAGCGGTTCATCTGGCGGCAGTGTTACTGTGGTTACATCTGACGGCAGTACTGTGATTTCATCTGACGGTAGTGGTAGCGTTACTATTACCGTTCCTATTACGGTGACTATAAGCGGCGGTACGAGTACAGGGAATAACGATGGTACAACACCGGCTAGTGGCAACACACTCACTGTGGATGATGGCAGTACTATAGACGGTGCTATCGGCGGTAGTACGGTCACAACCGTAGAAAAGGCCATGACTGACAGTATCAAAGCCGACACGGTCAGCGGTAATACGCTTACTATAAGCGACGGTACCGTGTCCAACATGGCCGCCGGCGGGCTTTCTATCGCAGCTAATGTGACGGAAAATGAGGCGAACTTATCCGTTACGGATTCCGGTACCGCCTCGGCAGTAGTCATGGCTGGGGGTATTTCCGGTACAGGCAATGCCAACACGAATACGCTCTCTATCAGCGGCGGCAGTGTATCTGAACTAGCTGCCGGCGGTGTTACTGACTATGGCGCCGCCTCAGGCAATAAGGTCACGATGAGCGGCGGTTCCGTCTATAAACTAGTCGGTGGCGCCTCTGTGGGCGGTGTTACTACCCTTAGTAATACATTGATTGATGATTTCAGCTCCTTAGGTTCCAGATTGGATTACAAGGGAACCGCCGGCGGTTCTACGGAAAACAATGAAGTAACCATGAGTGGCGGCTCGGCGACGTACGTCTGGGGTGCGTATAACTGGAACCTCACAGGAACGGCAGGAAATGCGGATGTAAACGGTAATCAGGTGACAATCAGCGATGCGGCCGTGGTCAATGGACAGGTAGTTGGCGGTGAAGCAGATGCTGGCAGTGCGGACGACAATGCAGTCATCATCAAAGGCGGCACCTTTAATGGTGGTGCCTCTGGCATTGGACCCCAAGGTATGTCTGTTATTGGTGCCAACACTAACGTGGCTGGCAGCGGGGGTGCGAACACGAATAACAGTGTGACGATTTCCGGAGGCACCTTTGGGGAAACTGCCGTACAGTATGGCAATCGCATTATCGGGGCCTATTCCCAGAGCAACCAGGAAGATATTTCCGGCAACAGCGTCAACATTTCCGGCGGTACCTTCGGTCAGGCGGCTGGCAGTGTCAACTACGTTTATGGTGCGTATGACTGGGGCACTGGCAGCACCCTTTCCAAAAACACTGTCACCATTTCCGGCGGCACTTTGGATGCCAAGGGCGGCTATGATATAATCCTAGGCGCCTATGCAAAAACAGCTGGAACAGGCAATACCTTATCCGGCAATAAGGTCAGCATCACCGGAGGTACCGTTGGCGGCTCCAGTGCTGCTGATGCAGTTCAGATCAAAGGCGCTCAGATCGGAGAGGGAAATTACGATGGTACGGCTTCAGAAAACACCGTTGATATTGATGGTACCAAGGTCACCTTTGGCAACATTTCCAGTATGGAAGTATCAGGTGGTGTTGTTAATCAGGGCACATCCACAGGTAACCAAGTCAATGTTAAGAATGCAACGCTAGCTGCTTCTTCTTCCTTAAACCTGATTGGCGGAGAAGTTATGGGGACTGGCACGGCGGAAGGGAATATCGTAACTATTTCAGACAGCACGCTGGGCTCTGAAACAGGCAGCGGTATTGCTGTACTGGGTGGCTTTAGTGCCTCCGGAAATGCTACGGGCAATACCATAACGCTCACAAATGTAACGGCCGATTCTGCCTCCAATCAGAATATCATCATCAGAGGCGGTTATGCGGCAGGCGACGCCACAGACAATACCGTGAATATTAGCGGCGGTACCTATGGCACACATAGCCAGGCTGTCCAGATTATTGGTGGTCAGGCAGCGACTGGCAAGGCAACAGGAAATATCATCAATTACAGTGGTGGTACCGTTTCCGGTGATATGATAGGCGGCATAGCAAACGCCAATGCAGCCAATGACAACATCATTAACCTCAATGGAGCGCTGGAGACCACTTATACCCTTTACGGTGGTATTGGAGCCACGGCTGGCACCGGCAACACGCTAAACGTAAAAGCAGGTGACAGCGTCGTTGGCAGTATCCAGAATTTCCAAAAGCTTGATATTGCGCCTGATGCGTCTTTGACCGTAGGTGAGGCGGATTCAGCAAATGAAAATGCTCTGAATGTACAGCAAATTATTCATTACGGATCCACTCTGACCAAGACGGGCGCTGGCATGCTGACAGTTAATAACACACTTGATACTTATTTGGGCGCCTACACCCAGGAAGCTGGCACTACTAACCTGAATGCTGACTTGAACCTGGCAAATAAATTCGATATTCAAGCAGGTGTTCTGAATTTGAAAGATGTCACAATGGACGACCTGCATGCTAAATTAGCTGCTGACGGGCTTACAACCACGAATACTGATGACCGACTGACCATTACTGGCATAAATGGTAGCTTAATGAATACTAAAGGAAGTCTTGTTACTGCCGAAGGCACCATTGTCAATGCGGGCAATATTACTGTTAAAGCTGGAAGTTTCATTGACGCCCAAGGTGCCTTGAACATCAGAGGCGACCTGTCTGCCGAAGCTTCTACTGTTACAGCGAACAATGCTACGGTAGGCGGCTCTGTCTCCTCCACGAACGGTTCTACCGTAACTCTGGGCGGCAGTGCTCTGTTCCTGAGCAAAGTGAATGTGGACACGGGCAGCACCCTGACCCTGAATGGCGGTACCTTAACGGCTGCAAAGCTCTCCGATGCCGTCACGGGTGGCGGCAAGGTGACCCTGGACGGCACGGCTACTCTCGCTACGACGGCGGACCAGATTTTTACCGATGCCAATACGACAGAAACTACGGCAGCTAGTACGAATACCCTGACCGATACGGCGAATAATTCCGTAGTTTTCAAAGCCGGTACCTTATCGTTGAACAATGACTACAGCTATGCGTATCTGACTAATGTCCAAAGCGTCATGGATAAGATTGAAAATTCCACGACCTCCCTCGTCATGACAGGCAATCTCGTCGATACGACGGGCATTAGCAACGCTATTTCCGTAGCCAACGCCAGCGCCATCGGTTCCAATGTCGCGTTGGATACAGTGACAGCTGCTACGAACGACCAAAATCTGGTCATCGGCGGGACCGCTGCCGATACGAATACTACTGCTGTATCCCAGGGCTTCAGCGTCGCAGCTCTCGACCTTGGTTCTGCAGATAGTGTCATCGTTACGGGCGGCCAGAGCCTGACCCTGGGCGGCAGCGGCACGACGGATGTCATTTCTACGACCAGTGATAATGCAGAAGTGTCCTTGACAGACGGCAGCAACCTGACCATCGGCAACAGTACGGTCGGCGCGGACCAGACGCTGAACGTCAATGCCTCTGTGGCCGCGACGGACAGCACGGTCACGACGAATGGCCAAACGAATATCGAAGGCACTGTCACCCTGACGAACTCTACCATTCAAGCCAATACCGGCACGTTGACCGTGGCCCAGGACCTCACCACAGGTGGCACGTCTACCATTACGGGTAGTGTCGCTGTCGCTGGCGATATCGTAGCCACAGCTGCGGACGATGGCACGACAGCTACGCTGAACGTCGGTACCGATACGACAGCCGCTGCAGTCAGCGCCAAGAGTGCCAGCCTCGCTGGCGGTACACTCTATCTCGACCCGGTATGGCAAAATGGCGATACCATCGGTGACGGCTCCAAGGCCGCTCTGGGCAGTGTGTCTGACGCAAAACTCGTTGTCGGCAACAACTCTACACTCACCTTGGGCTCGACAGATACATCCCTTGCCGAAAAGGCTTTTGCCGATACGGGCCTTTCGTGGGGTTCCGACGGCATCCTCTCGGCCCTTTATGTCAACAGCAGCCAGAGTCTGTCTAATAACAGCATCGTTGTCGATAGCGCCGCTTCTTCTACGAGCGGCACCGAATACGGCATCTTCACCATGGGCGCAAATTCCCTCCTGATGGTTAATGGCAGTGCCGTCACCTCGACAGCCGCCTTGACAAACGTGAAGAGCGTCAGCATGGATAGCAGTGCTAAGCTCTACATCGACGGTGCCACGAGCAGCACGACCTATAATATTCTCAGTGCAGCTAGCGGCGGTGATGTGAAGACAGATAACACGTGGTACGCTGATGCGAATGCAGCCACGAAGAATATCCTTACAAACAACCAGCTTCTGAAATTCATTGGTGCTGACGGTAACGGCACGAGCCAATTTTCCGTTACAGCTATTGCGCAGGACGCTAGCGACGTCTATGGCAAGGCCATCATCGATCCGAACGTCGTTAATGCCGCCATGGCTGGTTCTGGTGCCAGTGCAGATTTCTTCAATAACGCTGTGAATAACCAAGTCAACACGACGACGGCTCAACAGGCGAACGCCATCAACAGCCAGGCTGCTATGACCGAACTGGGCGGCGTTCAGCACGGTCTTTATACGGCCAACAACCTCTTTGATTCGGCTGTTATGAACCACTTGGCTGACCTCGAGCAGGCCGATAAAGATAAAGACATTTGGGCTCACTACATCCATTCCAAAGAAGACATCGACGGCCTCGCCCTCGCTACCCTTGGTGGCGCCTCTTACAAAGCCCAGTACAACGGCGTCATCGTCGGTTCTGATTTCTATACGAAAGGAAACGCCGTTGCCGGTGCAGCCTTTACCTACATCGATGGCTCCCTCGACGGTAACACGAGCACGGCTACGACTAAGAACGATGCCGACTACTACGGCCTTAGCCTTTATGGCCGCCTCACACATGGCAGAACGAACTACTTGGGCGACATTTCCTGGCTCCACGGCAAAAATGACCTGACCCAGTACAACAGCCTGAAAGAACTCACAGGCTCCGTTTCGTCCAATGCCTTCAGCGCCGGCGTCCGGGCTGAACAGAACTTCACCGCCGGCAAGGGTCTGCTCACGCCATACATTGGCCTCCGTTATGCCCACCTCGACTTCGGTGACTACACGGATAGCATTGGCGTACACCACGACGCCGATACGGCCAATATCTGGCTCATCCCCGTAGGTCTCCGCTACAGCCTCACCAGCCAGCATGGCAACTGGACCATTAAGCCCATTGCCGAAGCCGGCTATCTCTGGACTCTGGGCGACCGTGACGGTGTAGAAACAGTCAGCCTCGACGGCCAAGCTAACGCCTTCGGTTTCGACCTCGCCGACCCCGGCACCTACTACGGCCGCCTAGGCGTAGAAGCCCAAAAAGGCGACATCACCTACGGCATCGGCTACCAATACCAAAAAGGCGACAGCGTCCGCAGCAACACGTGGATGGCCGCCGTACGCTATAAATTCTAAACAAAATTCAAGCCGCTGTTGCAAAGCAAGAGCCGTTTTTCCTACGATAACCTTCCGACGCAGACCGAGCCTTAGAACAATTTCACGAAAACAATTTGTTTGAGGTTCACGTAGATGTGTAGTATACTGAAAAAATAATGATGCTTTTCTGTATCCTGCAAAGGAGGCCTTTATGAAGAAAATCGGATTAATTGGCGGCACTGGGCCCGAATCGACCATTATGTATTATCGTGAACTAGAATACGGTGTTCAAAAACAGTTGCAAAAGCCCGTGTTTCCTCCTATGGTGATCGAGAGCCTTAGTGTCTTTCAAGTGTTGGAATATTGTGCTGAGCAGGATTATGAAGGATTAACCCGGTATTTGCTCCAGGGCATCTGCAATTTGGCTGCTGCCGGTGCTGAGTATGGGGCCTTTACGGGCATTACGCCCCATGTGGTCTTTGACGACGTGGCGGCAAAGTCTCCGATTCCCTTGGTGAGTATGGTGGAAACTGCTGGTGATGAAGCGGAAAAATCACAGTGCAAGAGAGTAGGACTTTTGGGGACGTTACCTACGATGGAAGGTGATTTTTTCCAAAGAGCCTTTGCTAAACGGGGCATCTGCACGGTCACGCCCCATCAAGACGAAAGATTGTACATTGCTGATAAGATAAAAACGGAACTAGAATATGGCCAGGTAGTGCCGGCTACGCAGAAAAGGATGGTGGAAATTGCTGAAGGAATGATCACAGAGCACCACCTCGATGCCATCGTGCTAGGCTGTACGGAACTGCCATTGATCTTTGACCAGGTGACACTGCCCGTGCCTGCCTTGGATATGATGCGGCTGCATATCCAAGCTCTGATTCAGCTGATCTTACGAGAAGAGTGAAACAGCAGGCTATCGGCTCTATGAGACATTGTATCCTGAGGAGAATGCACGTAGGGAAGAAGTGTTTTTTTGGATTCAACCTCTATCCCGGCTTCGCCGTACTTTCTCCGATCACGGAGAAAGCCAGTTGTGGTCCAATTTAGTAATTACTAACTAGCTGGAATTGCTTCAATCCTAGAGTAGTAACGGCGCAACGCCCGCACAGGGGCGTTGCGCTTTTTAGTTGCAATTTGTGTGGGCTTTATTTTATAATAAAAAGTACAAATGTTTGTTATTAAGAAAGCCTGGATACGCTGTTGACGGGCTGGAAAAGGAGAGATCCTCATGACTTGGCCTTCAGACAAAACAAGGAAAGATATAATAGAGCAGCTGCGGCAGCTGTATCGGGCAGAGCCTATCAGGCCTCGGGTAGCAGAGAAAACTGTTGAGTTGCCGCCGCCTTTAGTGGCCTTGCGGAAGATGGCTAAGACATTTAAGCAGGAAGACAGGTATGTAAGCCGCGACGAGATTTTTGTGCGTCAAGCCGAGCTGGCAAAGGAGTACGAAGACGATTATCGCTGGGACCAGACAGAGATCCGTTTTTTACCTACGTACGAATCCTTAAAAGATCATGAGCTGCGCGGTTATTTTGGCTGGCGGACGCGGCTACGTCACGGCACCATGGAAAAAACATCCCTCGTGTATGCCCGGATTTACACCTACGAGATCATCAATCAAATTGACGTCAAGACGCCTGGCGAAGGCTTGCAAAAGCTCGTAGCCTTCCTCAAGGCATATGAAAAGCTCGATGCACGGATTACTGAAAACTGGGCCGACTTAGTCCGGGACTACATCCTTTATTATGAGTTAGACCCGAAAATGCTGCCGCCAACGGAATTTTCCTTGCAAGACCGGGCCTATCTCGTGCTTGATGATGAAGAAAATGCGTCCGACCAGGAAATCTTCCAGGCGTTACAGGAATTTTCCACATATCGCATGGACCGGTCTAAATTCTATAAGGACAATCCCGAACGCTATGTGGCGCTCATGGCAATAGCGTACAGGCAGCTTACGGAATATTTCTTGCGTCGCCGGCAACGAACCTTTGCCGAAGAGTATATCGGCGAACTTGAAAGTCATTGGATGTCCATCTTTTCTTTGGCTGTGTTTTATAAAGGGCGGGACAGGCGCTTTTATTCTGTGCAGGCAACGCCTGCGTGTACGTACGTGAATGAGGGCGGCGAATGGCTCTTAGAAAGGGTAGTGTATTTTGAAAAAGCGCACCGCAAGCTCGGCAAGCTCATGAAGACCATGGAAGCGGAATTCCGCAAGTTCCTGGGCTTTGCTGAGATCCAGCGCCCCTATTCCTACAAATGGATGCTCAAGCTGGCCGCCCAGTCCTTTGAAATCTGGCAGGCAGAAGAGAACAGGAAGAAACGAGCTCAAGTTAATCTGGACCAGTCAATCCTGGACAAAATCCGCGCCGAAGCGGCCATTACCCGCGATCGCCTGATTACGGAAGCAGACTTGGGAGAAGAAGCCCCGCCGGCACTGCAGGAACCATCCGTACAGCCGCCTAGCGCAGCCACCCTTGCCACAGACGACCCTGTTGCCCCAATGCCTGCTGACACGCCGAAGCCGGCACCAGAGCTAAGCGCGACAGCCGCCCCGGCACCAGCGAATCTCCCATGGCAGCTCACGCCAGACGAACTCCATTACCTCCAAGACATCGTCACAGGAAATGCTTCGCCCTGGCTGGCACAACAAGGCCTCATGGCAGCCATCCTCGTCGACAGCATCAACGCCAAGGCCTTAGAAGAAATAGGGGACAACATCCTCGCTGGCGACCCGCCGGCACTCATCGAAGACTACGCAGACGACGTCCGGCAGGTTTTAGCCGGCGCCGCCCAGGCAAATCCTGCCGCAGCACCTCAGTCAGCGCCGTGGCAGCTCACACCGGATGAACTGCGCTATCTCCAGGACATCCTGCACCACGCCCCGACGGACTGGGTTCAGGCACAAGGCCTCATGGCCTCCGTCCTCTGCGACAGCATCAACGAAAAACTCTACGACGACTTCGGCGACACGGTCCTCTCCGGGGACCCGCCGGAAGTACTGGAAGATTATATAGACGAAGTTAAGGAAGGATTGAAATCATGAAAATACCAAAACGTATTGCCCGCACACTGATCAGCTCCCTCAAAGGGGGCGTCGTGCCACGCATTGGCCTGCCGTACATCACTGTAGGCCGGAAAAGTGAAATCGAAGCCCTCTTGCACGACGTAGAAGTCATTGCCGACGGTGGCGCGTCCTTCCGCTTCATCGTTGGACGTTACGGCAGCGGCAAAAGCTTTCTCATGCAGACCATCCGCAACTACGTTATGGAAAAGGACTTCGTCGTCGTAGACGCCGACCTTTCGCCGGAACGGCGCCTCCAAGGCAATAACGGCCAGGGCCTGGTGACGTACAGGGAACTCGTGCGCAACATGGCCACCAAGACCAAGCCTGAAGGTGGCGCCTTGAACCTGATTCTCGACCGCTGGCTGAACCGCGTCCAGCTGGATGTCATGGCAGAAAGCGGCCTGGCCGCTACGGATCCGGGCATTCGCCCCTTAATGGAGCAAAAGATAGGCGAGGTCATCGGTGCGTTGAACGAAATGGTCCATGGCTTTGATTTCGCCAAAATCCTTACGCTCTACTACAAAGCTTATGCTGAAGGCGATGCCGAAATGAAAGCCAAGGTCACGAAGTGGTTCCGCGGCGAATACCATACGAAGACGGAGGCCCGCAAGGAAATGGGCGTCAATATCATCATCAACGATGACGATTGGTATGAATACCTGAAACTCTTTGCGTGCTTCCTCAAACAGGCTGGCTACGCAGGCCTCTTGGTTTGCATTGACGAGCTGGTCAACATCTATAAGATTCCCCACGCCATTACGCGCCAGTACAACTACGAAAAAATCCTCACCATGTACAATGACACCCTCCAGGGCAAGGCCCACTACCTGGGCATCATCATGGGTGGTACGCCGCAGTGCATGGAAGACCCGCGCCGCGGTGTTTACAGCTACGAAGCCCTGCGCTCTCGTCTGGCCGAAGGCCATTTTGGCGGTACCCACAAGGACCTCATGGCACCGGTCATTCCTTTACTGCCCCTGACGAACGAAGAAATGCTGATCCTCATTGAAAAGCTGGCAGAAATCCACAGCAGCCTTTATGGCTACGAATCCCATATGAAACCTGAGGATTTGGCTAAGTTTATCGAAATCGAGTTCGGCCGCATTGGCGCCGATTCCCATATTACACCACGCGAGGTTATTCGCGACTTCATTGAAGTCCTGGACATTCTGTACCAGCACCCGGACCTCACCGTGACAGAGCTTCTCGGCTCAGACCAATTCCAATACGCCAAAAACGACGTACAAGAAGGCGACGCGCCGGCAGAATTTGCAGAATTCACCGTCTAAGGAGGCAGCCCTATGAGCATCTTCGACAGATACGCACCCTTTGTCCAGGATTTCATCTACGATCATGGCTGGGAACAGCTGCGCTCTATTCAGGTAGCAGCCGGCGATATCATCCTCAATACAGACGAAAACCTATTGCTCACGGCATCTACGGCTTCCGGTAAGACGGAAGCCGCCTTTTTTCCCATCCTGTCCCTCTTTGCCCAGGATCCGCCGGCCTCTGTAGGCTGTATCTACATCGGCCCCTTGAAAGCCCTCATTAATGACCAGTTCCAGCGCCTGCAGCCACTCTGCGAAGAAGGCGGCATCCCTGTGTGGCACTGGCACGGCGACGTGTCCCAGTCGCACAAGGCCAAGCTGCTCAGAAAGCCTTCCGGAATATTACAGATTACGCCAGAGTCTCTGGAAGCCATGCTGCTTCACAAGCACATGGCTATTCCCAGGCTCTTTGGGGACCTGCGCTTTGTCGTCATCGACGAAGTCCATTCCCTCCTGCGCGGTGACCGGGGCGGCCAGACTTTGTGCCTCATCGAACGTCTGTCGCGCCTGGCCGGCGTTAATCCGCGGCGTATTGGCCTGTCGGCTACACTGGGCGATCCGGAAATAGTAGGAAAGTTTCTCTCCCAAGGAACGGGACGGAAAACCCTTATTCCCCAGGTCGAAGGCCCAGGCAGCAAGTGGCGTCTGTCGATGGAGCATTTCTACGTCAAAGACGCCCAGGCAGGGGAGGACAAGCCAGACATAAAGGCCTTGCCGGTCCTCGAAGAAAAGACGGATCAGGCACCTCTTCAGGCCGATCCGGGCCTGGGCTATATATTTGAACACACGCGCGGCAAAAAGTGCCTTGTCTTTGTCAATTCCAGGGAAGAATGCGAAGGAGTTACTACGTCCTTACGCCAGTACTGTGATCTGAACCACGAACGGGACCGCTTTTTGATTCACCATGGCAATCTCTCTGCGGCCTATCGGGAAACGGCAGAAATGCTCATGAAGGATGAAGACAAAAGCCTCACGACAGTGACCACGTCGACATTGGAATTGGGCATCGATATTGGCCGCCTGGAACGGGCCTTTCAGATTGATGCACCGTGGACTGTATCGTCATTCCTGCAGCGCATGGGCCGCACAGGACGACGGGGCCAGCCTTCCGAAATGTGGTTTGTCATTAGGGAAGACGAGCCGGAAATCCGGGCCATGCTGCCAGCTACGATTCCCTGGAAGCTGCTGCAGGCCATTGCCCTGGTCCAGCTCTATTTGGAAGAAAAGTGGGTAGAACCGCCACGCCTGGACCGGCTGCCCTACAGCCTCCTGTACCACCAGACCATGAGCGTCCTTCAGGCCAACGGAGAAATGTCTCCGGCCAGCCTGGCAGGAAAAGTCCTGACGTTGCCGTATTTTCACCGCATCAGCCAGGACGACTATAAAGTTCTTTTAACTCACTTGCTCAATACGGACCACCTGCAACGCACAGAAAAGGGAGGCCTCATCGTAGGCCTTACGGGAGAACGGGTTACGAGCTCCTTTAAATTCTACGGTGTCTTTCAGGAAAACGAAGAGTATACGGTGCGTTGTGATTCCCAGGAACTGGGCACCGTCGTCGCACCGCCGCCACCAGGTGAAAAGATTGCCATTGCCGGCCATGTGTGGCGCGTTCTGGAAGTGGACCGGAAACGTCACGTCATTTACTGTGAAATGGTCAAAGGCAAGGTCCCGGCCTATTTTGGCGAATGTCCTGGCGACCTGCATACAAAGATCCTGGAACGCATGCGGACCGTTCTCAAGGAAGACAAGCAGTATCCGTACCTCATGAAAAATGCCGTAGCCAGATTAACCCAGGCAAGATTCACGGCTAGCCAATCGGGAGCGGCAACACAGCCCCTCATCCAGCTGGGCGGCAAGATGTGGTGTCTCCTGCCCTGGCTGGGAACGTATGGATTTCTCGCTATGGAACGCTTCCTAAACCTCAAGGTCGGACCGGAAGTAGGGCTCAAAAATTTGGACTCCTTCAGGCCGTACTTTATGCAATTCACTATGGAAGCCGACGCCAAAACCTTCTTTGAAACGTGCTATAAAAAGATCAAAGAGGATATTAATCCCATGGAACTCCTGTATCAGCATGAAGTGCCACAGTTTGATAAATACGATGAATACCTGCCGGAAGAACTGGTCCGCAAAGGCTTTGCCTTAGGCGTCCTGAACTTGGCAGATGTGAAAAAGCGGGTTTTGGAATGGCAAACGACTGCTAACGTGGGCGAATAGAGAAGTAACCACGGCCTCTGGAGTAGTAACGGCGCAACGCCCACACAGGGATTGGCTCTAGGATTGAATTCTCCAATCCTAGAGTAGTAACGGCGTAACGCCCACACAGGGGCGTTACGCTATTCCGGTTTCGATTCATCACATCAACATTATTACTACTAGTTTCTCCTCATTGAGCGCTCTGCGTCCACCAAGGCCTCGGTCCTATTTTTAGGACTAAGGCTTTTTCACTACTATCACCATGTGTGCCAGTCTGGGGCAGCGTCAGGACTAGGACTTTCTCTTCCTTGAAAGTAGTGGTATCTTTGCTTTTTCTCATTTTTCCAGATTTCTCGGCAGCGCATCCAAATCGTCGTGGCCTTTCACAGCAGGATCCTTTGCAATCTGGTCTGCTTTACGCATAGCGGCAATCGTTTCTCTATTGGGATGATCTAAGGTAATCCGAAAAGGAATACCGCCATCGCGAAGTGATTGCCGAACAAAAATAGTGAAAGCCGTAGACCAGTTCATGCCCGGTCTGGCAAATAAAGCATCCACCTTTTCCTGGCTATACAGCTGACATTTCGTCATGAGGATTCCTATGACAAAATGAGTTCACTTCTATAGTGAAAAGATATATAATATATAGTAATGGGACCCCTTACCACGCATGTATAGCAGCGTAGCAAGGCTACGTTCCTAGGGAAGCTTTTTTTGTGGGAAAAGGGGACGAAAGAAATGAGCAAACGAACAAAGATTTTAACCATGCTGGTCTTAGCAGGGATCGCAGGACTGGCACCAATCGCGCAGCCGGCCATGGCGGAAGCGATTGTAGTCAACGGGACATCAGACGGCTATGATAATTCCGTTTATTATTTAGGCAATGAGGATACCCATACGGACAGCAATAATACGTTGACCATCAACGGTGGCACCTTCGTCGGCGCTGCTGGCGGGTCATCTGTCACTACCTTTTTAGAGGATATGGATGCCAGCTCTGAAAATACGGATACAACAGCCGTTTCGGGCAACAACCTCACCTTCAACGATCAGCCGCTAGAAGACGATTATCAATTAATCAGCTGGGCGGCCGGCGGCGTTGCTATCAATAAGGACGTGACCAATAACCAGGTCAAGGTCAATTACCCAACAGAAAATATTGAAACATACGTAATGAATGACATCGATGATGATATTATCGGCGGCTCGACCATCCAAGGCAAGGCTGAAGGCAACAAAGTCACCATCAATGGGATAAAATACAGTGAGAAGTACGTGTATGACGGCCCAGACTACGTTTACGGCGGCTATTCCTATATCGGCCCTGTGTCCGGCAACGAAGTACATCTGAACGGCGGCTTTATCTATAATGATGTGGCTGCCGGTGCCCAGGGAAATGCCGATAGCGGTACTACGACAGATGCCATGGATACCTATCTTGAGGACTATGCAGAGAGCCTTTCCTTTACAAAGACCGGTGCTGTAACGAATAATAAGACCTATGTAGATGGCGCTTATACGGCAGGTACTGTTTATGGTGGCTACATGACTGTACCTGATTCTTCTGATGGGGCCACTGTCCAGCCTGGGAGCATTACAGGTAATATGGTAGATGTTTCAAATGGCGCCAATGTCGATTCCGTATATGGCGGCTATGCTTATTATTCTAATGCAGGGAATTCATCAATCTCCATGGCGGATAACAGCGTGACAATCAAAGATTCCATCGTAGAGGATGGCTATGTGATAGGCGGATATGCGGAAACCGGGGATAGTACAGGACAGGCAGTGGTCAGCGGCAATAAGGTGACTGCGACAAATGCTACAGTCAATCCGTCATCCGGCTCGGATTTTTACCGCATAGATATCTTTGGCGGGTCCGTATTTTCTGATGCATATACCGGAAGCACCGTAGACAGCAATGAAGTCACTGTTTCTGACAGCACAATCGGTACGGCGAAGTCATATATCATTACCCTTGCCGGCGGGTATGCTGATTATGATACAGTTTCCAATAATACACTGACCGTCTCCGGAAGCACCTTTCAGCTTTCTAACTTGAATCAGGACCACTGGATCATACTGGCCGGTGGTGAAAAAGCGTATGTGGCAGCTGCAGCGGATACAGAAGGAAATGTAACCAACAATACGGCCACGCTGACAGATAATACAATCGTCCTGAATGCCGGGCACCGGGTCATGCTCACAGGCGGGCTGAATGGGTATATGGCTAACATTTTGAACAACAGTTACTGGTTTGGCACCGGGGACAGCATAGGCAATACTCTCAATATCTCCGGCAATACTATTGGGGCGGCTGCTGCCTCCGCGACAGGGAACAAAAACTATATCGCTGGCGGCGTTGCCGTAGGCTGGGACTGGAATGAAGGAACGGATCCAAATACCTATACCTATACGTATTATCCCGCTAATGCCACGTCCAATACGGCCAATATCACCAGCGGCACCATCGGCGTAAATAGCCTGGATGTAAACAACATTGCCGGCGGCATGGTCCTGACAGATGGCAATGCCCAAAGCAACACGCTGAACATCTCCGGCGGCACCATCGGCGCCGTAGCCAGCAACACAAACTACGTCAGCGGCGGCTATACCGCATTGGGTAACGCCACAGGAAATACGCTGAACATTTCCGGTGGCACTATCGGCACAGCGTCAGGCAGCAATTCCTATATCGCCGGCGGCTATACGGCAAGTGGCACGGCTTCGGGCAATACGGTCAATATCTCTGGTGGCACCTTTGGCGTAGCCGATGGGGAAACTTCAGACACGACAACTGCAAAGACGATGAGCCTCCTGGCAGCCACTGCTGACGCAACCACCCCAGACCTCTCCACCCTTTCAAACTACATCGCCGGCGGCTACTCCGCTGATGGTGACACATCGGACAATACAGTCAACCTTACCGGCAGCGCCCTCGCGACCGGCTTCAGCCTCTACGGCGGTGTAGGCCAGACGAGTACCGGCAACACCCTCAACGTCTATACGAAGGGAAATAGCGTCGGCAGCCTGGCTTACTTCCAAAACCTCAACTTCTACGTCCCGGCTGATGCGGCAAACGGCGACACCCTGCTCACCGTTACCGGCACAGCCGACGTCACAGGCGCCACCATCAAAGCCGGCGTAGCCGACACGACGCAGCTAAAAAGTGGCGACATCATCAACCTCCTGTACGACGCGAGTGGCATCACCACAGATAATACCACCTACGGCACCCTGGCCGGCCTCAATATGATCACCGACGCCGCTTTCGTCACGCGACCCATAGCAGTCAAACAATAAGACGCCAAGACCATCGTCATGGAAATCCTCAGTGACGACCAAGCTACCCTTTCCAAAGACACGAAACTCTTTGCCGAAGCCCGCGCCACAGCCGTGAACACCCTGGCTAACGCCGCCGACTTTGCCGCCACTGACGGCTTTGCCAGTGCTGCGGCAGCCTACCACGCAGACCACGGCCTGAGCGGTGCCTTTACACCCTACGTAGCCCTGGGCGGCTACAACCTCCGCGCCGACACCGGCTCCTATGTCGACACGAACGGCCTTAATGCCAATGTAGGCTTCGTCCATCAAGACTACGCCCAAGGCCACACGGACACGATCATGCCTTTCGTCGAATACGGCAATGGAAATTACACGAGCCACCTCGATGACGGAGCCAGAGCCGACGGCGATCAGCACTATGTAGGCGGCGGTATTCTCGTCAGACGCGACCAAAATGACGGCCTCTACTATGAAGGGATGCTCCGCGCCGGACGTCTGAGTGGTGACTTCAAAGGCCTTATCGAAGGCTACCAGGCAAGCTACGACAGCAACTCTGCCTACGTAGGTGCTATGCTAGGCCTGGGCAAAATCGTGCCAGCCGGTAAAAACGTAACATACGACTACTACGGCAAGGTATTTTGGAACCACCTCGCCAGCGACACGGCACAAGTGCACTCTGCCTTAGGCACAGCCAACTACCACTTCGACACCATTGACTCGTACCGCACGCGACTTGGCCTAAGATGGACCCGTCACCTCGATCAGGCGCAATCCCTCTACGCAGGCCTGGCCTGGGATTATGAATGGAAAGGTGATGCCCACGCCCAATACCGCACCTTCGACACACCCAGCCCCAGCACCAAAGGCAGCAGTGCCATGCTGGAACTAGGCTGGCAGAGTAAGATGGATAAGAATCACGATTGGGGTGCCGACCTTCACGTGACCGGCTGGGCAGGAACACAACGCGGCGTGACCTACAGTGCGACCGTTAGCCGGGCGTTCTAAAAAAAGGCGCCACCTATGGGGGAGCTGGGCCAGTCGCGGAGCGACTGGGTCTGAAGGGGTTCATTTCTGTGTATTTAACCTCTAGGGTCCGGTATCGCATCAGCGGTAAGGGCTGCTAGTTGGCTCCATGCTTGAGTTTCTCCATCATGGAGAAGTAAGGCCACAATGCCCGCACAGGGACATTGCGCTATCGACCGCTTCGCGGCCACATTCTTTCTCCTAAGGGAAAAGCACGAGAAAGCTATTAGCGGTGTGCTTTTTCCTGGGGAGATTGCAAAGCAGTTTCTTTCAGACAAGCGTCTGTCTTGATCTGAAGGAAACTGCTTTTTTCTTATTAACACATTTTTAATTATTATAACTAAATGAGTTTATACATATAATGAAATAATATATAATGTAAAGCAATATAACTCTACCGTATAAAATGGTGGATTAATCGGTGCAAAAACTCTTTGGGGAAGCTTGCAAAAAAACTTGGGGCGTGCGCTTTGCACTGGATAAGTTTGGGACTATTTGGGAATTTTGGGAAGGAGAATGAATCATGAGAAAACAGAGGGGTATATTAACCGTTTTGGTCTTAGCCAGCCTCTTTAGCCTGGGCCTCAGCGGACCGCCGGCCTTGGCCGATGACACAGTCGTCACCACTGTTACCGATAAAGTAACTGATATCAGCAACAGGAAAAATATCCATGACGATATGTCCGGTGGCGGTCTAAGCCTAACTGCTGACGAAATAGCGGCTTTGCCGGAAAAAACGGAGGTCAGCGTCAAGGGCAACAAGGTGATTGCCGATAGTGCTACCTTCTATACAAATTACCGTATCTACGGCGGCTATCTGCTAACAGACGGTACGGCAACCACATCTCATACGGTCACTTTTACGGTTAGCGGCAACAGTGTTTCTGCAACCGGCAGTATTGATTTATGGCGTACTTTCGGCGGCTATGGGGAAGTTAAACCTTCGGACACAGCCGCCGTACTCAGACCTATAAACGTCACGGACAATGAGGTTACTTTGAAAGAGCTGACGGGAAAAGCGGAATCCAATTACATTTACGGTGGTTATACGAATTTGGGCAATGCAGACAGCAATAGGGTAACCGTTACCGGACCAAAAGATGAGACTGGCAGCAATAATCTGACCATACGATATGGGGTATACGGCGGTGCAAGTGGGGGTGCTCCTTCGGGAAGCAGCTACGGGGAAACGGAATATTACGGCGGCAGTGCACGTGGTATGCTAAAGTTGGACATGGAGGGGGTAGAAATTGAATACTAAATGTAGTAATCTTGGATAAAAGATTTTCTAATTAGTATCCGATGCCCT
>OKSB01002159.1_pt1 | contig 18092 bp, 14 predicted proteins | sample 1601171 | NCBI WGS metagenome assembly OKSB01 (sample SAMEA3541496, study PRJEB24748) | human gut metagenome | biome: human gut; feature: human-associated habitat; material: faeces | place: China | collected 2012 | reverse complement strand
CGATTCCGCCAGCGGAGATCACGCCTTCGACTATGGCGGTGACGTGACGCTGCGCATCCTCTCCGGCTCGGAGAACCAGGAGCCGGAGGGCATCCTGGATGACTTCGCCCGGGAACGGGGCGTGAACATCGAGATGGAGTACCAGGGCTCCCTGGATATCATGCGGACCCTCCAGGGGGAAACGGTGGACTATGATGCGGTGTGGCCGGCCAGCAGCCTGTGGCTCACCGCCGGAGACACCCAGTACCGGGTAAAGCACGCCCAGTCCATTTCCATCACCCCGGTGGTATTCGGAATCCGCCAGGGGTTAGCCGAGGAGCTGGGTTTCGTGGGCACGGAGGTGTCGGTCAGCGACTTGCTCTCCGCCATCCAGGCGGGGGAGCTGGAGTTCTGCATGACCTCCGCCACCCAGTCCAACTCCGGGTGCAGTGCCTACATCGGCTTCCTCTACGCCCTGCTGGGCAATCCGGATGTGATCACGTCGGAGAACCTCCAGACCCCGGGCCTGGCGGAGCAGATCACCCAGCTGCTCTCCGGCGTGGATCGATCCTCCGGAAGCTCTGACTGGCTGAAGGACCTGTTCCTCACCGGTGGCTACGACGCCATGGTGAACTATGAGTGCCTCGTCATCAGCGCCAACCAGGAGCTGGAGGCGCGGGGGGAGGAGACGCTGTACGCCGTCTACCCCTACGACGGTCTGTCCATTGCCGACTCCCCTTTAGGCTATGTGGACAACGGGGACGCCGAGAAGGAACAGGCCTTTCTGGATTTACAGGAGTATCTCCTGTCCGACGAGGTGCAAAACGAGATCCAGCGCACCGGACGCCGCACCGGTTACGAGGGGGTGTCGGCGGAGAACGCCGACGTGTTCCGCGCCGACTGGGGCGTCCAGCCGGACCGGGTGCTCTCCCCCATCCGGATGCCCTCCACCGATGTGCTCATGGAGTGTCTGGATCTGTACCAGACGCAGTTCCGCAAGCCCTCCCTCACGGTCTACTGTCTGGACTACTCCGGCAGCATGGAGGGGACTGGCCGGGAACAGATGGTGGAGGCCATGAGCCAGATCCTGATTCAGGAAAACGCGGAGCAAAATCTGCTCCAGGCTTCGGAACACGAGGTCAATATCCTCATCCCCTTTGAGGGCTACCCCCGGGACGTCTACACCGCCGTTGGGAACGGAGAGGAGCTGGAAGCCCTCTATACTCAGGTGGAGGCGGAGGAGGCCGTGGGCGGCACCGACATCTATTATGCCGCCATGGAGGGCCTGCGGCAGCTGAAAAACTACGACCTGAGCCAGTACACCCCTGCCATCATCCTGCTGACGGACGGGGTGTCTGACGGGAGTTTTTCCGACTTCCGAGATGGCTACGAGGCCTTCGGGGCGGATGTGCCGGTGTTCTCCATCATGTTCGGCTCCGCCGATCCCACCCAGCTGGAGGAGCTGGCGGAACTGACCCACGCCCGGGTCTTCGACGGGCGGGAGGACCTGATCGGGGCCTTCCGCAGCGTGAAGGGGTACAACTGAGATGAAGAAAGGACAGCTACGGCAACTGGTACTGTCGCTGGGCGTGGGAATTGCAGTCTTTTTGGTTCTGGCCCTGGGCCTGCGCTGGAATTTCCTGTTCAGCGCCGCGCTGGGGGTGGGAATTTATCTGGGCCTTTGGTTTCTGCTGACCCCCAGGGCGGACCCCATCACCCTCTATTTCGCCCAGCGGCCAGACGGCGGCGAGATGCAGGCCCTGATGGAGGAGGCGGAGCGGGATCTGAAGGCCATCCGGTCGGCCGCCGGCCGCATTACGGACGTCCGGACCCATGAGGACGCCCTGGCCCTCACGGAGACGGGGGATTGCCTCTACCGGTATCTCCGGGAGCATCCGGAGAAGATCCCGTCGGCCAACCGCTTCCTCACCTACTATCTGGACACGGTGGGCCGGATCCTGGGGCAGTATGTGAAGTTCCAGGAGGCCGGGCTGGGGACTTCCGAGGTGCGGGAGTTCCAGCGGAAGGTGCGGGCCATCCTGCCCAAGCTGAAAACTGGATTCGAGGCACAGCTCAGTCAGCTGATGGCCTCGGAGCGGTTTGACGCGGAGGCGGATATGAAGGTCATGGAGGGCCTGCTGAACACGGAGGGATTCCAATGGGAAGCAAATCAAAATGGATCGGTCTGATCATCCTGCTGGCCGTCATCGGGGCGGCGGCGGTCTATCTGTTGCTGGGAGGCGGCCCCCAGCCGGAGCCCGCTGTCCTGCGGGGCTATGTGGGGGGCGAGAAGATCGGCCTGCTGGAGGACGAGGCGGTACAGGACATCCTGGATCGGAACTACGGGCTCACCCTGGACTATGCCAAGGCAGGTTCCCTGGACATGGTAACGGCGGATCACGAGGGCCGGAATTTCCTCTTTCCCTCCAGCCAGACCGCCCTGGAGTATTACCAGCAGCTCTACGGCGCGCCGGACAGGAGCCAGATCGTGTTCAACACCCCCATCGTCCTCTATACCCACCGGCCCATCCTGGAGGCGTTCCAGAAAGAGGGGCTGGTGACGGAGCGGGATGGGGTGTACTATATGGATATGGCCGGCCTGGTGGCGGAGATCGAGGCGGGTACCGCCTGGGCGGATCTGGGGCTGCCGGAGCTCTACGGTACGGTGGCGGTGAGCACCACCGACCCTGTGCGCTCCAACTCCGGGAATATGTTCGCGGGGCTGCTGGCCAATGTGCTGTGCGGCGGGGTGGCGGATGAGGACAGAGTGGAGGCGGTGTTGCCCCGCTTGCAGGCCATCTTCGAGAAGTTGGGCTATATGGAGGCGTCCTCCTCCGACCTCTTCGACCAGTTCCTCAAGACCGGCATGGGGGCCAAGCCCATGATCGCCGGCTATGAAAACCAACTGCTGGAGTTCGCCGTGGAGAACCCGGAGGACTGGGAACAGCTGAAGGATGACATCGTGCTGATCTATCCCACACCCACCGTCTGGTCCTCCCATATCTACATCGCCCTGGACGAGGCGGGGGAGGCGGGCATCGACGCCCTGCTGGACGATGAGATCCAGCGCCTGGCCTGGGAAAATCACGGCTTCCGCACCGAGGTATCCGGCACCCAGTCAGACGCGGAACACTTTCAGGTGCCCCACCTGGCCGCGGAGATCACCCAGGTGGCCGCCATGCCCAGCTACGCCGCCATGGAGAAGATCATTGCCGCTCTGTCGTAAACGTAAATTTTACCGCAGGGCTGGATAAATGCGCTGTGCAAAGGGAGGCATTTTCACAGATGGATGGGCTCATCGTCTATGGCAGCAAATACGGCACGACCCGCCGGTATGCGGAGGAGCTCTCCCGGCTCACCGGCCTGCCCGCCATCCCCTGTGGGGAATTCCACAGGCTGGCTGAGGGGAGTATCCTTGTCTATCTTGGGGCGCTCTATGCCGGCGGGGTGCTGGGGCTCAAGCAGGCAATGAAAGGACTTTCCCTCGGGGATGGCCAGCGGCTGATCGTGGCCACTGTGGGTCTGGCTGACCCCCAAATTCCTCAGAACCGGGCGCATATCCTCGCATCCCTGAAACGGCAGATGTCTCCAGAACTTTTCTCTCAGGCAGTTTTCTTCCACCTCCGGGGCGGCATTGACTATGCCGTTTTGTCCCCTCGCCATCGGGCCATGATGGCCGCCATGTGCTTCTCTCTGCGGAGGAAACCGGCGCGGCAGAGGTCCTGTGAGGACCAGGCACTGCTGGAGACTTACGGGAAACAGATGGACTTTACGGATCTCTCTGCGCTGGCTCCCATCGCCGGTGAAATCCTGCGCGGATAAGATATGCCGGGAAAGAAGTGCCTTCGACCAGAGCGGCCGATGATCGTCTGATCGCGTACAGGGGTCAGTGATCCAAACCCGTTAGCAGCTATCCTCAAAATGGCGTTGAGTGATTTTCAGATACTTACAGTCTGAAGAATTTACGACCAGAGTTCTTGTGGTCACGACTGAAAAGTGGATACATAAACATGATCAGCCCGCCGGTTCTTTTCGGAACCGGCGGGCTGATATTCTGCCTATCAAGCGCTGAATTGGTGTAGATTTGGTGTAAATCGGGGACACCAGCCACAGAATATCCAGCGGTATCAAGGGTCAGCGGCTATTTTTTAGTACATGCCGCCCTTATCCCTGGTCAAGGGCTGTTCATCCCGCAGCAGCCTTGCATCGATGCCCAGAGAGGCACAAGTGTCCTGGCAAGTTCTCTTGTTCAAGCGGACTTAAAGACGCTCAAATAATTTGCATATATAGAAGGGTCCTCTGAATATATTCATCATTTTCAAACATTGCAGATAGCCTTCCCTTTGCGTGTCCCCGTCGCTATGCGGTCAGGAACACGCAAAGGGAGCAATAGCCATTCAAATAAACAATTAACTCAAGACCTGTTTAATTGCAGGCAGTCAATCCACAACTCTCATTAATCGCTTCAAAAATCAATTTGCCAACTGCAGCTCCGCCATCCAGTAGCCCCACACTTTTCTCTCCATAATATGCAGCTCTCCCCCAAACCGCTTTCATTGCTCGCGTCTCCTCAAATCCAGCGGCGGCTGCTCTCATGGCTGCTTCAAATGCGACTTTCGGGGCATCCTTCGAATGATCTTCCAACACTTTTACCGCCGGAACCATTGCATCCAGGATCGTTTTTTCTCCCGGTTTCGAACCGGCCTTATTCATAATACTGTCAGTTCCCGCTCTCATCGCATCCGCCAATTCTACCAGATCAAATGTTTCTTTGCCATTGAGTGCAGCCGCCATTCCTTTCATGAAGAAGGAGAGAATGGTTCCAAGGCTGCTGGGGGCATCCCTGTTAAATACATCTGCGGCTAAACCAAGGACTTTTCCCACGTCTTTTTCCTCAGTCTCTCTGACAGATCTCAATGCCCCCTGAAATCCAGTTTTTACAGAAATGCCCAGATCTCCATCTCCCATCTTTTGATCCAGTTCGGTCAGCAGCTCAACATTTCCGGAAATTTTCTCAAATATGTTTTCGAATGCAACTTCTAATGAATGAACGTTCATATCTTCTTCCGCTTCTTTCTACTTATTATGATTGGTATAAAAGGGTGTATCCGCCGGATCATACAATAAGCCTTCCAGCTCATCGTCCAATCTGCAAATAGTAATGGAAATACCAGCCATCTCCATGGAGGTTGCATACTCTCCAATATGCGGCATTAGCACATGGACTCCAATCTCTTTTAGCATCTGAGCAGCTTTGCGGTAGATAATAAACTGTTCTTCAAGAGGAGTTGCCCCCAATCCGTTGATCATGAGCGAAACCTCATCATTTCGATTCAGCGGCATATCTTCTAAAATCTTACCCATGATGATTTCTGTTATTTTATCTGCGGTCATCATTTTACGGACCTCAAGACCTTTCTCCCCATGAATACCCATACCGAACTCTATCTCATCATCAGCAATAAAAAATGTGGGTTTTCCAACTTCCGGTATTACGCAGGAAGAGAGCGCGATTCCCATCGTACGTGTATTTTCCACAGCCTTGCTGGCCACCCTGGAGACCTCTTCGAGCGGCATCATACGATTTGCTGCTGCGCCTGCCATTTTATACGCGAAAAGTAATCCCGCAACTCCGCGTCTTCTTGCCTCTTCCCCCTTTGGGGCCGATGCAATATCATCAGAAACACGAACGCTTTTTACCCTGATATTGTCTGCTTCTGCATCCTCACAGGCCTGATTGAAGTTCATCTTATCTCCGCCATAATTTCCATACAAGCAGAGAACGCCAGCTCCGAAGTCACATGCGCGAATAGCTGTTAGTATTGCCTGGTAGGACGGTGAAGTAAAAACATTCCCAATGGCGCAGCCATCGGCCATTCCGTCACCAACATATCCTAAAAATACCGGCAGATGTCCCGATCCGCCCCCTGTGACGATGCCTACTTTTCCTTTCTTATGGGGATATTTTGAGAGAATAACTCTGTTGTTCTCTTCCGAAATCTTTAACTTATCCGGATAAGCTAAAAGAATACCCTCTATGGTTTCCTTCACGAAGTCAGAAGGGGAATTCATGATTTTTTTCATGGCCGTTATCTCCTATAATAATCAACAATTAAAACCGGCTTGTGTCAAACATTCAGAAAAGCTGTGTTCACAAGTCATACGGCTTCATATGTACCTGACTTGTAGCAAGATAGTCAGAATCTATCCTCCAGCAGATACTGTAAGGTCATCAGGGCCTCTCTATCACTCTTTAGAAATGGCCTTTTACCTGAGCACTGACTCCGACACAGACTCCTCAACAATTCCTTTCAGTGCTACACATTTAGTAAGCATCATTTCTTCAAGTGTCAGCATCAATCCCTCTGTACCAATTCCACTCATTTTATGTCCGCCGAAGGGTGTATACAAGGTGCGGTAATCACCGCAGCCATTCACAACTGTCGTCCCGCTCTCAAGTTTAAGCGCTGTACTCAGTGCGGCCTTAATATCACGCCCAATAACTCCTCCGGACAGCCCATATTTTGTTTGATTAGCAATTTTTATTGCCTCATCATTTTCCTCAAACTCAATAATCGGAACAACAGGCCCAAATATCTCCATATCTTTGGCAATGTCCATATCCGCCGTAACATCTTTCAGAACTGTCGGTTCAAAATAAGTCTTGTTATATCGTTTTCCGCCGAAAACACACCTCGCCCCCTGTTTAATAGTCTGGTTCACTTTATTTTCGACTTCACATGCAGCCTGTTCACTAACCAGCGGCCCCATGTCGCATTCTTTCTCATGTGGCTCACAAACCTTTAATAACTTCAAGGCGTTAATCAGTCGATTCGTATACTCCTCAGCAATACTCTTTTGCACCAAGACACGCTTTGATGCGCAGCAAACTTGGCCCGCATTAAACATTCGTCCTTTTATCGTCTCTCTCACAGCGAGATCAAGATCGGCATCTTTCATAATGATTAACGGATCATTGCCTCCCAATTCCAAAAAGACCCGGGTCAAATTTCTGGATGCCCGCTCAGCAACACTTAATCCAACCTCTGTGCTGCCCGTTAAGCTAATCGCGTTAATTTTCGGAGAGGCGGCCAACTGTGCCCCTATTTTTTCACCGCTCCCAGTAATAATCTGAAGCGCTTGCGGTGGGATTCCGGCCCTCAGCAAAAGTTCGGTCATAAAGATAGATGCCAACGGGGTTACAGATGCTGGCTTTACAATCACTGCGTTTCCAGCCGCCAGAGCCGGTGCCGCCTTAAACGCATAGAGGCCAATAGGAAAGTTGAAAGGTATAATACACGCAACTACTCCCAGAGGTTCTCTCTTCACCACAACCATATCTGTAACATCGCTGGGAAGCATTTCGCAGCAGCTGTGTTTTGCTTTTTCTGCAAACGACCGAAAGGTTTCGCCAACGCTGGCTGCCTCGTCTAAGCACTGTTTGTAAGGTCTCCCTAATTCTGCACACAAGAGGTCCGCCATTTCTTTGCTGTTCTCTTCAAGAATACCCGCGGCCTTTATTAAAATGGACACTCGCTCTCCAACCGGTGTTCTTCCCCAGATTTTTGCTCCTTGTTTTGCATAGTCTAACGCAAGATCGACATCTTTTTCAGTTGCATTCGGTACAGTGTCAATTATTTTATGTGTTGCCGGATTGTACACCGGTATTTCGCAATGATTAGTTGCGTCAACTTTTTTTCCGTTCAAAACCATACGCATTTCACTGGGATCCCCTTTCAATTCAAATTGTGTGTTTTGTTCTCTTGATCAGGCTATCCTGCACCTCTTTCGAAAGTGCAATGAAATAAGCGGACAATCCCCCCAACCGGACCCGCAGATTTTGATACTTTTCCGGCTCTCTCTGCGCCTTCTCCATGGTCTCTCGGTCCACGCCGGTCATCGTCAGCATTAAACCGCCAAGTTCCAGAAAAGATTTCATAAGAGCAACAAGCCTGATCAATCCCTGCTCACCGCAAATTTCTCCCGGATTAATCTGCAAATCCAACGGTCCTCCGATTGCATACGGCAGCAAGTCCGGTTTTGTTACAGATTTGACTGCTGCAGTGGGGCCAGATATATCCATGCCAATAGCCGGTGAAAAATTGCTGCCCAGCGGCTCCTGAGCCAGTCTTCCGTCAGCTGTTGCACCCACATCGTGCCCAAACTTAGCATAAAACTCAAATGTCGCAATTCCGCAGCCAAGAATATAGTCGGATGGACAATCCTTGCGAACGCGCTCCACAATTTTTGCGTAGTCGTCTAAGAGCCGAACCGCCAGGTCATCAACCTCAGGCTCGTCATTCCCAAATTTGGGGATTCTGTTTAAGAGCATTTGTCGGAAGCTTTCCTGTCCGGCAAAATTACTCTTCAATATTTTTGCAAAATCAGCCAGAGTCAACGCCTTATCTTCAAAAACCAGTTTTCGGATTGCTGTCAGAGAGTCTACCGTGCTTGCAAATCCTGTAATCATGAAGCAGAAAAACTTATACTTGGCTCCGCCGTTTGAATACTCTCTGCCTCGTGTGATACAATCATCCATCAATGCGGAAAGCAGGGGTGAGGGTGCAATTTTATAGCGCGCCTTACTGTATTTAATTTTATTTTTCATCTCCAGGCGCACAAAGCGTTCTAATAAAGCAAGATAGGATCTGTAAAACGCCTCAAATGAATCATAGCTGTCTATTGGAGGAATATCTTCACATTCCAGCCGGTTGCGCACCAAGCTATATCCATTTTGCAGCAGATATTCTAACTGTTGCAAAATCTCTGTACCGCAGAATCCGAAATTCGTCTTCCCAGGAATCAATGTCTCCCAGCAGCCATCGTTGGCATAGTCGCGCGCATCCTCAAGGGGAATGCCCATTTTGCACAGTCCAGGAATGATTTCATCATCATTATACAAAACCGGTTCTCCCGATCCCTTCCGCAGAATATCCGCACACAGTTCAAACAATTCTTGCGGGCTGTTTTTATGCAGCCGTACGGACATTACAGGAACTATCGCCTCAAGATATGACCAATTTTTTAAAATCATATATGTCAGCTCATTTGTTGCATCTTTGCCATCCCGTGTCTGTCCGCCTAAAATCATATTAATCAGCCAGTGATTAGCGGATGTGCCAAAATTGTAGGATTCGTCATTCGCATAGCCTGCGGAAGCAGCTGACCCTTTCAGCCTTTCGGGATCTGCTCCATTATATTGTGTATCCTGTTCGGTCAAATGCATTTCCCATTGTTGCGGATCAAGCTGTACCCGCTCGCTAAATTTTGCAAGCCAACTGCCAACCAGTTCATCGGCTTGTTCCGCTGTGATGACATGATTATCAATATCGCGTCTGTAGTATGGGTAGAGATATTGGTCGGAGCGTCCAATCGGCAAGAATTCCATCGTACTGTGAAACAGTACAAACGTTATCCAAAGAGACTGCAGAGCCTCATGAAAACTGCTCGGCGGATTTTCCGGAACTCTTGTGCAAATTTTTGACATCTCAAGCAATTCCGCCCGCCGAGCCATATCGTCGCAAATCTCTGCTTTTTCCATCAATAGTACGGCGTAGCGCCGAGCCAGTTCGCCAACTGCATCCAAGCTGATCAAAACAGATCTGTAGAAATCATACATTTCTTGATCTGTCTCCCGCAAATCCTCTTTCTGCTTCAGGCTCGTGTAAATCTCTTGTCGGATTCCTTTGAGGCCCAAGGTCAAAAGCTTTTCGTAATTTGCCGGATGATGTCCAAAAACGGATTTCTCCGTATAAGATGATTGGGCCGCCTCTTCCTTTTCCTCGGGTAAAGCATAGGAGGGAAAACATTTGCCGAAGCCAACCGAGGCCATCGTCGGAACACCAACAATCAGCTCATCATCTTTAACTTCGATTGGCATATTCCTCGCTACATGTAATACGGCCAGAGACTTTCTAACAATAAGCGGCTCAGACTTTACCTCTTCGTTTACAAGAATTGTCTCCCCTTCACCCCACCATGATTTACGAGTTACATACTCTCTGTTAAATAATCTCTCTTTAATTTTCTCAATTCTTTTCATATATGCCTCCTATCAGTGCAGAGAAAGTTTTAAGTCCTCCAGCGTTGCACCACGCTCACATTAGTAAAGGCAAGTAGACTTATTTATGGTATAATGCGGTAACCTATAAGGTCACCGCATTATACCTACTTTACTACCGTAGCTTTATTGCTCCGCAAGAACCTCATCCAAGTCAATATAAGAGCCTTCCAAAACTTCAGCCATATTGTCTTTTGTAATAACGCTTGCGCCCATGCTGATCGTGGGAATGTTTCCGTAGCCATTGTTCGTATTATAGTTCGGCTCAATATGGGGCTTAACATTCAGTTTTGCAGCCAGGCAGCTGTTCGCCAGTTCCTGAACCATCTGGGTAATATCCTTATAAATCGTCATGGACTGAGTTCCTTCCATCACCCGCTTAAGCGCAGCGCCCTCACTGTCCATACCCGTGACAACCACTTTCCCGGCCAACCCTTTTTGCTCGAGGACAGAGATAACACCAGAAGCAATGCTATCATTCATACACATAAAAACGTCAATGTCATTGTCCGCCAGTGTCAAAGCGGACTCTGCGTGCTTCATCGCCTCTTCCGCTTTCCAGTCCTCGCAATTCTGCTCCAGAACGATATTGATGTCACCGCTGTCCACATACTGCTGGATATCGGTCATCATGCCGGCATAAATCTGGGGAACATCAGTAATTTGCCGTGCATCACCTTTCAAAATCACAAAATTCCCGGAAGTAATGCCTAATGTATCCACAATATACTGGGAATGCAGCTGACCAAGGAGCGTGTTGTCAGTATTGCAATGATAGGCCACTGGGCAATCTACCGGGAGGCGGGTCTGGCTGACAACGGGAATTCCCATCTCAGCAATTTCAGTAAGAACCGGCCCAAGCATGGAAGCGTCATGAGCGCCGACCCAGATGGCATCTACTCCCTGTGCCGCGAGACTCTGGAGCTGCTGAATCTGGCGATCAGCATCATTATCCGCAACCAAGATCACGGCCTCATAACCACGCTTTTCGGCATCCTCTTCAATCAGAGTCATCTGAATCTGCCAAACTTCTTCCTGCACAGTAGGCATAGACATGCCAATCTTGTATTTTTCACCGTTTTCCTTCAGCGGCCACTTTCCGTCCTCCTGCAAAATGGAATCAAATTCCGGGAGATTGGCCCACGCTTCCTTTGAAGGGTCTGTAATCGGCACCGGGTCATTGCTGGACGTTGCTTCCGCATCATCAGTCCCGCTATCAGCCGTATTATTTCCAACGTTTTCTTCCATTTCTCCCTGCGGAGTTGTATCCTCCGGGCTCTCCTGGCTGCAGCCCGTCATCAACAGCATACACATTACCAAGATCATCGCCAAAATACGAGTCATTTTTTTCATACGTGTCATCTCCTTCAAGTAATTCGTCATAACAATGTTTGGGGCTAATTGGCGTTACCCTCCATATCCTCCTACATTGACGTTCAAACCGTAGCCCTCAAAAATACTGCGGGCACGCTTTAAAATATCGGGGCTTGGTTCATCTTTTCCCGCCAGCAGATAATGTCTGTCTAACGATTTCCATTTAGACTCTCCCAATTGATGGAAAGGAAGCAAATGTACCTGATATGCCCCAAACTTCAATGCATACTTTGCCGTATTGCGCAGGTTCTTCTCGTTGTCATTAAAATTTGGAATCAGCGGAACCCGGATAATTAGAGGTTTCTGCATTTTTTTAATTACCTCTAAATTTTTCAAAGGAAGCTCATTTCCAGACCCCGTATACTTTTTGTGCATTTCTGTGTCGGTATGCTTCAAGTCAAACAGTACCAAATCTACATTTTCCAGCAGGCGTGTAAAATCTTCCTCACAGCACACACCACAGGTTTCTATGGCGGTATGGATCCCGAGCTGCTTTAACCGCAATAACAGTTCGCAAGCAAATTCAATGTGTGCCACAGGATCTCCGCCGCTTAGCGTTACACCTCCTCCTGAATATTTATAAAAGACCTCATCCTGTAATACTTTTTCTATCACCTCTTCTACTGTGTATTTCCTGCCAACAATTTTTCGTGCTCCAGAAAAACATACTTTGACGCATTCTCCACATTCAACGCAGCGGGTCCGGTCAGTTACGATTTCTTCTCCCTTCACACTCACTGCCTGCTTCGGGCAAGCAAGGATACATGCGCCGCAATGGATACATTTGCTTTCAATACAAAAAAGCTGCGGCTGCTTACGCTGGGTTTCCGGATTATGGCACCAGATGCATCTTAAAGGACATCCTTTAAAGAATACTAATGTGCGGATTCCCGTCCCATCATGAACCGAAAACCGTTGTATGTCCGTTATCTCTGCCTCTGCATTCATCTCCTCTTTCACCCCCATTGCTTTGCTGAAATCCTCGCATCCCATATTTCTCACAAGTACCTGCTGTGTGAAAGGCATCAGTGGCCATGCCAAATTTGTTCACTTACTCGGCATTTTTCTTGCTGGAAATATCGATACTAACCGCAATCAAAAGAACTGCGCCTTTTACGATATACTGAAATGTCGAATCCAAATTCATGAGACTCATGCCGTTTTCCAGGCTTGCCATCATCATCGTACCGATAATGGCGCCTATAACTGTACCAGAGCCTCCTAAAGTACTGGTTCCGCCAACGATGCAGCCGGTAATTGCGCTAAACTCAAAGCTCTGCCCAACCATGGCAGTTGCCTGCCCCACACGCCCAAGGAATACAATGCTGGCAATCGCTGTGATCAGGCCCATAAACGCATAAACAATCATCTCTGTGCGGGGAATATTGATGCCCGCCAGCCTCGCCGCATCTCGGTTACTCCCCAGGGCATAAATGCTGCGGCCAAGCGTCGTACTCTGTGATAAAAATGTAAACATGGCAGCCAATAGGAACAGCAACACGATTGCATAGGGAATTCCCTTATACTCCAGAAGCACTACGAGCAGCAAAATCGAAAGCCCTACGACTACAACTATTTTGAAACTCTCCAGCCGGACACTTAACACAGGAAGCCCATAGCTTTTCTGTGAAAGTCTCTTTTTCAATGTGTACGCAACAAACAGGCACATAGTCAGCACTACAAAAATGATGCTGGCACTATTTAGCAGAAACCCACGGCCCATTTGCGCAAAAGAATCGCTTACCGGCCCTTGAGCCTTTCCCTCGCCAATCAGCAAAGTCAGCCCTTTAAAGATCAACTGTCCGGCCAATGTTGCAATGAACGCAGGAATCCTTCGGTATGCGATCCAGTATCCATTCCAGCAGCCGATGAGAGTTCCTATAATCAATGTAAAAAGAATGGTTGGCGTTGTCCCCAAATTATGCTGCGTCTGCAGCACTGCTGCAAAATTTGCCAAAAAGCCGAGCACTGCACCCGCCGAAAGATCAATGCCGCCTGACACCATTACCCAAACCATACCGATTCCTAAAATTGAAAAGGTGCATCCCTGCAGCAGCAGATTGCTGAGATTCAGGCTTGAGAGAAACACACCGTCTGTCAATATCTGAAACAGAAGGAAAATACCCGCCATTTCTATAACCATTGCAAACTTCGTGATATTTCCCCGGATGTCGATCTTTAACACTTGGTGTTCATTCTGCTGAGCTTCCAACATATTCACCTCTTTCTCCTGACGCACAATACAATATTTTTTCCTGAGTTGCATTTTCTCTTGTCAGTTCTCCATTGATCGTTCCTTCATGCATTACATAAATTCGATCACTCATTCCGAGAATCTCCGGAAGTTCCGAGGAAATCATAATAATCGCAACGCCTTTGGACACCAATTCATTCATAATCTGGTATATTTCGTATTTTGCGCCGACATCCACTCCTCTGGTCGGTTCATCCAAGATCAGCACTTCTGGTTTTGCCAACATCCATTTTGCCAAGATTACTTTCTGCTGATTTCCGCCGCTTAACGTCTCTGTGCATTGATCAACATCTCGCACCTTGATATTGAGGTCTTTTACATACTGCTGGGCCTGTGTAATTTCCAAATTTTGATTGATGGTCCATAAGTGTGTCAATCGCTTTAGACTTGCCAAGGACATATTGCGTTTAACGTCATGCGATAATATTAGGCCGTATTGCTTTCTGTCTTCTGACACATAGCCGATCCCCATTCGGATAGCTTGCTCCGGTGATCTGATTTGGACTTTCTGTCCATTAAGCCACAATTCACTTTTTTCATCTGCCTTGAGCATTCCAAATAAACTCAGTGCAAACTCCGTGCGCCCGGCACCCATCAGTCCAGCAATCCCGAGTATTTCCCCTCTATATACGCTTATGTTGACATCATCAACCAACTTTTTCCCAGGCTGCTTTGTGTTCATAACGGTCCACCGGTGAGTTTCCAAAATCTTTTCCCTGCGCGTGTGTGCCTGGTGTGGAAATCGCTGAACCAACTCACGGCCAACCATATAGGATATCAGCTTTTCTTCATTAACTTCACTAATCCCCTTTGTAACGATGGTCTGGCCATCTCTAAGTACTGTAACGCTGTCTGCAATTTGAATAACTTCATTTAACTTGTGGGAAATATAAATGCATGTTGTTCCATCTCTTTTCAATTCCTTCAATATCCCCATCAAGATTCCCACTTCTATTTCGGTTAAAGAAGCTGTTGGCTCATCGAGGATAATCAATTTTGCTTTTTTATTAAGAGCTTTGGCAATTTCAACCAGCTGTTGTTTGCCTACTCCCAGTGAACTGACCATGGTTTTGGGCGATTCTTGCAGCTTTACCGTTCTCATAAGGTCTGCTGCAATTTTGTATTGTTCGTTCCACTGGATTACCCGCTTTTTTCTCAATTCATTGCCAAGAAAAATGTTTTCGCAGATGTTCATGCTCTTAACCAAATTCAGCTCTTGATAAATAATCGCAATCCCGGCAAGCTCCGCATCCTTTGTGCCCCGAAAATGCTGCTCTTCGCCACCGAGTATCAATCGGCCTTCATAGCTTCCATCTGGATATACTCCACTGAGAATTTTCATCAATGTGGACTTACCTGCTCCATTTTCTCCGACTAAAGCGTGTATTTCCCCTTTTTCCACCTCGAAGGAAACATCATCTAGTGCTGTAACACCATGAAATCTTTTGGTGATATGTTCCATTTTTAGCATGCACTTTTCCAATGTATCGTCTCCCCCATTCTAAATCAAGCGTCATCCGAAAGCAGGAATATCTATAACCTTACCGCCCTGCATAGCAGACTGATGGGCACAAATTCCAACGCCGGTCCAATACGCTCCCATGATGTCATCCGGTACGCAGGGACGCTCCTCTATGATGGATCTTACGAATTCATGCACTAAGTGTGGATGAGATCCACCATGCCCGCCTCCTTGCTTAAAGGATAAATGCGTGTTTTTGTCGTTATAAACCGTCTGTCTCGTAAAATGGGCAATTTCTTTCGGCAACCGGTCTGCGAAATCAGGGATCTCCACCCGTTCTTCTTTAATTTCACTGCCGCGGAAAAACCGTTCCGGGTCTCCATCTAATTTATAAGTTTCCACCTCACGAAGCGCCCCTGTTCTCGTATAGAAAACTGGAGATTCACTCGCTAACTGTTGCCACTCAAAGCTCTTCTTCTCACCATAGATGCGAAAACATTCAGAATAACTGCGGGCAACGCCATACAAAAAGCGCTCCATTTCTATCGTCAAATCACTGTTTTCAAGTTCAATCAGCGCACTTTCGAATGCAAACGGAGAATTATACTGCGCAACTAACTCATCCCGGATTTTCCCGGAACCTCGTCCATACACACGTTTGGGCAAATGTCCCGCCAGCATCAGGCAGGGTGCTACTGCATGCGTGGGATGCATAAGAGGAGGAAAGCCATTCCAGTAGGAAGGCCAGCCTTCCATATCCTGATAATGGGCGCACGTCATATACTGTATGCGCCCCAACTCGCCCTTTTCATGCAGCTGCTTCACATATAAAAATTCCCTCTGAAAAACCGTAGTCTCCATAAACATATAATTTTTATTGGATTCCTTGCGCGCTGCAATGACCGCATTCAATTCATCCAAAGATAACCCCATTGGGATCGTACATCCGCAATGCTTCCCGGCTTTCAGCACTCGAATTGAGAGCGGTGCATGCGTTGCTGGTGGCGTGACAAGGTGCACCGCGTCAATGTCTGGGTCATCCAAAACTTCCTGGATTTCGCATGTACAGTTCTCTTCCGGGATTCCATACCGATTTTGTGCAACGTGCAGTAAAGATGCGTCCGTATCCACAAGATAAACTTTCTCTACATCGGGGTGTTCCAGATAAATCGGAACAAATTCCAGTCCAAAGCTTAATCCGACAACAGCAACGTTTAGTTTTTTCATTTTTGATCCTCTCCTCTTTTCCAAAATCTTTTATATGTTGGTTTACATGTTGTAAAAATTACGAGTTTTTAGGGTCCCTGCATTCCTATGAATACGAAAGGGGAATCAAGTTTCCATGCTCACAAAAGTTGAATCCGGGTTTTGGTTATTGAAATGGTATCACCAAGGAATCCTTGAAGAAATAGATTATTACTCGAAGCTTTTAGACTATTCCGAGAATCTTCTGAAAAATATGATTTGGAACTGATAAAATTTTTGCTCTTCTCTGTCTGCCCTATATAATAAAGCAACTCCTCATTCAATTTCGTGTTGTCAATTGCGCCAGAGGCATATGCTTCCATGAGCCAAAAAGGCCAGAAATACAGGAGAAAGTTGGGATTATAGAAAAGCACCTCGAAAAATATGTGAGCAGGTCCAGAAAAAACGGGCAGTGACAAAAACCCCCTGATGTAGGAAAACAGACTACATCAGGGGGTATTGCTGTGAGCAAACGAAATCATACACATATACAGGTAGTGCTGCCTGAAATCAAAGCTATGCTGGCAGAGGGGAAGGCGCAGCGGGAAGTAGCGTCATATTATAGATTTTTAATAAATATGTGGTGAAACATTTGCTGGCACGAGAACGCAGGAAAAAACGAAAACAGGAATCAGGGATCCTTTCTCGGCCCAAAGGACGGCCAAGGAAAGACGCCTTGCCGAGAGATATTGCAGCGGAGCAGGCCAATGAGATCCGGTAGCTGCGCATGGAAAACAAGCTGCTGCGGGATTTTCTGCGATTCATGGGAAGGAAGTGATGCCGAGGGTAAAATGCCACATCATCTATCGGCACAGAGCAGAGTATCCAGTAACAGTTATGTGCAAATTCTTTGAAGTATTCAGGAGCGGCTATTATGAGTTTGTCCAGTGCCTTGGCAGACCGGGGAAGGACACAGCTCTTGCAAAAATCATTGCCGAGCAGAGAAAGCGCAGCTTCCGCACCTATGGCTACCGGCGGATGTGGCCATGGCCGAAAAGCCGGAATATCTTCTGTAATCCCAAAACCGTGCTGCGGATCATGAAGAAGCATGATCTGCTGTCTGATATCCGCCGGCGCAGAAAGTGGCAGCAGATGGGGCAGCAGGTCCACAAGTACAAAAATCTGCCTAACAGGGAGTTTCACGCGGACAAACCCAACAGCAAATGGGTAACGGACATCTCCTGCATCCACGCCAGGCAGGGCGTACTGTATCTGTCCATGATCCGGGAGCTCTACGGCAACAGAATCGTCGCCTACAAGACCGAAACACAGCAGACAGTAAACCTGGTGTGGGACACCATTCGCCTGGCCATGAAGAGGGAGAAAAAGAGAGCCTCCGCGGAGTTGCAGCTCCACAGCGACCAGGGATTTCAGTACACCTCGCAAGCATACTTCAACCTGACTCAAGCATACGGCATTACACCGTCTATGTCAAGGAAAGGAAATCCATATGACAACGCCATGGCGGAAAACTTCTTCTCCATTCTCAAAACAGAGTGTATTTACCGGCACAAACCAGCGACCTTTGCTGAAGCAAACGAAATGATCGACCGCTATATCTATTTTTACAACCATGAGCGCATCCAGTTAAAAACCGGAGAGGCGCCGCTGGCGCGACACCTCTCCACTTAAAACTCAATATTTCCTACCAGGGGCTCTTTTTTGTGCTGTCCGCATAATCTGGGGCAGTTCAGTAGTCTATTTTCCTACATCAGGGG
>OKSB01002142.1_pt1 | contig 18201 bp, 15 predicted proteins | sample 1601171 | NCBI WGS metagenome assembly OKSB01 (sample SAMEA3541496, study PRJEB24748) | human gut metagenome | biome: human gut; feature: human-associated habitat; material: faeces | place: China | collected 2012 | reverse complement strand
AAGCAGGCTGCTAAGAAGAGCTACGGCAAGAAGGGTGACGATGTCGTCCAGATGAACTGGAAGGCCATCGATGCCGGTGTTGACGCAGTCCACAAGGTGGACGTCCCTGCTTCCTGGTCCAACCCCGAGGCCGATCCCGCTCCGAAGGAGCTGTCTGGCCGTCCCGAGCTGGTCAAGCAGATCCGCGACGTCATGGAGCCCATCGCTCGTATGGACGGCGACAGCCTGCCTGTCTCTGCTTTCGTTGCTAACGCAAACGGCGAGTGGGAGCAGGGTGCTTCCGCTTACGAGAAGCGCGGCACCGCTGTGAACGTCCCCGAGTGGGATGCTTCCAAGTGTGTTGGCTGCAACCAGTGCGCATTCGTGTGCTCTCACGCAACCATCCGTCCCTTCCAGCTGACCGCTGACGAGCTGGCAGCAGCTCCCGCACAGACCAAGAGCCGCGACAACAAGCCCGCTAACGAGTACAAGTTCGTTATGGCTGTGTCTCCTCTGGACTGCATGGGCTGCGGCGAGTGTGTCACCGTCTGCCCCACCAAGGCTATCCAGATGGTTCCTCAGGAGTCTCAGGCCGATCAGCAGGCAGTCTTCGACTACTGCGTCGCCAACATCTCCAAGAAGCCCTCTAAGTTCGCAGACGACACCGTCATCGGCTCTCAGTTCAACCAGCCGCTGCTGGAGTTCTCTGGCTCCTGCGCAGGCTGTGCTGAGACCTCTTACGCACGTCTGATCACCCAGCTGTTCGGCGAGAAGATGTACATCTCCAACGCCACCGGCTGCTCCTCTATCTGGGGCGGTACTGCTTCCATCTCTCCGTACACTGTCAACAAGGACAGCGGCCACGGTCCTGCATGGTGCAACTCCCTGTTCGAGGATAACGCAGAGCACGGCCTGGGCCTGTATCTGGGCCAGAAGACCGTCCGTGAGAACCTGATCAAGCGCATCGCTGAGGTCGCCGGTTCTGACAAGGCTTCTGCTGAGCTGAAGGCTGCCTTTGACGAGTTCATGGCAACCAAGAACAACACCAAGGCTAACGATGCCCCCGCTAAGGCTCTGATCGCTGAGCTGGAGAAGGCTGCTGCCGCTGGCTGCGCCGAGTCCGCTGAGATCCTGAAGAGCAAGGAGTTCATCGCCAAGAAGTCCGTCTGGATCTTCGGTGGTGACGGCTGGGCATACGACATCGGCTTCGGCGGTCTGGACCACGTCCTGGCTTCCGGCGAGGATGTCAACGTCATGGTCTTCGATACTGAGATGTACTCCAACACCGGCGGACAGGCATCCAAGGCCTCCAACATCGGCGAGGTCTGCCAGTTCGCTGCTGCTGGTAAGGAGATCAGCAAGAAGAGCCTGTCTGAGATCGCTATGACCTACGGTTACATCTATGTTGCTCAGATCGCTCTGGGCGCTAACATGAACCAGGCTGTCAAGGCTATCGCAGAGGCTGAGGCATATCCCGGCCCCTCCCTCATCATCGGCTACGCTCCCTGCGAGCTGCACGGTGTTAAGGGCGGCATGACCAACTGCCAGAACGAGATGAAGAAGGCCGTTGAGGCTGGCTACTGGAACCTGTTCACCTTCAACCCGGCACTGAAGGCCGAGGGCAAGAATCCGTTCACCCTCACCTCCAAGGCTGGCAAGATGGACAAGTATCAGGAGTTCCTGGCTAACGAGACCCGTTACAGCCGCCTGAGCCGCGCATTCCCGGATCGCGCTAAGGCCCTGTTCGAGAAGAACCAGGAAGCTGCTGAAGCTCGTTACACCCACCTGACCAAGCTGGTTGACCTGTACAAGTAATTTGTCCGGTCCGCGGCGCTGCCGCTAAACCAGTAATATAAAACCCCGCCCCGCGCATCCAATACGGTTTGCGCGGGGCGGGGTTTTTTGTTATCTCTTCCTCTTCGCTTTCTCCCTGTAAATAAACCCAATAAAAAGGCACAGCCCCCGGTTCTTCACCCGGCGCTGTGCCCTTTTTATTTATCTTATTCTGTATTAAAGTTTCTTCTTTTCAAAGAAGGAACCTCGCCACTCCAATTATTCTTCGTCCTCGCCCTCAGTGTCCGGTGCGGCGTCCTCAGCAGCCTCTTCGGCGGCTTCGGCTGCGGCAATGGCTTCCAGTTCTTCAGGGGTCGGGTCAGTCTCGCCATCATCCTCCGGCTTGGCTGTTTCGGCGGTGGCATCGCGGTCCACGCGGGCCAGCACGGCTACCTTGTCCTCGCCAATCAGGCGCATCACGCGCACGCCGCTGCCATAGCGGGACTGCACGTTGATGTCATTGGCGTGCATGCGGATCAGAATACCGTCCTGGCTGATGAGGATCAGGTCATCGGTGTCATCCACAATCTTGATGCCTGCCACACCGCCGCGGGTGTAGTTGCGGATGCCCAGACCACCGCGCTTGGTAATGCGGTAGTCATCAATCAGGCTGCGGCGGCCTTTGCCGTCCTCGGTGACGGTCAGCACGGTTGCGCCGGGGCGGCAGACGCCCACGCCCACAACATAGTCACCATCACGCAGCTTGATGACGCGCACACCATGGCCTGTGCGGCCCATAGCGCGCGCTCCAGCCTCGCTGAAATGGATGGCGGCACCATCATGAGTGGCCACGATCAGCTCATCCTCGCCGCCTGTCAGGTGGCACCAGACAAGGGCATCGTCCTCGTTCAGCGCAATGGCGTTCAGGCCGCCCTTGCGGATGTTGCGGAACTGGGAAAGCGGCGTGCGCTTGATCAGGCCCTGCCGCGTTACCATCGTGATGTAGCTGGCATCCTCGTCCATGTTGGCGGGCTGGCGCATCATGATGGTAACTTTCTCGCCCTCCTGCAGCTGCAGCAGGTTGGCAATGTGGCTGCCCTTGGCGGTGCGGCTGCCCTCGGCTACCTGGTAGCCTTTCAGGCGGTACACACGGCCCTTGTCCGTCATGAACAGCATGTAGTCATGCGTGGAGCCAACAAACAGTTCCTCGGTAAAGTCATTGTCTTTCTGGGTCATGCCGGCCACACCGCGGCCGCCGCGGTTCTGGGCACTGTAGGTGTCCACCGCCGTGCGCTTGATGTAACCTTCATGGGTCAGGGTAAAGACGCAGGTCTCTTCGGGGATCAGGTCCTCAATGTCCACTTCGCCGGAAACCGCCTCAATGGAGGTGCGGCGGTCGTCACCGTACTTGTCGGCCAGAGCCGTCAGGTCGGTCTTGACGATCTCCATGGTGTGGGCGTCGTTGGACAGGATATCCTTGTAATTTTCAATGCTGGCGCGCAGCTGGCCCAACTCCTCGTCGATCTTGAGGATTTCCAGGCCTGCGAGACGTCCCAGCTGCAGTTTTACGATAGCATCGGCCTGCGGGTCGTCGAAGTCAAAACGCTCCATAATGGCCGCCTTTGCCTCTGCAAAGCCGCCCTTGCAGGCGCGGATAGTGGCGATGATCTCATCCACAATATCCACAGCCTTGCGCAGACCTTCCAGGATGTGCTCGCGGTCCTGGGCTTTTTTCAGCTCATACGCCGTGCGGCGGCGGATGACCTGGAACTGGAAGTCCAGATAGCGCTGCATCATGGTCTTCAGGCTCATGATCTTGGGCACGCCGTCATCCAGCGCCAGCATGATTACACCCACGGTGTCCTGCAGCTGGGTGTAGCGGTAGAGCTGGTTCAGCACTACCTGCGGGTTGGCGTCCTTCTTGATCTCGACCAGGATCTTCATGCCGGTGCGGCTGGAGGACAGGTCGTTCAGGTCGCTGATGCCCTCAATGCGCTTATCTTTGACCAGGTCGCCGATGGATTCCAGCAGGCGGGTCTTGTTGACCATGTAGGGGATCTCGGTGATCACAATCTCATACCGGCCGTTCTTCTTCTCCACGATCTCGGCACGGCCACGCAGGGTGATCTTGCCGCGGCCTGTGGCATATGCCGCACGGATGCCGCTGCGTCCCATAATCACGCCGCCGGTGGGGAAATCGGGTCCCTTGATGTGCTCCATCAGGCCCGCCAGATCAATTTCCGGGTCATCAATCAGGGCAATCATGCCGCTGACGACTTCGCGCAGATTGTGCGGCGGGATGTTGGTGGCCATGCCGACCGCAATGCCCTGGCTGCCGTTGACCAGCAGGTTGGGGAACCGGCTGGGCAGCATGTGGGGTTCCTTCTTGGTTTCGTCAAAGTTCGGGTCCCAGTCAATGGTATCCTTATCAATATCCGTCAGCATTTCGCATGCAATTTTGGACATGCGGGCTTCGGTATAACGGTAAGCAGCCGGGGGGTCGCCGTCCACGGAACCAAAGTTGCCCTGGCCGTCAACCAGCGGATAACGCAGGCTGAAATCCTGTGCCAGACGCACCATCGCGTCATACACACTGGCGTCGCCGTGGGGGTGGTAAGCACCCAGCACAGCACCAACCGTATCCGCAGACTTGCGGTACGGGTGGCTGGGGTCGTTGCCGCGCTCGTGCATCGTGTACAGGATGCGGCGGTGTACGGGTTTCAGGCCATCGCGCACATCCGGCAAGGCACGGGATACGATAACGGACATGGAATAATCCAAAAATGCCGTTTCGATCTCCTGCTTGACATCGCGCACAATGACCTTCGTGCCCGAACCGGGCACCATGATAACATTTTCTTCCATTCAACTCACCTTTCGGATTGTTTCAAAGCCCTTTTGCAAAAGCTTCACCGAAAATCTTCACTCTATCATCAAAATATCAAAAAACAAAATTCATCAGCGTCTGGCGGCAGTGGAAATTTCCACCGTAATCCGGGGTGGTAATAGATTGCCCACACGCAGCGGGCGCACAATGTGCGCCCCTACAGGGGCCGCCATTCGCCCTGCCCCGTAGGGAACGGTCTTGACCGTTCCAAAACCTGCGGTCTTTTTGCTCCCTCTCCCCTGCCGCCTTTTCTTTAACCCAAACGATTAAAGTTTTTTGCCAGGCTTTTTTTCAAAAAAGCCGCCAAAAAAGTCGCAAATCAAACGTCCAGACGTGCATACTTGGCGTTGCGCTCAATGAACTTCTTGCGGGGTTCCACCTGCTCGCCCATCAGGATGCTGAACGCCTCGTCGGCGCGCTCGGCATCTTCGATCTTGATCTGCACGATCACGCGGTTATCAGGGTTCATGGTGGTTTCCCACAGCTGGTCGGGGTTCATCTCACCAAGGCCTTTGTAGCGGTTCACCTTGGCGCCCGGCATCTCAGCCGAAAGCTGCTTCATTTCGTCTTCGTTGTACGCATACTTGACGGTGCTGCCCTTTTGCAGCTTGAACAGCGGCGGCTGTGCCACATACACATACCCGTGTTCAATCAGCGGCCGCATGTAACGGAAGAAGAAGGTCAGCATCAGGGTGCAGATGTGGGAGCCGTCAACGTCAGCATCAGCCATGATAAAGATTTTGTGGTACCGCACCTTGTTGATGTCAAATTCATCGCCAATTCCCGTGCCCAGTGCCGTCACAACCGGCATCAGCTTGTCGTTGCCGTAAATGCGGTCGGCGCGGGCTTTTTCCACGTTCAGCATCTTGCCCCACAGCGGCAGGATTGCCTGGATGTTGGAATCACGCCCCTGCTTGGCAGAGCCGCCAGCAGAGTCACCCTCGACGATGAAGATTTCGGTCTTGGCGGGGTCATTCTCGTGGCAGTCTGCCAATTTGCCCGGCATACGGTTGCTTTCCAGCGCACTCTTGCGGCGCACCAGGTCGCGGGCCTTTTTGGCTGCGGCACGGGCACGGGCTGCCTGGGTCACCTTTTCAAACACAGCCTTGGCAACAGCAGGGTTTTCTTCCAAAAATTCGCTGAGTTTGTTGTACACAATGTTGGAAACCAGTGTCTTGATGTAGGTGTTGCCCAGCTTGGCTTTGGTCTGGCCCTCAAACTGCGCTTCCTGCAGCTTGACGGAAACAACGGCGATCATGCCTTCGCGCACATCGCTGCCCTGCCAGTTTTCATCCTTTTCCTTCAGGTAGCCCTTGGCACGGCCAAATTCGTTAAACACGCGGGTCAGCGCGGTTTTCAGGCCTTCCTCGTGGGTGCCGCCCTCCGGGGTGTGCACGTTGTTGGCAAAAGAAAGGATCAGCTCGTTGTAGCTGTCGCAGTACTGCAACGCAACTTCGGCCACAGCGCCGTTGGCTTCGCCTTTCATATAGATGACCTGCGGGTGCAGCGGGGTCAGGTCGCGCTTTTCATGCAGATACTGCACAAAGCTGCGCACGCCGCCCTCATAGCACATGGATTCCTGCGGCGGTACACCGTCGTTTTTCTCAATGCTTTCGGGGCGCTCATCCGTCAGGGTAATGCGCACACCGGCGTTCAGGAAGCTTTCTTCCCGCAGGCGCTTGAGCAGGATCTCATAATCGTATTCGGTGGTTTCGGTGAACATTTCCGGGTCTGGCTTAAAAGTAACGGTGGTACCCGTAGATGCCGCCACACCGATCTTTTTCAGGTCTCCATCCGGTTTTCCGCGCTTGAAACTCTGCTCGTACTCGGCGCCGTCACGGCGCACATGCACAACCAGCCATTCGCTCAGCGCGTTTACAACGCTGGCGCCGACGCCGTGCAGACCACCAGCCACTTTGTAGCCGGAATCCTCGCCGCCAAACTTGCCGCCGGCATGCAACACGGTATACACAACCGTGACAGCCGGGATGCCCAGTTTGGGCTGGATATCCACCGGGATACCGCGGCCGTTATCACTGACTTCAATGATGTTGCCCGGCTTAATGGTCACTTCAATATGGGTGCAATACCCGGCCAGAGCTTCATCGATGGAGTTATCCACGATTTCATAAACCAGATGATGCAGACCGGAAGGGCCTGTGGAACCGATATACATGCCGGGGCGCTTGCGCACAGCTTCCAGCCCTTCCAGGACCTGGATCTGTGCGCCGCCGTACTCATGGTCGGTCGCCGTTTCGCGGTTGGTTTCGGTGATGATTTCTTCTGACATGAACTTTCCTCCCATTTCTTACGAGGTGCGGGGATTTCGGCAGCTTTTTTTCAAAAGCTTAAACCGGCATTTCTGCCGTTATCAGGGTAAAACCTGCCCTTTGGTATATCTGGGGTGCATTTTTGTATCTGTAAAAATTATAGACGCTTTTTTGTCCGCCTAACGTTTTTCTGCAGTTTTACTGCCCCATATCAAACTTTGCCGCGCGGTTGCGGATGGCGGCGGTGGATATCTGGGTAATATAAACCGTATCATCGGGGAAATCTGTCAGGACAAAGCTTTTTGGCATACTGCCGCTCACATCCACAACAGCCCCTTCCTGCTGGGCATGCCGCAGGAATTCATCGGTGATCTTTGCCTTCTGGCCCGCATCGGTTGCAGTATCCAGGTCAAACACCCCGATGACGTCCCGCGTATTTACGATAAAATCCTGACCTAAGTGAAGATACATGATAATTAGTAATGAGAAATTGAGGCAGAACAAACTGCCGGGTTTGTCTTTTGGGGATCACGGTTCAGGAATGGGATGGCACTCTACGCCGCCCTTTGGTCGTCTCAAAATTTAGAAATTTTATTTCTGCATCGCGTCAATTTTTGTAATGTTTTCATTTTGAACTTTGCATTCATCAGTGCTTATTTTAAGACTGCGTTTTACTTTTAGTTTTCTATTATTATAAAGATGATTAAAAGTTTTTTCCGGTTCTCTTTTTTTTTCAAAAAAGGGAACAAAATCCCCCGTAAAGCAAAACCTCAACCCTCCCGCACGGTTCCGTGGTCCACAAAGACCAGCTTGCCGTTGGTTCGGGCAAAGGCGGCGGAATCGCAGGTGGTCACAAATGTCTGCTTGTCCTCAATGCGGGTCAATAGATACGTCTGGCGTGCGTCATCCAATTCACTGAGCACATCATCCAGCAGCATCACCGGATGTTCGCCCAGCACCTCGCCCGCCACGCTGGCTTCCGCCAGCTTCATGCTCAGCACCGCACTGCGCTGCTGGCCCTGGCTGCCATAAATTTTCCCCGGCTGGCCGTCAATTAAAATTTCCAGGTCCTCGCGGTGGGGCCCCGTCAGGCAAAAGCCTGCCCGCAGCTCGGTGTTTTTCACCTCGCGCAGCTTGGCCGCCAGCGCTTCCGGGCTGCCCGGATCGCAGCAGGGGCAATATTGGATCTCCAACTTTTCTGCCCCGCTGGAAATATCACGGTAGTTCGCCGCTGCCGCCGGGGCCAGCTGGTCCAGATACCCCGCACGCCGCCGCATTACTTCGCAGCCATAGGTCACAAGCGCTTCGTTGTAGGTTTCCAGCAGAACATCCCCGCCGGGGGTGATGTCATACGCTTTCAGCAACGCATTTTTCTGCGCTACCACGCGTAAATACCGCCGTTCCGCCGCCAGGTAGCCGGGGTACAGCTGGCAGAGCGCGGCATCCAGGAAATGCCGCCGCCCTTCCGGCCCGCCTTTGACCAGGCTCAGATGGTTGGGGTCAAACGCCACCGCCGTAAAAGTTCCTGCGATCGAAGCAGCTCTTCCGCGGTCGGCTCCGTTCAGACGTACCGTCCGGCCGGGGCGCTGGGTTCCTTTGGCGCCAACGGTCAACCGTATTTCCTGGGGGCGGTCTCCCGCTTCAAATGCGGCCTCCAGCACGGCAAAGTCAGCGCCGCGCCGGATCAGCTCGGCGTCCTTTACCCCACGGAAGCTTTTGCCCCCGGTCAGCAGCCAGACGGCTTCCAACAGGTTGGTTTTGCCCTGCCCGTTTGCCCCGCACAGAACCGTCAACTGCGGGGCGGGTTCCAAAACAGCGGCGGATAAATTGCGATAATCCGTCACCGCAAGGCGGTTCAGCCGCATCAGCAGCCCTCCGCGATCTGAACCTGGCGGCCTTCCAGCTCCACCACATCGCCCGGCACGCATTTTTTACCGCGCATGGTGCAGGGTTCCCCGTTCAGCTTCACTTCTCCGCCCTGGATCAGCTCCTTGGCTTCGCCACCCGTTTCACACAGGCCGGCAAATTTCAGCAGAGCATCCAATTTGATAAATTCCGTGTGGATTCGTACTTTTTCCATCGTATCAGCCTTCATTCTTAAAGCGTACCGGCAGCACCAGGTAAATAAAGTCTTCGCCCTCCACCGGCAGGACCTTTACCGGGCTCAAGGGGCCGTTGATCTCCAGGCGCAGCTTTTCGCACTTGGAATAGCGCAGCGCATCCAGCAGGTAGCGGTTGTTGAACCCGATTTCCATGGAATCGCCTTCCATGCTTTCCGGCGTAAACTCATCCACCACCTTGCCCAGCGGGGTCTGGCAGCGCACAGTTACTTTATCCGGTGCAAAATTGATGCGCAGCGGGTTCTTCAAACGATCGGTAATAATCAAAGAAGCACGTTCCAGCGTATCAATAAAGCTCTTGCAGTCGATCACGACCTTGGTGCGGCTCTCTTTGGGAATCACGCTCTCATAATTCAGGAACTCGCCCTCGATCAACCGGCTCATGATGGTGTAGCCGTTGGTAGTGAACACCACATAGCGGCGGTTTGCATCAATTTTGACCGGTTCTTCCGGCCCGCCGGTGATTTTCAGCAGCTCCTGCAGCGTTTTTGCCGGAATGATAATGCGGATATCGCGGGTGCATTCCACATCCCGCTTAATGATGGCCAGGCGGTAACCATCCAGAGCCACAACCGTCAGGCGGCCCGGCTCGATCACGAACAATTCACCGGTGTGTGCGGGCTTCTTATCTTCCACAGCGACCGCATAGATGGTCTTTTCGATCAGCTCGCGCATCATCGAAGTCGGAATGGTCATGGTATTTTCGGCTGCCGTGTTGGGCAGGCTGGGGTAATCGCTCGCGTTCATGGCGGGGATCTCAAACTCTGCCACGCCGCCAGAAATAATTGCCATACCTTCGTTATTCAACTCCACCGATACGGTGCCGGACGGCATACGGCTGACCATGGAGCCAAACAGCTTTGCTTCCAAAACCGTCTCGCCGGGTACCTGAACATTGCACTCAATGTTGGTGGTGATGCCCATTTCCATATCGTAGCCGGTCAGCGTCAGCTGGAACCCTTCGGCTTTCAGGTAAATGCCCTCCAGCACGGGGATCGCCGCGCGGTTGGTGATGGCGCGGGAAACGCCGTCGATCGCAGCAGACAGCAGCGACTTGTCACATTCAAACTTCAATGTTGTCACCTCGTATATAATCACTAAACTTACAGAAAACCGTGAAGTGTTGTAGCCTGGCAGACGGTTCAGAAATCTGAAATATCCGTTTTGTATAATCCTTATTTGCTGATGGGCCTGACGGTGCAGAACACGTAAAATGTCAGGGTAAACTAGATACTTTGATAGTCATAGTAGTAGGCTACGTTGAATCTGTGGAAAAGCCTGAAACCTCCGATTCCGAAGCAATTTTTGAGGACCCGGCTTTCCTCAAAACCTCGTGGAAAGAAAAATCTCAAATGTGGAAAACCTGACCTTTCAACCTGCTCTGTGGAAAATCTGTGTTAATTGTTGAAAAATCAGTTGAAAATGTTGAAAGTCTAAAACTGCTGTCGAAACCCGGAATATCCGTTTTGAAAACCCGGAAAAGGCATGGCATGTTCTGCATATTCATGTATAAACATGCAGAACGCCGGGCGTTTCATTGTCAACCTGCAACATGCATCAGGCACGGATGTTCTTCATGATGTCGTCCACGGTCTCCTTCAGGTGGCGGTCCTTGCCGATGTTCTTCTCCATCGTATTGATGGAGTACACAACGGTGGAATGGTCACGCTGGAATTCGGAACCGATGGCTTCCATGCTCATACCGGTGATCTCGCGGATGATATACATCGACATCTGGCGGGCGGCACTCACATTGGCGCTGCGCTTTTTCCCGCGGATGTCGGAGGGAATCACATTATAGGTGCGCGCCACTTCGTTGATGATCTTTTCAATCGTAACGGGGATGGGCTGGGTATCATTCAGTGTATCCTTGATGGCGGTCGTCGTCACGCCGATGCAGGGGGCAATACCCTCCAACATATAGTAGGCGTTCAGCTTTTTCACTGCGCCCTCCAGCTGGCGGATGTTCTGCTTTAGATGGTTGGCGATGTATTCCGCAACGTCATCAGGCAGATCCAGATTCAGCAATTCGGCCTTGCGCTTGACGATCGCCACACGGGTTTCGAAATCAGGCGGCTGGATATCCGCCGTCAGGCCCCACTCGAACCGGGTGCGCAGACGCTCTTCCAGGCTCTTGATCTCCTTGGCCGGCCGGTCGGATGCCAGCACGATCTGCTTGCCGGCATTATGCAGCGTATTAAAAGTATGGAAAAACTCTTCCTGCGTTGATTCCTTGCCCGCCAAAAACTGGATATCGTCGATCAGTAACACATCGGCTTCGCGGTATTTCTGGCGGAACTGTTCGGTCGTTGCCATTTTGACCGCGGTGATGATCTCGTTGGTAAACTTTTCGCAGTCCACATAGACGATATTGTAGTCCGGATGGTTTTTGTGGATCTCAATCTGAATCGCGTTCAGCAGATGCGTTTTGCCCAGACCGGACGGTCCGTAAATGAACAGCGGATTGTAAGCGCCGGACGGGTTTGCCGCAACCGCCTGCGCCGCCGCAAAGGCAAATTGGTTGGACGGGCCGCGGATGAAGTTTTCAAAGGTGAAATCATACCGGCCCGAGGGCAGGCTGGCTTCATCCATTGGGCGTTTTTCTTTGGCAGCCTCTGGTTCAGGCTGCGGCACAGTGAACTTGACCTCAACATCAAAGCCAAGTACAGCCTTAAACGCATCCTTCAGCAGACCCGTATAACGGTCAGACACGATCTTACAGATAAAATCATTGCGGACTTCCAGCGTGATGCAGTTGGAATTTTCAAAGCTGACCGCTTTCAGCCCGCTGATGTAATACTGGTACGTCGCGTCGGCAGTATGTTCGCGGCAATAGGCTTTGGCCGCGTCCAGTACGTCGTTGAATGAATCCATGGATACTCCCCACTTTTGTGTTAGTCAAGGCAATGCACTGCCGCCCCGCAGGCTGCCGCCCAATTTTTGCAAACAAAACACAAGCCGCCCCCCATTATAAAGTAAGAGCGCCGCATCGTTCCACAAAATTCCGGCTGCATCCGGCAGGGTATTGCTGCACGGCCTAAAATTCTTGGGCAGGCGGGCGGAGCATGCAGCAGCCGGCGGCTGCGGGGAAGATGTTGCCTTTCCCGGTCCGCCAAAACCGCTGTGTCAACCCGCGGAAAGCAGGCCCGAAAGCCCGCTCTGCCGATTTTTAGACACAGAGATACAGATATAGTATAGCATAAATTTACCCCCAATACAATTATAATAGGGTACAATTTTCCACGATATGGGCAATAAAAGTTGAAAATATGGCAAAAAATGCAGGTTTTAAACCAACATTCCACCAAATCCACACCTCACAGCGGGCTCGTTTGCATCTATTTGTCCGCTGGGCCCGCCCGCGCAGAGCGCAAAATCCAATCCTTTGCGCCTGGCATTGGATCGCCGCGTGGATTTTTTCGCGGTTTGCTATTGACAAACTTGCCGTCCTTGCGCTATAATCAAAGTCTGCAAGGCTGCCCCTGTATCTACGGGCATTTGCCAAGCGTAAATCGCCAAAAAATGCCCAGTATTGGGGAAACTTTGAAGGAGGGAATACGAAATGAAGCAGACTTTCCAGCCGAAGAAGCGTCAGCGCAGCCGCGTTCATGGCTTTTTGAAGCGCATGGCTTCTAAGAACGGCCGTAAGGTGCTGGCCCGCCGCCGTGCTAAGGGCCGCAAGAACCTGACCGTCTGATTTTTCAGGCACAGGTTTCGCAAACACATGCAAACAAAGGCTGCTGATTTCTTGTCAGCGGCCTTTTTTGCTAGGATGTACTGGAAAAAAGCCAAAATTTGGAGCATTTTCACAAAGGCAAACCCGTTTTTTCGGCGTTTTGCCTTGGCCTATAACAGTTCCGGTGCACCATCCATTCCCACTCCCTGCACGTATTAAGCCGTGCAGGCCATACAATCCTACCATGCCGGAGGAACCCCGCCATGCGCTATCGAACCCTGACCAAAAATAAGGAATTTTCCCGCATTTATGCCCGCGGTAAAAGCTATGTTCACCCCAATCTGGTGCTGTATGTGGCCAAAAACCGGCTGGGCTATACCCGCATCGGACTGACCGCCACTAAAAAGGTGGGCCATGCCGTGCAGCGCAACCGTGCGCGGCGCATTATGCGCGCAGCACTTTCGGAACACCTCTCGCAAAATATCGGCGGATATGATATAATCTTAGTAGCGCGTGCCCGCACGCCCTACCTGAAAAGCACCCAACTGAGCAAAACACTGGCGGGCCTGATGCGCAAAGCCGGCCTGCCGGATAAAGCTGCCGCGGTGCCGCAGCAGCCCGCGGCCAAACCGCAGCCGAACGGTGCACCGGAGTGATCAGCCGGGTGCTGATTGCCCTGGTGCGCGGCTACCAGAAGGTCATTAGTCCGCTGCTGGGGCATAACTGCCGGTTTACCCCAACCTGCAGCCAGTATATGATCCAGGCTATCCAGGTGCATGGCCCGGCCAAAGGCCTGCTGCTGGGCCTGTGGCGCATTCTGCGCTGCAATCCCTTTGGCAAGTACGGCTATGACCCCGTGCCGGAAAAGGGGCGCTGGATGAACCCAGAGCGGAAGCTGTTCAGAGAAAAGCGATAAGGCTGAATTAAACTAAATTAAAAAAGAATAGAGAATAATGTTGGTGGACCGCTGCGCCGGAACGGCGCAGCTCAAAAAATTAGGATTCTGCCGAGCCAAAACCCGCAGCAGAACTTTTAGGATGACCCTCTCCAAAATAAAGGCACCGCAGGTGCCAGCCACCATGATTCATTATTCTTTCTTAATTATTCTCTATTACTCTCGCCTCTCATGTCTTCTCACCGCACGGCGAAGACCTTCTTTATAAAATAAATGCCCTGCGTGCGGGCAGGGCGGAAGGATAGAATATGGGATTCCTCGCAATGATCCTGGGACCGCTGATGCGTATGCTGTATCAGATGATCCCGAACTTCGCCGTCACGATGATTGTTTTCACCGTGATCATCAAACTGCTCATGCTTCCGCTGATGATCAAACAGCAGAAGTCCATGGCCAAGATGTCGGTGTTTACACCGATGGTCAATGAAATCCAGCAGAAGTACAAGAACAACCAGGAAAAAATGCAGGAGGAAATGGTCAAGCTCCAGCAAGAGTATGGCTACTCCCCCACTGCAGGCTGCCTGCCGATGCTTGTCAATATGCTGGTCCTGTTCGGCATGGTGGAGGTTGTTTACCGCCCTGTGCAGTACATTCTCGGCATCCCCAAGGACGCCATCAGCGCCGCCTGCACCGCACTTGGTATTGCCAACAACGGCGCAGCGGCCCAGACCGGCCTGATCGAAGCAATCCACGCCGGCCTTGCCAGTGGTGTGGATACCGGCCTGACTACCGAGCAGCTCAGCTCCATTGCCAACTTTAACACCAGTTTCCTTGGCATGGATATGTGCACCATCACCGGCTTCAGCTTCAGCCTGATCATGATCTTCCCCATCATCGCTGCGGTTACCATGTGCATCTCCCAGGTGCTCAGCACCAAGATGTCCGGCCAGCAGGCCCAGATGCAGGGCAGCATGAAGGTCATGATGTGGGGCATGAACATCATGTTCGTCTTCATGTGCTTCCAGATGCCTGTCGGCTTCTCCCTGTACTACGGCACCTCCAACATCTTCATGATGCTGCAGACCGTGCTGACCTACAAGGTGTATAACCCCGAAAAGTTCAAGGCTCAGTACGAAGCCGAAGTTGCCGCCAAGCGCGCCGCCAAGAAAGAAGTCAAGACCGTTACCGTCGAAGAAGGCGGCAAAAAGGTCGAAAAGAACGTCAACAAGCGTCAGCTGGACCAGATGCGCCTTGAATACGCCCGCAAGCTGGATGCCGAAAAGTACGCCAATGACCGTACCGTCCCCCTGACGGACGAGCAGCGCGCCGAGATGGAAGCCCAGAAGGCCCAGAAAGGCAAAAAGAAGAAGTAAGACCGCCCTATAAAGAAGGAGGTAGTAATCATGCGTGAATATGTTGCAACCGCCAAAACGGTGGAAGAAGCCATTCAGCTGGGCTGCGAAGCGCTCAGCGTTGACCGTGACGACCTGGGTGTGAGCTATGAGATCCTGGAAATGCCGCAGAAAACCGGCTTCCTGGGCCTGAAAGTGACCCCTGCAAAAGTAAAAGTTACCGTGGAAACTGCCGATACCGAGCCGGAAGCCACGTCTGCTGCCCCGGTGGCCGCCGCTGAACCCGAACCCGCCCCGGCAGAAGAAGCGGCCGAACAACCCGCGGCAGAGGATGCTGCCCCGGCGGAAGCCGAGACCCCGCTGGATATTGCCGCTGACCCCCGCCTGCAGGCTGCGGTGGATTACCTGACCCCCATCTTCCACCTGATGGGCGTGGAGGAGTTCACCTTTACCGCAGGCAAAAAGGGAGAAGCTACCATTCTGCATGTTGAGGGTGCCCACCTGGGCGCACTCATTGGCCGCCGCGGCGAAACGATGGAGAGCCTTTCCTATCTGGCAAGCCTGGTGGTCAACCGGATGGAAGGCCCTTACGTCAAGCTGGGCATCGATGTGGGCGGCTACCGCAATAAGCGCGAAGACGACCTGACGGTCTTGGCTGTGCGCATTGCCAACCGTGTGATCCGCACCGGCTGCTATTACGAGATGGAGCCGATGAACCCCTACGAGCGCCACATCATCCATACCGCTGTGGCCGAGATCGAGGGCGTACGCAGCGAGAGCAAGGGCGAAGGCCCCGACCGCCGCGTGGTGATTTATTCCACCGACCCCAACGCCAGCAACCTGCCGGATCGTGATGCACCGCGCGGCCGCCGCAGCGGCCCCAACCGCGGCAATCGCAATGGCCGCAGCTTTAACGGCAACCGCGGTCCCCGCAACGATAACCGCCGCGGCGGTGGTTACCGCGGCAACAGCAGCCGTCCCCCGCGTGATAACCGCGGTGGCAGCCGCAATGGCGGCCGCGGCTATGGCCGCCCGTCCAGCGTGCCGGAGCGCGAATTTGCCAGCGCCCCGCGTGACCCCAACGCCCGCCCGCAGGCCCCGGCCCGCACTGCGCGCATCCATGATGGGGATGATTTTGACATGTTCGGCAAGATCGAACTGTAAGATCCAGCGCAAAATCAGCATTTGAAAAAGAGCAGCGTTTTTGCCATGCGGCAGAAGAAACGCTGCTCTTTTTGTACAGATAAAAACGCTGGAGAGATTGCAGGAAACGATCGGACAAAAGCTGTCCAACCCCCACAGTGCGCCATTTCTCGCTTTGTTCCGTGTTGCGGGCAGGCAAAAGGACGCTCTGGCAGGTAATGGTGTGCTGGAACAACGCCATGAACCGGGTGAACACAATGCTGACCACGATTTGCAGCAGGTCAATCAGCCGCCCGGCCCCTTGATCACGAACTGTGCCGCAACCGGAATGTGGTATACGATCAAGGTCAGGTTGGCAAAATCTCGTCCGGTCCCCTGGCTGACGGTGCAATGTACGCCCCGGCGGCTGCCAAAGCCCCGTGCTGTGCGCGGGGGCTTTTTCTTGTGCCAGCCGCCGCCTTGTGCTACAATACTGGTATATTTTGCAGCGGCATTGCCCGCTGCCCGTGGAACATTGAAGGAGGAAACCCCATGCCTGCCATTACTGTGCGCGGCGTAACGCTGCTGCCCCCGCGGGACACTGCCCCGACCAACTTTAAGATCCTGGTACCCGTTATGGCCAACGACCTTTCCAACGCTGCCGCCGCTGGGGCGGCTGGGGACGTGGTAGAGCTGCGTTTGGATGCCCTTTCGATATTGGATGCTCCTAACGTGCAAAACGTGCTGTGCGCCGCCCGTGCCGCCATTGGGCAGGGCGTTCCCCTACTGGCCACCATCCGAACCAAAAAAGAGGGCGGTCTGGCCGATCTCACCGATGCCGCATACGGCAAACTCGGCACTGCTATCTGCCACAGTGGCCTGGCGGATCTGCTGGATGTCGAAGCCAGCACGGCTCCGGCGGTCATTGCTGCCATCCAGCAGCAGGCGCGGGAAAGCGGCGTAAAAACCGTGTTCAGCAGCCATAACTTTGCCGAGACTCCGCCCACCGAAACGATGGTCAACACCCTGACTGATATGGTCCGCCGCGGGGCAGATATCGCCAAGCTGGCCGTAATGCCCCACACCCCGGCGGACACCGCCCGCCTGCTGGAAGCCACCGCCCAGGCAGCCCAAGCCACAGGGAACGATACCCCGCTCATCACCATGTCCATGGGCCAGCAGGGGATGGTCAGCCGCATCTGCGGCGCAGCGTTTGGCAGCTGTGCAGGCTTTGCCACGGCAGGTGTTTCCAGCGCACCGGGCCAGCCCGCCGCCCCCGCCCTGCGCACGGCGCTGGACGCCCTGGGTGCCATGCTGGGTTGAATCGTCCTGAAAAAACAAAGGCAATACCGCATAATTCTAAGTACCGATACGGCGAGCGAGGTGCGGCAGATGCCAAGCCAAAAGCGCAGATAATACTGGATGTCTTATCGAGCATTTTGGCAACGCAGATGCCGTGCCGCAACTGCCGGAGCGGTGCTTAAGCCGCAAGGCGGGAATTGTGCGGTGTTGCCCAAAGTCCAAAATGCAACTTCCCGTTGCTTGGCAAACGCAGCCCGCTATGCTATCCTACCGATAAAAGATAAAGGAGGCAATGCCATGGAAACCAGGCAAGTTATTTTGCAGCTGCGTACCGCCAAAGGGTTATCGCAGGAAGAACTGGCCGCAAAAGTATATGTGACCCGCCAGGCCGTGTCCCGCTGGGAAACCGGCGAAACCGTGCCCAACACCGAAACTCTGAAACTGCTGTCCCAGCTGTTTGATGTCTCCATCAACACCCTGTTGGGCAGCCCGCGCACCCTGGTCTGCCAGTGCTGCGGCATGCCGCTGGATGATTCCACCTTGAGCAAAGGGCCGGATGGTGCCTTTAACGAGGATTATTGTAAGTGGTGCTATGCCGATGGCCAGTTCGCCTATCCCACCAAAGCTTCCCTGCTGGATTATCTGATGGCACATATGCCCAACCCGGATAACGCCCCCGCCGCCGTTTGCCGCTCCCAGTTTGATACTTACCTTTCCCAGCTGAAGCACTGGAAAGAGGAAGAGTAACCGCAATAAAAACAGACACAAAACAAAGGCAACACCGCACAATTCCCGCCTTACGGCTTAAGCACCGCTCCGACGGCT
>OKSB01002140.1_pt1 | contig 18213 bp, 15 predicted proteins | sample 1601171 | NCBI WGS metagenome assembly OKSB01 (sample SAMEA3541496, study PRJEB24748) | human gut metagenome | biome: human gut; feature: human-associated habitat; material: faeces | place: China | collected 2012 | reverse complement strand
GTTTAGGCTTATTGCCTACAAAGTGAGGACGGTCCAAAAAAACGTCTGCACCCCCTTTCGCTACGCTACTGGTACTTTCCCCTTTGGAGGGGAAAGCCATCCTTTCATATATTTAAATAATATTTGGTTTTATACAGAGAATCGCATTTTTAGGATTCATGGAGCAATTGTTTTCTCTGTCTTGCCTTCTCTGGGCAGAAGGAGTATCGTGCCTGTGTGCACGATACTGCCTAACTACTACTAGATTGATGTCATTCAATCTAGTAGCCAATTAGTTGCTATAACGTTGATGTAATAACGCGGCCTTGGCTGCGGTCTAGAGAGGGCAATGCATAAGAATTATTTTATGTAATCCCTCTATCCCCGGTATCGCTTCGCTCCCGGTACTTTCCCCTCTGGGAAAGCAAAAGCCCGTATCCGCAGGATTCACATCCTATTGGATACGGGCTTCATTAAATACTTACTTATTTACTTGTCTTTGAGTCTTCAGCAACTCGTCTTATGCTTCTTCGGTCTGTGCGTCTTTATCGGGGACTGCTGCTTTGTAGATGAGGCCTACGATGAAGCCTACTACTAAGAAGGGGATCCAGTCCATGCCGAGGGAATGGAGCGGTAATCCTTCAAATATAGCATCTACCGGGCCAAGGCCGATTTTAGCGGTCTGTAAGCCTGTGACGAGGGCCGGTACGAAGGTAAAGGCTGTGGAGCATACCCATACGCAGCGGCGGCCGCCGAAGAGGTTGTGTGTGAAGGTCAGGATGATGTTGGATACTACGAGAGGATATACGAACATCAGGACCGGAATAGCTGCGACGATGATGGTCTTCAGGCCTGCTGTAGCTACGAGGAAGGAAGCTACGGCAAAGATGGTTACGTAGGTCTTGAAGCTAGCGTGACCGATGAGCTGATGGAAGTACGCTGCGCAAGAGGTTACGAGGCCGATGGATGTGGAGAGACAGGCCAGAAGTACGATGACTGCCAAGAGGAGGGCACCGCCATAACCGAAGAGGATCTGTGCGCTAAGGGACAGAACCGGAGCACCTGTTTCCTGCATGCCAATGGCTTGTACGGACTGGGCACCTAAGTAAGCTACGAAGACGTATACGAAGGCTAAGAGACCAACGGCGAGGCCGCCGGCTTTGAATACTTCGTGGGTTACTTCTTCTTTTGTCGTAGCGCCGTCTTCTTTTACGAATTCAATGACCAAGATGGCGAAGACGAAGGCTGCGATAGCATCGAGGGTGTTGTACCCGTCAATAGCGCCCTGGGACAGGGCCATAACGCCTGTTGCGTATTTCGCGAGCGGCGCCTGGGGCACGCCCATAGGTGTTACAAGGGATTTAACGATCAGGGCCAGGATGGTCAGGAGCAGTGCCGGCGTGAGGATCTTGCCGATACGGTCGACCAGTTTAGCCGGGCTGATGGAGAGCCACCACGTGATGATGAAGAAAACAACCAGGAAGGCCCACATAATCGGATCGCTGCCGCCATTATTGAGCAGCGGGCGAACGGCGATTTCATAGGAAACCGTGCCGGTTCTAGGAATAGCGAAAGCCGGGCCAATGGCTAAGTACGAAATAACAGTAAAGAAAATAGCATATCTCTTGTCAATGCGGTTGGTCAGTTCCTGCAGGTTGCTGCAGCCGGAATAGCCCATGGCCAGTACGCCCAGTAACGGCAAGCCTACGCCTGTAATGACGAAGCCACCGACGGCATACCATACGTTGGTACCTGCTGCCTGACCCATGGAAGCCGGGAAGATTAAGTTCCCTGCGCCAAACCACAGGGCGAAAAGCATTAAGCCTATCGCAATAGTTCGATTACCTTTTTTTGCACCCATACGTCTTACCTCCTAACAATAGATAAAAACAAGAAACAGTGAGCACGCTTCGAAGGCCGCTTCAATTGTTGTTTACTACATTTTATCATAAAAATTTAAATATATCTACTTTTGTTATTAATATTTTAAATGTTTAACCGCTTTTTAACGTTCTTCTCATTTTGTTTTAATATAAATGTGAAATATGGTTCAATCTTTTCTGTTTATTGGCCTTTACTGTGCAAAAGTTTTAAAATTTTAAGTCTTAATTTCTCAAATTCTCTTGTATGCTACTATTTTTCAATGGATTTTCAGGGAAAGTCCGGCTTTTTCTCCTGTTTTTATGAACAAAAAAACAACAGCCTCTAAGAGACCAGAGGCTGCGTTTTGTTATGATTGAGTTATGCTATTTACAGCGGTTTTTCCGTACTTTTCGCGGTCAAACAAGCGCGCAGGTTATGGATGAGGCGCTCGTTTTCACACTGCGTGCGGACAGCAAGTCTAAAGAAATACGGCGTAAGACCGGGATAGTTCCCACAATCACGTAGGAGAATACCTTCATTTTGAAGGTTCTGTCTTAATACATGAGCCGGCAGGTCTTGGCGCAAACTCTGGACGAGGATAAAATTGACCGACGGCGGCCAAACACGGAGATGCGGCAGCTTTTGGAGCTCGCCATAGAGATATTTTCCTTCGGCTTGTACAAAGGCCTGCGTTCTGGTTAGGTATTCTGTGTCCTGCAGAGCCGCGACACCGGCCGCCTGAGCCAGGACGTTGACGTGCCATACGTCGGTATGGGTCTCAGCTGCGGTGACCAGTTCCGGCGCTGCCACGGCAAAGCCCAGACGCAGGCCCGGTAGTGCAAAGATCTTCGTCAGAGAATGGAGGACAATGAGCCGGGGATAGGAGCGCACCAAATCAGCAACGCTATACTCTCCTCCATCGCTGCGGAAATCAATGAACGATTCATCTATGACGACGTACGTGTCCGTGTGCTGCAAGGATTCTAAAAGCTGCATGACCTCACGACGAGGCAGTAAATTCCCTGTAGGATTGTTGGGATTCGCCAAGAACAAGCAATCGAAGTGACAAGCCTCAGCGGCCAAAGCCCCTAAATCCGGTTGGAATCCCGCCTCCATCTGAAGAGGCCAATACACCACGTCGGCATGAACAGACACAGCCGCCCGGGCATACTCACTAAAAGAAGGAGCCGGAATCAAGACCCGCTTAGGACGCAGAACCTCCATGAGAAGGTACAACAACTCCGCCGCACCATTCCCAGGCAGGATGAATGAAGTTTCGAGACTGTAGAAAGAAGAAATAGCAGCCCGAAGCCCCCGGCACTCCGGATCCGGGTAATGAATGATAGAGTTTAGGTGAGAAAGAATTGTGTTTTTTACAGATAAAGAAAGCCCCAAGGGATTAATATTTGCACTATACTGATTTTGCTTTCATGCTTTCCCATTTTGCCTTCCCCATGGTGGGGAGGGTGGTCCGATAGGACCGGGAGAGGAGAAAACGGTAGCTCTAACGTTGATGCAATGAAGCACTAACGAAGCCGGGAAAGAGGGTATTTATAAAAATAATTTTTGTAATTACCCTCTATCGACCGCGGACGAAGCCGCGCCCACTTTCCCCTATAAGGGGAGAGTACGGCGAAGCCGGGAGAGAGGGTATTTATAAAAAATAATTTTTGTAATAATTACCCTCTCTCCCCGGTTATAGAACTTTAATGGATCCACGTTTTAACTATTAGTTGGCTACTAGATTGAATGACTTCAATCTAGTAGTAGTTAGGCCGTATCGTGCACACAGGCACGATACGCCTCTTCCGAGCGCTTCGCGCCCACCTGTTCCCCTTCCTGCGTCCTTTTTGCGGACGCAGGAACCACAGCATGCACACAGGCATGCTGTGCCCACCATGGGGAAGGCAAGGGAAAGCAAATTTCACACGGGGGCGCTGGGCCCGTGCAGTTCTCTTTTTTGAACTTCTTGCACTTTCGTGCAAGCATAGACTATATCTTATCCCTTTTCAGGGCCTATCCGCTTCGGTGCGCTTGCACCTACTTCCTTTTGGGAATAGTCGTTGAACCTTGCCTTGTTCGGGCCTTGGCTGCTGATTGTCCATTTTTTCTGGCACGTAGGGTTTGACCGTATGCTATACAGTAGATTTTTTCTGCTTTCGCGGCCTTCACGTTTAGGTTTGTTTCAGCCTTGCGTTGTGGCTCTGCTGTCTTTAGGAGTTTCCAGCAATTCAGATAGTTTGGCGTGGCCTTGGCCACTGGTCATACAGGTTGCCCTGTATGCTGACTGGTGCAGGGGTGTTCCCTCGTTAATCAAGCCATTGTTTGCTTGGGTCGTTGTAGATGTTGCCTCCGTGTTCAAAGGGTTGCATGGATTCCCTCCTTTTGGATGCGCACGCCGCCGCTGATGAGGCGGACTGTGCGGTAGTAGGTGTAGGTGCCAAGGGTGCCGGCTATGGTCTTGGCTGTTTCTTCTATGTCTGCTTCTCTTCTATCTGCCGGGAAGAGGATGCCGCAGATGGTGCCGCTGTGGGCTGTGTTGACGCCTAGTGCACCGTGTTGCTTGGCCAGTCTGATGAGCTGTTCCAGGTCCGGTTTGGGCAGGTATGGCTGGTGCGCTACGGCGCTGCGCGTGGCAGCTTTGCCTAGTGTTTCTGCTGTCACTTTGTCTTTCAGGCTGGCCAGGGCCTGGGCTGCTGCTTCTGTGTGCGCTGGTACGAGCCGGTCCGTGGCGGCGTGAAAGTCTTCTGTTTGGACAATGCCGCCGGCGTCTAAGATGGCAATTTTCATGGGCGGTACAGGGCCGTACGTACGCAAAATGTCGCCGGTGCTGTAATTGACTAAGGCCAGGCCGTGGGCGAAGACGCCGTCTACGGCGTCGATGGTAGCGGCGAGGTGCCCTATTTCTGCTGCTGAGAGGGTCTTCCCTAGTGCCGTGGCGACGGCGACGCTGACGGCGGCAATATCGGCCGTGCTGGAGGCCATGCCTTTTCCCGGCGGCAGCTGCGATTGGATGGAGAGGCTGTAGGGAAAGGCCGGCTGGCCCAGATAGGCTAAGGTAGCGGCCAAGGCTGCTTTTGCTTTAGGTTGTAGAGGCCCTTGCTCGCCTTCGTGCACGGTGGCCGTACTGTAGAGGTCGATGGGACAGGTGAGCAAAAAGGGTGTGCCGTGCCAGCGGCCTTGAATGAATTCGCCGCACGAACCGGGGACGGAGACGGATAGGTGCACGGCGTCACCTCCCCAGCCAGGCCAGGGCCGTCAGTATGACCGCCAGGATAGTGACGGTATACATGAGACTGATGGCCTGCCGGATGTGACGGGCCCGCAAGGGATGAATGGGATCGCCCATGTAGGCCCGGAAGGTGGTCTTGCCGAAATAGCTGTTGTAGCCGCCCAGGCGGATGCCTAAGGCGCCGGCTACAGAGGCTTCAGCCCAGCCGCCATTGGGGCTGGGATGCTTATGGGCATCGCGGCCCATAATTTGCCAGGCCCGGCGCCAGTGAAAGCGCAATAAAAAGGCGGCTACGACCGTCAAGACGCCTGTAAAGCGGGCCGGGATAAAGTTGGCTACGTCATCGAGACGGGCGGCGGCACGGCCGAAATAGAGGTATTTTTCGTTCTTATAGCCCAGCATGGAGTCCATCGTGTTCACGGCCCGGTAGAGGACGGCCAAGGGCAGGCCGCCTAAGGCGTAATAGAATAAGGGCGAGACGATGCCGTCTGTCGTGTTTTCCGCTACTGTTTCTACAGTGGCCCTGGTGATCTCCCCTTCGTCCAGGTTTTCTGTATCGCGGCCGACGATCCAGCCTACGCGCTGGCGGGCCTGGGCCAGGTTATGGTGTTCCAAGAGGCGGCGAATAGCCGTACCAGCCTGGGCCAGGCTGCGCGGGCAAATGGTAAAGCTGAGGACCAGGGCTTGAACGGCTACGGAGACGTACCAATTGCCGATTTTTCCGAGGCCCCAGAGCAGGATGAGGACGACGTTCCACGTCACTAAGAGGACGATAGCTACGACTATGGCGCCGGCAATGAGCTGTACTCCGGGTGAGGCTGTCTTTTGGTAAAAGAAATGGTCCAGCCAGCCAATCAGACGGCCTAGCAAGGCGACAGGATGGAAACGCGTCTGTGGATCGCCGATGATCAGATCGAGGAAAAAGGCTGCAATACACGTCGTCATGGGTGGGCCTCACGCATGATGGCATCTAGCTTGTCCAGGTCCAAGTGGGCGGCGACGATGCGGGCCAGGCGGTCGTAGTGCCGTTCTTTTTCGTCGTCATAGCGCAGGTCTGCCCCTAAGGGCGGCAGGCCCTTGTGCTGGCGCAAGGCGTTGAGCAGGTCCCGGCGGAACTGGTCGTTGTCGAAGAGGCCGTGGACGTACGTGCCAAAGGCCTGGCCATCCTTGCGGGCCGTACCGGCCTTGAGAGCACAGGGCCGGCCGGAACGGCTGGTGACGGTGAGCTGGGATAATTCCCGATCAGCGACGGTCGTTTGGCCCATGTGGATTTCGTAGCCTTTCAGGGACGGTCCCGTAAGGGTTGCTTCCAAGAAGGGCAGCGCCTGCCACTGGGCTGTGACCTGATAGGTCGCCTTTGCCGCGGCAAAGGTCGTTTCCACCGGCAAAAGGCCTAAGCCTTCGATAGCGTCGCAATCCGTTTCCGTGTGTAAAGGATCGTAAATTGCCGTGCCCAGCATTTGGTAGCCGCCGCAAATGCCGATGAGGGGCGTGCCGTTCCGATAGCGTTCTTTTATGGCGGCAGCCACGCCGCTCTGGCGGAGCCATTGCAGGTCGCCCGTCGTATTCTTGCTGCCCGGCAGGATGATCAGGTCCGGCTGGCCCAGGCTGCCGGCATCGCTTACATAATAAAGGCTTACATCCTTCTCTTCTGCTAAGCTGTCGAAATCAGTGAAGTTGGAGATTTTGGGCAAGCGGATGACGGCGATTTGCAGGTCACCAGCTGCAGGCAGGCTTTGCTTGTCTTCTAAGGAGACTGAGTCTTCTTCGTCAATGCCTAAGTCTTCAATATAGGGAATGACGCCCAGGACGGGCTTACCCGTCTTTTGTTCCAGGAAGGCTACTGCCGGGTCGAAGAGGCTGATGTCGCCGCGGAAGCGGTTGACAATAAGGCCCCGGACGAGGTCCCGTTCGTCCGGTTCTAAGAGCTCCAGCGTGCCTACGAGGGCGGCTAAGGAACCACCCCGGTCGACATCGGCGACGAGGAGGACCGGCGCCTGGGCGTACTTGGCGACGCGCATGTTGACGATATCATGATCGTGTAGGTTTACTTCAGCCGGACTGCCGGCACCTTCGATGACGATTGTATCATAGTTTTCTTCGAGTTTAGCCAAGGCTGCCTTAACGGCGTCAAAGGCCTTGAGGGCATAGCCTGTATGGTAGTCCCGGGCGGACATGTTGCCTAAGGGACGGCCATCGATGATGACCTGGGAGCAGCTGTTCCCCGTCGGTTTGAGGAGGACGGGGTTCATTTCTACGGACGGCTCTAAGCCCGCTGCTTCGGCCTGCGCCACTTGGGCCCGGCCCATTTCCAGGCCTTCTTTGGTGACATAGGAATTGAGGGCCATGTTTTGCGCCTTAAACGGGACGACGCGCTGGCCTCTGCGATAAAAAATCCGGCACAAGGCCGTAGCGAGGACGCTCTTGCCTACGTGGGAGCTCGTGCCTTGAAGCATAATATATCTTGCCAATGGTTGCACCACCTTTGTTGATTACAATATAACTATTATAGACAGAGGGCGTCTGTTACGTCAACGAATGAGACCGTAAAAAACAGGATGCCGTGACGACGACACCCTGAGAATTTGATAGCACTATAAGGTTTTCATTTCTGCTCGCGGACGATATAGATTTGCCGTTTCTTCGTTTCCAAATAGATTTTTGATAAATAAAGCCCGATAATGCCGAGGCTGAGCATCATAATGCCGCCTAAGAAGGTAATGATGCAGACTAGGGACGACCAGCCGGCGACGTTATTGCCCCAAATGCAGGAACGGATGAAAATGAAGGCTAAAGCCAGGAAGGATAGGACGCACATGATGATGCCCAGGACTGACGCTGCATAAAGGGGGACGACTGTATAGGCTAAGATACCTTCAATGGAATAACGGAAGAGGTTCCAAAAGGACCATTTCGTCTCACCGGCACTGCGTTCAATATTGTCATAGGAAAGCCAGACTGTATGGAAACCTACCCAGCTGAAGATACCTTTGGAAAAGCGGTTGTATTCCCGGTCGGCCACGACGGCGTCTACCATCTGCCGGGACATCATGCGGAAATCCCTGGCGCCATCGACGATGTTCGTCTTGGAGATGGCGTTGATGAATTTATAAAAGAGTTTGGCAAAGAAAGAACGCAAGACCGGCTCACCTGTACGCGTATCCCTGCGCGTAGCGATGCAGTCGATCTCCTCCCCTTCTGTATGGAGCATACGCCACATCTTAGGCAAGAGGGACGGCGGGTCCTGGAGGTCTACGTCCATGGTGGCTACATAATCGCCCTTGGCCATGGAAAGGCCAGCATAGAGGCCTGCTTCCTTGCCGAAATTGCGGGAAAAGGAAATGTAGTGCACCCTTTCATCCTTTGCATGCAACTGGCGCAAAATGGACAGGGTCTTGTCGCGGCTGCCATCGTCGATGAAGCAGAATTCAAGGTCCGCATCAATCTGCTTTTCGTACTTCAGTATTTCGTTGTAGAAGATTTCAATGGTCGCCTCTTCGTTGTAGCACGGGACGACGAGGGATAGTAATTGTGACATAGACAGGTTCCAACCTTTATAAGTATACTTTAAATATGTAATTTACTCCTCGCTTTATTAAGTACAGCATAAATCAGATTATCTTTTAAGGCAAGTAGTCCTATAAAATATACGATTCCGCCAACCGAAGAGATTATAATTGTATAAAAGAATGTAGGCCTTGCATATTGGCCTATGGCATATACCATGATGAACATAATTATTCCAACTAGCCAATACATACGTGAAATAGAAAGAATACGCTTCAGATGAAGGTCATGTCGCACCATGTAAAACTGAACAATGGTTACCAACCATTCTGTCAACAGTGTCGCCAGTGCCACACCCACAGCTTGATAACGGGGAATCATATATAGGTTCATGCAAAGATTAAAAATAGCCCCCATGGTGACGGACAAGGTCAATTCATTCTGCCTGTTCGTAGGAATTAAGTATTGAATGCCCGTCACATTGCTAAGGCCAATGGCAATGATAATGCCGCTAATGACCTGTAAGACCGTCGTCACCGGTTCATAGCCTGGGCCAAAAAACCAAGGGACAAAGCTCGGTGCTACGGCCATGAGGCCTAAGCACATGGGAATCGTAAGAAACCACGTAAAGCGATAGGACCGCATCATATAGCGCTCTACGTCTTCCTTTAAGCCATGGGCATAGGCATAGGAAATACGCGGCAACATGACCGTCCCCAAAGACGTGGCAATAGTGAGAAGTAGCTTAACGATCTTGTCAGCCTGTTCATAATAGGCATTTTCTGCGTAGGAACCGGCTAATACGCCAAGCAGTGTCTTATCCATAACGATATAAATCTGAATGGCAATCTGAGGCAAAAAGAGCTGTAAAATAACGCTAAAGTTACGAAAAGGCTTCCATTCTTTCACAGGTACCTTGTGCACATATTGGGGCACATAGAACCAAATCAAGACGCCGGAAATGATATTCATAGCCCCCATGAGAGCCGTATAGGCTAAGAGATCTGCTGGTTCATGAATGAGGACGAAAATGAGGACGACGTTGGCAATACGCACGAGAAAGTTACGGAATACGATTTTGCCAAACTCTTCCAGGCCTTGAAAGAACCAGGAAATATCGAATAAGACAGCTACAATGTTGAGAGCTTGGAGCCAATAGATCGTATGGGATACGTGCCACGACGAAACGAGGAAATAGTACACGACCATACTGGCACCGACAAGTACGAATCGCAAGACATTCACTTCAAAGAAGATACGGCTCAATACGTAGTCGTCATCTTGATGGTAGGCAATTTCCCGCTGGGCATAATTGGCAACGCCCAGATTGGCCACTAAGACAAAGTACGTGACAATAGAAAAGGTAAAGCTGTACTCACCTATGCCATCAGGTCCAAGGACACGGGATAAGTAAGGGATCGTAATAAAAGGAGTGATCAACGTAAGAATTTGATAACTCAAATTATAGATGTAGTTTTTAGTAATACTTTTAGACATTACGTATACTCCTGCGTCCGGAATTTTACCTTAATTATGATTTATTACTCAAAGGCAAAGGTTTCCTTCAACCCCAGCCACTGCTGATCTTTATCACTAAGGTTCAAGGGCGTGCCATCAGACAAGGAATAGCCGGCTGCACTGGCAGAGCCGGAATAAGCTCCCGTAACCTGTGGCCAGACGATGCCGATTTCCGGATCGTTCCAGGCCATGCCGCCTTCGTCGTTGGGATGCCAAAAGTCATTGACCTTGTAGCAAAATTCAGCTTCATCGCTGAGGACGAGGAAGCCATGGGCAAAGCCTTCAGGAATGAGAAATTGCTTTTTATTTTCTTCGGTCAGCTCAATGCCATACCACTTACCATAAGTTTCAGAACAGCGCCGCAAATCTACGGCCACGTCGAAGACGCTGCCGCGTACGGCGCGGACGAGCTTGCACTGAGGATAGTGTTTTTGGAAATGGAGGCCACGCAGTACGCCCTTCGTGGATTTGCTCTGATTGTCCTGAACGAAATTGATGTGAAAACCGGCTTCTTCCATGTCTTTTTGGTTGTACGTTTCCATGAAATAACCGCGGGCATCGCCGTGGACGGCCGGTTCAATGACGCACAGGCCTTCGATGCCACCTACGTTTTTCGTTACTTTGATCTGTCCCATTGTATTAGCCTCTTTTCTCTGTTTCTTGTTCCCAGGCAATATAGCGTTGCAACGCATCCTGCCACGCCGGCAATGGCCGAAAGCCCATTATTTCAAGTTTGCTCGTATCTAAACGCGAATTAAAGGGCCGCGCAGCCTTGGCAGCACCGTATTCGGCGGTCGTCACGGGAATGACTTTGACATCACAGCCGGCTTGGCGGAAGATTTCACAGGCGAAATCGTACCAGGAAAGGTAGCCGCCACTGTTAGTGACGTGGTAGTAGCCATACTTGTCTGATGATATCATGTCTGCTAAGGTGATTGCCGCATCAGGCGTATAGGTAGGCGTACCGATTTGATCAGCTACGACGCGCAGCGTGTCGTGTGTTTTGCCCAGATTGAGCATGGTCTTGACGAAATTCTTCCCATTGGGGCCAAAGACCCAGGCAATGCGGACGATGAAGAAGCGCTGCAGCGTTGTGGCCACGACTTTTTCACTGGCTAGCTTGGAAGCGCCGTAGACATTGAGAGGTGCAAAGTCCTGGCAATCAGCCGGCCAGGGTTCCGTCCCTTGGCCGTTAAAGACGTAGTCCGTGCTGATATGGACCATGACGGCATCTATATCCCGGCAGGCTTCGGCTATGTATTGCGTGCCTAAGACATTGACAACCCAGACCTCATCCTTGTTTTCTGCTTCCTCTGCCGCATCGACAGCCGTCCAGGCAGCGCAATGGATGACTGCCTCTGGTTTTACATCCGTAAGGACGGCGTGGACACGGTCTCTAGCGGTAATATCGAGCTGTACATAAGGTACCTTTTCTAGTGGGCCTGGCAGGCCGCTATAGATTTCTTTCGTGCCGCTTATGGTAACGTCGTGGCCGCGGCGCACGAGTTCTAAGGCTGTGTCATAACCAAGCTGGCCGTTGACACCGGTAACGAATACTCTCATGACCTGCCTCCGTACATATTTTGATAATATTGCTGGTATTCGCCAGAAATGATATCCTGCCACCACGCTTCATGGGTCAGATACCATTGGATCGTCTTCTTGAGACCTGTGGTGAAGGTCGTTTCCGGGAGCCAGCCTAATTCGTCGTGAATCTTCGTCGGATCGATGGCGTAGCGGCGGTCGTGGCCTTTGCGGTCCGTCACATGAGTAATAAGGCTTTCCGGTTTATGAAGCTCCTGGCAAATGAGCTTTACAATGTCGATATTGCGCATTTCGTTGTGACCGCCGACGTTGTAGACTTCCCCAGTTCTCCCCTTCCGGACGATGAGGTCTATAGCTTTGCAATGGTCTTCTACATATAGCCAATCCCGCACGTTTAAGCCATCGCCGTAGACGGGCAAGGGCTGGTCGTGGAGGGCGTTGATAATCATGAGGGGAATGAGCTTTTCCGGGAAATGGTAAGGCCCGTAGTTGTTGGAGCAGCGGGAAATAGTAACGGGCAAGCCGTACGTCCGGTGATAGGCCAGGACCAGGAGATCTGCGCCAGCTTTGGAGCTGCTGTAAGGGCTCGACGTATGGAGGGGCGTCGTTTCCGTAAAAAAGAGGTCCGGCCGGTCTAAGGGCAGATCGCCGTAGACTTCATCTGTCGATACCTGATGGTAGCGGACGATGCCATATTTACGGCAGGCATCCATGAGAACCGACGTGCCGATGATGTTCGTCTGCAGGAAGATTTCCGGATTTTCAATAGACCGGTCTACGTGGCTTTCGGCAGCGAAATTGATGACGATATCAGGCCGTTCTTTTTCAAAGAGATTGTATATTCCTTCTCTATCGCAAATATCTAAGCGGACAAAGGTAAGATTATCCTGATCCAGAACATCGGCCAAGGTCGAGAGATTGCCGGCGTAGGTCAGCTTATCGACACAAAGGATCTGATCTTCTCGGTGCTGCTGCAGCATATAGTGGACGAAATTGCCGCCAATGAAGCCGGCACCACCAGTTACGAGTATTTTCATATGTCTTCCTCCCTAAATAGAACCTTGCCATCGACAACCTTTTGCAGGTATTGGCCGTACGGTGATTTCCCATAGGCCCGGGCACTGACTGCCAACGATTCCCGATCGATCCAGCCGTTTTGGAAGGCAATTTCTTCAGGCATGGAAATGTGGATCCCTGAGCGCGTTTCAATGGCCCGCACATATTCTGAGGCAGCAAAGAGGGAGTCCATAGTCCCCGTATCGAGCCAGGCGTAGCCCCGGCCTAAGGTGACGACGTGGAGGTTGCCCTGTTCCAGATAGATTTTATTCAGATCCGTAATTTCCAGTTCACCTCTGGCCGAGGGCTTCACTTGTTTAGCGTATTCGCAGACGTGATGGTCATAAAAGTAGAGGCCTGTCACGGCGTAATTAGACTTCGGCTGTTGCGGTTTTTCTTCGATGGAAATGGCCTTGCCTGCTTTATCGAATTCGATGACGCCAAAGCGTTCCGGATCTTCTACGTAATAGCCAAAGACTGTAGCCCCTCCTTCCATAGAGGCTGCAGCCTTTAAATGGCGCGTCAAACCGGCCCCGTAGAAGATGTTGTCACCTAAGATCATGGCACAGGAATCATAACCGATGAAATCTTCCCCTAAGATAAAGGCCTGAGCTAAACCATCAGGCGAAGGCTGCACTTTATAAGACAGTCTAATTCCATAATGAGAGCCATCGCCTAAGAGACGTTCGAAATTAGGCAGATCACTAGGCGTAGAAATGATGAGAATATCCTGAATCCCTGCCAGCATGAGCGTCGACAAAGGATAGAAAATCATGGGCTTGTCGTATACAGGCAGTAACTGCTTCGATGTAACCCGTGTCAGCGGATATAAGCGTGTGCCGCTGCCGCCAGCTAAGATGATACCTTTCATTATTAACTCCTTTTAATTAACTATAATGCACTCACTTCATAATTATAACTTTATTTCTTAAAATCTTATTGTCGATGCCATCAAATCCTTTGCTAATTCCTTTGTTGCAATTAAAGGAGACTGATAGCATTTATAAAATACAAAAGACATTTTCACTATTCCAAAAAAGCAGTTGCTTTTAATATAACTTGCACGTAAATGAAAAAAATCTAAATATTTCTTTATATCAATAGAAGCATGCGCAATCCTTTTTGGATATCTAGATATAACTTCAGAAAGGATAGCTTCTCTTTTTTCAATCCCATCTACATGTATTTTTAATTTTTTTCTTACGTTCGTCCATAATATTACTTTTTCTTTAATAGTTTTTGGAACACCCCCTACCACGTTATTTTCTTGTCTATATTTCATCATACAGTAATTTACAGGGACCACTTTATCAAATAGTATAGCGATAAGTCCTAACCATTCATCATGAAATGCTATTGTACTAAAAGGCTTTGCTTCATCATATAGTTCTTTCTTAAATGCGCATGCGCTTCCTTGCACAACATTTTTTACGCCAAGAATGTTAAAGTTATTTGCAAGGAAATCCTCATAATTAAAACGTAAGATTTTCTAAAAGGAAGGGTATAATGGATGTAAGTTCCCGTCTACCAGGCAAGCATCATGAAAAGCCATAATGACTTCTTCATCATTGTCGAATATATTCGCCACTTTTTCTATTTTTTCAGGAAGCCAAACATCATCCTGATCGCTTAAAAACACTATATCTCCATGACAAAGTCCAATGGCTTTTTCGAAGTTCTTTCTAAATCCGAGATTGATTTCATTCCGTATAATGGTCGATTTAATAGTTGATACAGAAAGTAAATTCTGGGCTATTTCTACAGTATTATCACTTGAACAATCGTCACAAATTATTATTTCATCCGGCTTACGTGTTTGATAAATAATACTTTCCAGTTGTTCCTTTATATGCTTACTACCATTATACGTACACATAGCTACTGAAATCATAATATATTCCTCATATTCACAAAGAGTATAGAGCTAAACAAATAATATAAACTCTATTAAAATCAAATAAAATTTTACCATTGATGATTTATTATAAATATTGCCATAGGGTGACAGACTGTATCAGCTAATACAAGCGAGTACTACTACCATCCGCAAAAAATGATATTTTCTTTATTTTATCTCTATTCGTGTATTTCATTCAGCAATCTGGATATTTGCCAAACTTTTTTCTATAATAATCTCTAAAGCCCTGATATATATACAATATTTTTTTTAGCTTATCAGGTTCACCCAAAATGATTTTTGTAAACCATTTCAACATTGCTTTGTATTCTAAATATCTTCGTTCGGGATATTTATGACAAACATATAATTTGTTTCTAAAAATATAATATTGTCGGATGTATCCTTCGTTCAGAGTATTAAAGTGAAATCCTAGGATATTCTTATGAAGAGGATGCCCTAAGGCGTGTATCAAAATATTTCTTTTATATTTTAACAAGCGATAGCCTGCTTTATTACAGCGATAACAAAATTCGTGATCCACTTCGTCGATGAATAGATTTTCATCAAAACCACCGCAACATATTGCTGTTTTAATACGTATAATATTTCCAGATGTAATACATTTTTCAACTGGCTCTAAGAGTATGGTTTTATTTTCATCATTACTTCCAGATGCAGGGCATATTCCATATACATCATCACCAAGTTTCGTTAAGCACTGTATATACTCTGGAAATTTCCCGTCAGCAAACCGCGAATCCTGATCCATAGTAAGTAACCAATCATATTGTCCTTCTGCCATTCGTAAAGCTTCATTTAAAGAATAAGAAATCCCTTTATTTTCTTTATGAGGGATATATATTATATTGGAATGTGGAATAATCTTACTTAGGAGATTTTCGTTTGTATGTTCAGAATTATCAATGATATATAGTTTTTGTATATATGGTGCGTAAGATGAAATATTTTTATAAACAGATTCATCCGGATTGTATAGAATCACAACACCAGCAATAGATAATGACATAAATACCTCTCAAACATGTTATTACAACTATTACGGCTGTCAACAAAACCACTTCAGGAAGATAAAAAACTTCATCTTTCGAGTTAAGCAAAACGCACGAAAGCAAATTGACAGAATGTGTAAATTCCACCAATTTGCTATGCTTATTCTCTGCTATTGTCCCCTACCCAAAAGCTTCCGCTTCAAAAAGGCACCGCCTTTTTTGAACCAATTTTGTTTTTCCATAAAGGACACGTTTTGTTCTGTATAGGGAATGTTATTCTGTTCCAGCCAGACATCGAGGAGGAGTTCGCTGACGAAGCCGTAAATGCGGGATTCGTACGTATCCCAGCCGGTAATATCGACGCGCTCTTCCAGGGTAAAGAGGATGTCGAAGAGCCACGTCATATAGGCGTCGAAGAGATCCTTGCGCATGACGAACATGTTGAACATGTGAGCCCAGGTGCGGTTCATGATGCGGTCGAAGGCAAGCAGGTAGTCCGGATAGCGTTCCTTGATGATGGCTTCCGTAATATCGAGGCCTTCCTTGTGGTGGGCATGGTTATAATGAGAGCGGTTCGTTTCGATGTAGTAGCGGCGTTTCCCTGGGACGACGACGGAGCGCCGGGAGAGGATGCCTTCCCAGTCAGCGTGACTGAGGATTTGCTGCCGTTTCTCTTCTATACCGTGTACTTCTTTCCGCGTGAAATAGCGGCGGTAATGGACGAGACCGATGTAGTCGGCGTCAAGGTTTTTCCAGGCCCAATAAAGGCCTGTGAGCTCGCAGAAATGAGGGTTCTTCCCTGATATATTAGGGCCTGTATCGTCGCGCGTAAAACCCAGGTCGGCCTTGCCGGCAGCGCCAACGTGGAGGGGCAAATAGCTCGGGTCCTGAGGCATCCAATATGGTTTATGAGCTGCAATGAGTATTTGTATATTCACTACGATAGTTCCTTCCTATGGAAGCCTAGTAGGCTCCTCTTTTTCCTAAGACAACGCCAACTGTCCGCCAGATGAGGACAATATCGAACCAGACGCTCCAATTGCGGACGTACCAGCTGTCCATTTGGACGCGTTCGTCGTAGGAGACGTCGCTGCGGCCGCTGGTTTGCCACATACCGGTGACGCCAGGGCGGACCATGTAGAAGTCTGCAATCCATTTGCCATAGCGTTCGACTTCGTCGCGGATAATGGGCCGCGGGCCGACGAGGCTCATTTCCCCTTTGAGGACATTTAGGAGCTGGGGCAATTCGTCTAGGCTGGTTTTACGCAGGAAAGCGCCGCTTTTCGTAATGCGCGGATCGTCTTTGAGCTTAAAGTCTTTTTCCCATTCAGCGCGAATGGCCGGGTCTTTTTCCAGAAGCTCTTCCAGCTTTTTATCAGCATCCATAACCATGCTGCGGAACTTGTAGCAATCGAAGGACTTGCCGTTCTTGCCGATACGGCGGTGCTTGAAGATGACCGGCCCTGGTGAATCGCGGTAGATCCAAAGGGCAATGACCAAGAAGAGGGGCGACAACGCGATGAGGCCTAAGGTTGTACAGACGATATCGAAGACCCGCTTGACCCAGCGGTTGTACCAATGAGCCAGGTTGTTGCGCACGCTAAAGGCCACGATATGGCCATCGATGAGGCTTTCCATATCGAGGGTTGCCAAGGGCACCCGGCCCATATCGGGAATGAAGGAAATGGTCTTCACCAAGGGCTGTAAGCGGTAAATGATGTCTTGAATACCATCGTTATGCAGGCCTGGAGCGATGACCAGCACGTGGCGCACGCCCGTCTCCTGAATGATCTTTTCGGCGTCACAAAAGCCGCCTAAACAAGGCATCATGGAAGCTACGGGCTCTTCCGGCGTATTATCTTCCAGGTAACCAATGAAATCGTAGCCCAAGCCGGCATCACTCTTCAGGTTCCCTAAGACCAAAGCCGCCGTCTTCCCGGCCCCTAAGACGAGGACCGGAATCTGGAGAATTCCGAAGTGCTCGAAAATTTTCTTCGCCACATAGCGGAAGGCAACGAGGAAACAAAAAGAAAAAATCGCCATAAAACCCGTGAAAAGACGGGACGTACTACCTGCCACTTCCCAAACGTACATGAGTAAAATGAGCGTCACCATGGCATACACAGTAACCCGGAAAATCGCCGCCATGGTGCGCCAAAACTGCATACGCCGCGTGTAAAGAGAACTGATCTGCATAAAAAGCAAAAACACAGCCGGCCCGATGACATGGGAACTAAGCCAGGAAATCCGCAACACCGGCGAAGGGATCAAGAAATTCCGTAAACTAAAAGCGGCCCATTCAGCGCACCACACGGCGAAATAATCGACGCACACCAGCACCAAGGGCAATAGAAAAAAGCTATATTTGTTCTCGAAAGGAATACTCCCCGAAGCATTAACTTTACGCATAGATACACTCCCCATTGTGTATGAATAAGTTGATATAAGTTTTGTGAATGCATTACTTTTGTAGATAAAAGAATACATTCTATTATACCTATATACAGGGAACACTGTCAATGCGGGGTTGTGTGGTTTGGTTTGGATGTGGAGGTGCGGACAAAAAGTTGGACCTGACATGATCACTAAATGTCAGGAGGTTT